>Ga0265780_10004629_pt1 | contig 17642 bp, 20 predicted proteins | sample P1T30metagenome_FD_192432 | JGI IMG/M metagenome (GOLD analysis project Ga0265780, IMG submission 192432) | Plant litter microbial communities from East Loma Ridge, Irvine, California - P1 T30 | ecosystem: Environmental > Terrestrial > Plant litter > Unclassified | place: USA: California...
CTCGGCCTTTGGGAGAGAGAGTGTACTAACTTAAACTATAGACAGTTCCAAGGACGCCTGAGAAGGTCTTATCGAGGACATCTGGCAGAGCAGGTAGGTTGTCGAGCGTGAGTTTGCCATGACCCTGAATCGGGGCGGAGAAGGTGGATGGCAAGGCTGTGGGGTTCGCTAATGTGGTCGTGGGTGCAACCGTGATCGTTCTGACACTGGTCGAAGAAACCATGACATTAGTATTCAAACTAGAGGTCGCCTTTGCTGAAGTCACAGCGCGAGCAACCAAAGCCTCAGTGAAGGGAGCCGTCATGGCAAGACCGAGAAAGAGGGCATTGTGAGTGAAGGACTTCATGATGAGATCTTCGCTTGAAACGAGGGTTTGAAGCAGAGAAACAAGAATTAATGATAGTGAAGAGGCTGAAAGACGAAGAGTGAGTGGATTTCAGGCTCTGTAAACTCAAGATGGTGAGGATGATGCTCTATTCGGGCAGAATATTCTGTGTTCTTTATACGCACCATTCTATGCTGTTACAAGATCTTGAGTGAACCCGGTTCCACCAATTACGAAGATGGCCGATCCATTCAAATACTTCGACAGCTCCTTCGTAGACTAATTGCCTGGCTGACTGCCAAGTCGCTGAATCTAGATCTCAGGTCTTTTTGTGGAGCAATGAGATCCAGACTACTCCAAACATAGTCATGAAGCTAAAGAAGAACTGTCACTATGCTACCGTTTTGACTGACGTACAAGACTTACACGCGATCATAAGCGAGCTAACTAAATCTGTGCCTCAGGCCCTGAAACGGTTACTATGGGTACTTTGAGGCGGTCTTAGGATTGCTATTGGATGAAAAGCTAGCCTCTAACGGTCTTCAGCACTAGTGTAAAAGTCTTGTAGGTCAGTCAATACAGCACACCAGAGCTATCTGGACATCGATCACAGGTATTGGGTGCGGTGCCGCTAACGCAAGCGTTCTAGGCAAAAGTACTAATCAGAAGTAATCAAGCCAAGGCTGAACTTAGCGTCTGTCGAAACCAAGGTTTATCATCGGAAGCGGAATCCATCAATGTAGCTTTATTGGACCATTCAAGAGTCGACCCCTTTCGCCTAACACCAATAGTCCGGGGCCTGGAATCCTGGCAAAGACCAGTTGTCTCGCTCCGCTGGCCGTAACACGCAATCGACGCTAAGAAACACCCAGACTTTTCAGCTCTTCGAACCGCGCGACTAGCGTTAACGGAGACCAATAGGATCAATTCCCGACATATCGCCTAGTTAGTCTCGAAGGCACTATGGCCTTGCAAACGAGTGGCCTATGCTCGACTATGTGTGTGTACCTGCATATCGAATACATCGTGCGTTGTCAAGATCTAGATCTGGTGGATTTCAACTGTATGTGTACATATACCATCTCGCGTGTTCCCGATTGTCGCCTAGCAGTTTTCACTTGTATGTGGAGATGGGAAAGACTCTGGAGCTATTGAACTGGTGGATCTCGCTGCAAACGGCAAAACCAACTATGGTACAGCCACAGCTACTGCTAGTCTACTAGCCGCTAACATGCGAATAGAGTTCTTACAATCCATCCGTTCCGTCATCACAGACACCGAAGAGGTCTTCGTAACTCATGCCCGGCTCATGATCCCGATAACACGCAGTGTTCTTAGTCGCATAGTCTCTCAACTCGTTCCAGTTTCTACACTGGTGCAGCTGCCCGTCGCCAGCCATCCTATCGCCTTTTCCGTAAAGCGGGGTATTGTCCGCATGGCACATGATGTGTTGGCGTAATGCGTCGAAACAATGCAGGGCGTGGTGCATAGGATACTTTGAAGGCGTTTTGCGACTCAGGGACAGAAGCGTTGAGCGAACTATCCGCTTCACGATATCAGTAAACAGAAAATGAAGTAAGAATGCGCCATGAAAGTAATATTCTCAAATTATCCTCACAGTGTTATGATAAGGGGTGACTTACAAGGCAGTGGAGCTGGTGATAGGATTGCAGTAGATACAACCCTTTATCAGGGTTTCCAGGAATATCCATAGATTCAGGCCACTATCCACGTCAAGTTTCGTAAGCAGGATACCCCCAAAGTCGGATTTGAAGTAACATACGTTGTTTTCGGCTGCCCACGTACGGTCTACAGCAATATGCCCGTGTGCAGTGTTGATATTGTCCCACAGAGAATCCGCGTCAGTGGCGTTGGGTGCGCCCCAAGGGGTATTCCAGTGGAAAGCAACGTATGCGGTTGACAAAGTTCCCACACGAGCTAAACTATCAGGAATTTCCACGTCGACTGCTGCAACTTCACTAGTCAAGCCCAGCGTGGTCATCGAAAGGTCGGGTACTGCACTCCCGGCATGCTCTGCAGCACGCCAAAAGTACAGAGATGCCAGAAGCATGACAAAATTCGCGACCGACAGTGTTCCGAGGGATAACATCCAGCATCTGCTATGAGATTGCTTTCGTATGGGTGCAAAATAATCGAGGCGGCTGTCTTCAGCTGATACAGCTTGGTACTGGGCAGACATGGTAGAATACACTGAAAACCAATATGGGGAAGGACAAATGTAGTGAACAGCTTTCGTTTCGATTAGATATCCAGCGAAAAGACACTCAGACTGCCTTGGCGACAGGCTTCTACATGCCCTAATGCGGCGTCTAAGTAAGCTTGTCGCTAGCCCGGCGCTGCTTAGCCTTGCGTTGCTTAGCCTCTGTTCTGGCTCCCAACCGAACTGTTCGCGGGTCTGACACGTGCGGGGGCGGAAGGCCTTCTCGGCGTCCAATCCAGATCTCTGGACTCGCCGGTCTACAACTCATGTCACTCACCAGAGCTAGGAAGCGAGGGCCAGAGCTGCAGCGTTCCGCTTTCAGCCACATGCAAGGCTCGATCGAGGGCGCCATCCAGAGTTCGCGATGCTCGACGTTGGCGTGATGAGCTTAACGATCGCTGGAATGGGCCAGCCCATCTAATGTGTACCGGTACCCTTTTCAGCCTCGAAGATATAAATGCGATTGCAGAGCTCGTACCTTCACTGTAACAGCCTGCTCTGAGCCTTTTCTCTGCTTCTTTAAGTTTTCACCATGTCTTATACTTATGTGAATGTCAAATCATGCCTGTACACAGCTATCGCCTTGCTTACCTTGACGGTGGTTGCTGTGTTCTCAAGGATAGCTCTTCGTGCGAGAACTGCCAGGAAGGCTGTCAACATTGCATGGGGCAAGCACTTGGATGATCTTTTCTGTCTACTTGCTCTCGTACCGACCATTGGAGTTTCGGTCGTTTTGATTCATGGTATGTCGACATCTAAACTTTCTATTGCATCGGATACAGCTAGGCAGCTCCCCCATATTCACCATACTAACAAGGGTGCCAGGCGCAAAGAAAGGCATCGTCGGCAGCCACAATGACCCTACCAACATCGAAGGCTGGATAATGGAAACAACACCCACACTGGTCATTCTTGAGAAAGTGAGCCCACCAGCGCCCAACACATCCCGCGTTTCGTCTAACAGACTCCTAGTTGGTCTACATCATCTTCATCATGCAGCCGCTTGCCCTAGGCTTGACCAAACTTGCTTTTCTCTTCTTCTACCGCCGCATCTTCGTGACAAGCGGCTTCCAATGGACTTCGCTTGCCTTTGTCATCCTGACTATTGGCTTCACGCTAGCTTTCTTCTTTGGTTTCGTTTTCGACTGTCGCCTCAACTTTGCCGCGAACTGGGGATCACTTGCCAGTATTGGCGAGAATTGCCCGTTCGGTTTCCAAGCCACCATCATCTTCACCTGCATCGATGCGGCGCTGGATTTCTTCATCCTCATTCTCCCCCTTCCGTGGGTACGTACATCCTACCCCCTCAAACTTTAGCACGTGGACAAGCGCTTATATCCCCTTAGATCTGGCGCCTTCAAATGCCCACCGTCCGCAAGTTCCAACTCATCTTCGTCTTCCTCCTTGGTAGCTTCGCCGTCGGTGCCGCACTCGTCCGCATGGTCATCTGCATCAAGCAAGGCACACCTTCCGGTCCGTTCCCTCCCCAATCTCTACACAACTACGCGCTAACCACACAACAGACGGCCTGACAATGGTGACCATCATGGGCATGCCCACCTACGACATCATCGGCATAACCTCCCACGGCCTCTTCTGGACCATGGTCGAAACCAACATCGCCCTCATCGCCTGCTGCCTGCCCACGCTGCACCCCATCCTCAGCCTCGCAGCCTTCGGCACAGCGCTCGCATCTCTGGGCTCCCTATTACAAGGCTTGGGATCCGCTCTGGGCTCGACGCGCATGCAATCAACGCAGAACTCTTCTTCGTCCAAGTTCAGCAAGTTCAGCAAGTTCGTGTCGCTGGGAAGTCGGGGCTCCAGCGCCGCGGGCAAGAAGGGCCTTTCGGAGACGGGGAGCATGAGCGAGTTTAGCTTGGTCGAGCCGGGCAAGCCCGGGGCGGTGAGGGTGATGAGGGAGAAGGCGAAGACGCCGGATCCGTACGATATGTACGAGATGGATCTGGATGAGAAGTATGGCCGAAGCGAAACTCACTGTAACGCTGTATGAGAGGGCAAAAAATGGCATTGAGTTGGCAGGTTTGTTGGTTCGATTGAGGAGAGGTCACGTTTCTATTCATGTAAACAACTTTTATGGGACATGGGGAATGTCTTACTCGGGGCTCTATAGTCCTTGCACAAAGAATGTATATACGGTGCAATTTCAGACTTCTCCTCTATACTCATGGTACTCGCTGCTTTGCTGTCTCCATCACCTCCCCTTCTATCGGTTATTTCCTGCGGTAATAGATGATAGGCTTGAGAGGGCAGGATATGACAGGGCAGTAGATCTACCAGCAACGAGAGCCGACAAGTTTGAAAACCCCCGAGGCAGCAACTCCAACAAAAAACATAGCCCTCATGTTTCAAGTGCTGCTTTAATTCTCCTCCTCTAAAAACATGCACAGCGCGCCCCCAGTCTAACCATGTCCAGCACGCAGCTCGCGCATGGCTACTTCACTATTTCGAGTCGCAACTTCACCACAGCAGCAGCCATGGCATGCACCTAAACAGTCTTAACGATAAAGATCAGCTTCATTGCAGCATGCCATAACCATTCGTTCCGTCAACCAGACCAAGGGTATCCTCTTTCCCAATGCGTATCGCGTATCGATGCTTTTCGCCCCCGCCACGTTAGAAGAAAATGCTCGCTCAAATAAAGCGCCAAGAAAACGCCAGCCCGCTGTACAGCAACCACAAGCGATAATAATAACACCACCGCGCCCAATCTACACCTTGCGTTGTGCGACGCCCTTCGCTTCCGACTGCTTGCTAGGCACCACTAACCCCAAAGGCTCCTTGAGATCGATTCCATTTGGATACCTCGCCGCCAACTCTTCGATCTTGGGGATCAGCTCGCCGATCCTGAATGGTTTACTAACAACGTCATCCATGCCTGCCGCTAGCAGCGTTGCGATTTGCTCACTCCGCGCATTCGCCGTGACCGCGATAATCGGAACATGGCATTTGAACTCGCCAGCTTTCTCCATCTCGCGGATCTTGCTGGTGCATTGCAGACCGTCCATTACGGGCATTTCCTTGTCCATGAGCACGACGCCGAGGTCGGAGGCTCCGGGCGGTGCGGCTTTCCAGTATGTGGATGTCTTGAGGATATCCAGGGCTTCGCCGCCGTGGTTGGCGACTTTGGTTGCGATGCCGTGATTGTGGAGCTGCCGTTGGAGAACCTTTTGGTTGACTGGGTTGGATGATTAGCATGGCTATGATGGGCACATGAAAGGTACAGGCATACCCAGATTGTCTTCCACGATGAGGACCCGCAGATCGGACTTTTGTGGTGCAGTCTTGGCGGCCGCTTTTGTCTTCTCTGGGATGGCAGCGAAGTCCTTGATCTTGGGTGGTTCGACTAGACGTTCCTTGTCTTTGGTGGTGGATGACTTTCGAGCGAGTGATATTCCCGTTGCACCCTCGACGGCCTCACTCGGTTCTTGGCTACGACGGCATTTGACATAGAACGCAAATGTGCTGCCCTTGCCTGCTTGAGAAGACACGCCGATCTCACCACCTTGAAGCTCAGTCAATTCCCGCGAAATGAACAGCCCCAAGCCCGAACCACCGTACTGCACGTGTGTTCTTGGACTTGCTTGTTGGAATCGCTGGAACAGGACTTTGAGTTCCTCGGGACTTAAGCCACGCCCAGTGTCTTGGACCGCGAACTCGATATAGATCTCTTCACCCTCGCCCCAATCAGACCCAAGAGTTTGGTCCATGCGCTTTGCGCGCATTGGAAAGTAGCTAACACAAGGCAACGCGCTCGTCGATGGTCGAGCACGAGATGCCGAAAGTATGACCTTGATGATTCGCGTTTCTTCGGTAGTTGTAAACTTGATCGCGTTTGTTGTCAAGTTGATGAGGACCTATTCGCAATTAGCTGGAACAGCAAAGTAGGTGTACGCAGCATACCTGTAGCACACGCGAAGGGTCAATCTTGACCCAGTCAACATTCAGTTTCTTGAATGAGTCCGTTAGCACGAACTGCATCTCGATGCCGGCTGTTTGGACTTCGCCTTGAAACATCTTCAAGGCGCGCTGGACGACCTGCAATGGCTGTGCATCCACTGGCGTGACCTAAAGATATTGTTAGAACTGTGTAAAATCCTCTCCAGGAACAAACATACCATCAACATCGCACTGTCGAGTTTTGACAGCGTGAGAACATCGTCAACAATTCTCTTTTGATGCTGGGCGCAAAGCGCAATGGTCTGCGCTGCATCGATCGAGTCGGAAACGATGCTGTCGGCGATGGTTCGGGAGCCAGTTGCTCTGAAGTCGCTAAGCGTGGTGGATATTTCGTCAGCGCATTGTAAGATGGCGCTCAATGGATTCCGCATTTCGTGACTCGTGATGTCGATGAAGTTCTCCTGTTGCCGCTTGAGTTCCACAGCCTCCTCCATCTTCCGCTTTTGGAACCCTTCGGCCCATTTCTGGGGGCTGATATTGGTAATGCTCCCGAACACACTCTTGAGTTGGCCACTCTCGTCCTTCTCAGGGAAGGCGGAAAAGAGTACCCATGTGTCACCGTTGTTCCGATTGCGGTCCTCCCAAAGCGCTTTGAATCTGAACTCGACGTTGATGGCGGCAGCGTTGTTGACCAATTTCCGCCAGTGGTCTTTGATGAGACTCTGATCCTCTTCCTTGACATAGTCGATCCACATGTCCGTCTTATCCCGCTCTTTGGGTACTCTTGAGATTTCAAACCAAGTGTCGTTACAGTATGTTATCCGCCCGGCATGATCGGCGATGAACAGTCCTGCGGGCGAGTACTCGGCCATTCGCGTGAATCTCGTCTCGCTTTCTTTCGCTTCCTGCGTGCGAGCAGCAAGTTGCTCAGACAAATTAAATCGATCCTCTGCCGCGAGCTTCGCTGCCTTTTGGCCTCTGCGAATCTCTTCTTCAAACAGGACAACGGACGCCAGCGATGTGGCTAGCTGCCTACTGAGAAGTTGAATGAAAAGATTGTAATCATCATCATACGGTCTCCTTGGATTGATGCCAAGGACGAGGAAGCCTAGTATTGTGTCGCCAGTAGTTGGATGGATTGGACAGATGACAACGTCTCGACACGGGTCCCCGAACCCTCGCCAGTCGAGCCCTTCCATCATGGCCTGTGGGAGATCGCCGGACCCGATGCTGACCACAACTGGCTTGTCAGTCTTCATGACCTCGCGGAATACAGGACCAAACCCCTCATTTCCTTGCTTAAGATCAATCTGCTCCGGCGCAGCTGGGTGGCCAGTGGGAGCGCCTAGAGACCCCTCGAGGTAGCAGTGTTTTTCTCCGAGAAGACTATTAGAATACAGCGAAGAAGAATCACTGTCGTTCTCATCAGAAACGGAGTAAAGTAGGACAAAAGGCGTGTCGAATTCGTTTTCGGTGAGGGCTATCAACACCTGGTCCCAGAAGCCTTTGATGTCTCGAGCAATGGCCGTATTTTCGCCGACCTCGCGGAGTGTCAGCATTCGTCGCTCGGCAATCTTCCTCCTCGTTTTCTCGAAAGCCGGGTTGTAGAGTCCCATGACGGTGCCATCCTCACCAACCATTGGAATGATGGACCAAGAGAAGTAAGTCTCCTCAAGAAACCCACTACGCTTCATGAAAAGGCAGTCGTCGTCCTTCATGGTAGCCTGTCCTGTCATTCGAGCGTTTGCAAAGACGTCTTTGACCTCATCCCATATTTCGGCCCACGCTACCTTGTAACTTTGACCCATCAAAGCTGGATGTTTTTGGCCAGCGAGACCTTTTCAGAGTGTTAGCAAGATCCTAGATAGCGGGAATTGAGAGATAGTACCGATATACGCCTCGTTGTAGATTGCAACGAGGTCTTCGCCCCAATACATGGCCGCTGGATGGGGACTTGCCCTGTGAAAGGTCAGACATGCATGGCACGAGCACGAGATGTGAGGAGCAACTCACATGATCAAATTGCACATGGCGCGCAAATCATTAGACCAATACTCGATAGGGCCGAGAGGGGTCGATGGCCAGTCTATTGAACGCGCGAATTGGATATGTCGCGGTAGGGATGCAGTCAAAGGTAATCTCGTCCAGTCGAAGAATCCCATATCGTGATCTTGGGAGTTGGTCGGGTCGCTGTGAAATGCGTCAACATCGCCTGCACATTGGGCTCGCAGCACGCACTCATTGTTAAAAGAAGCAGAGTTTTCTGCCGATGGCAGGGTTATGTCCGCCGATTTCTGAAATATGCCACTCACGTCCCGCGGAGAGACGGGGGGATTACTGTTTTGAGCACGTCGTGGTGCTGTGGGAGGGGTATGCTCGCGTTGTAATGCAACACTGGGGCTGGTACTACCGAAGTAGTCTTGAGGCTCTTTCTGCTGGGCAGACGCAGACGAAACTATTATGCTGTTGCCAGAGAGCAAGTCTGTGGACGAGGTTGAGGGAATGGGGAAGTCATGGACATCACTGGCGGGGGTGATGCTAGCAGCAGCATGTGTGGGCACGGCACCGGAGACGACGCGCAGTCGTTTCCGCAACGTGTAAGACGACCATATCACACCGCCATGCTCGACAGGCGAGAGATTGGTAACCGGGGTGTCGCCCTGGATGGGGCTCAGAAGCCAGTTGCGGAACTGCGTGGCGGCGAGCGCAGCGGCTTCGTTTTCTTGTTCTTCGTGTTCTGAGGACCTTCCTGCCACCAATGCCCAGGTAGATGCGCTAGAGCGCAGAGCCGTGTTCGCAAAGAGTATCTGGAGCGCCAAGGAGCGGGGCGAGTAGTTGGCGCTGTCGCCAATGTCTAGGATGAAGGTCGGGCGTGTTTCCTGCTCCAGCAGCTCGACGATGCCGACAGAGCCCAGCAGCCGCAGCGGGTCGGTGCGGTCGCGGGCCTCTGGTGATGCCGTTCGCGGCAGGCTCGACCGGTCACTGCTCCTTCCGCTGGCGATGCTGGTGGGGCCTGGCGGGCTCAGGCCACTGAAGGTGCCCCGGGCGAGCGTGACCGTCTTGATGCCGCCCTCGTCGCCATGGGCCGTGCTGAGCATCCTCGCGGCGGCCTCGGAGCTGGTGAAGCGCGCAGGCAGGTGCGGGCGCGGACTGCGGGCGCTGAAGAACAGCGGCGACGGTGGCTGGCGGCCGCCAACGGGGAAGTGGGCGTGACTGTGGGCGTGGGCGTGGGCGTGACTGTGGGCGTGGGCGTGGGCGTGGGCGTGGGCGCTCTTGGGGACGCTGAAGTGGGCGCTGTCGAGCGAGTGTCGGGCGCGCGTGTGGACGCGTCGGCGCTTGTGCAGGGGTTCGCTGGCCGGCGCAGGGTTGTATTCGAGCACGGGGGGCGCTGGCCTCTTCTTCCCAGCAACGGCGGGCGGTGTCTGGAGGGCACCTCGACTGCTACCGGTACTGCCACTACCAGTTCCCCCACTGCGGGCAAAAAGAAGCGGCGGCGAGACGGGATCGCTGAGGTCAAGGCGTAGGGCTGGGGTCCTTGTAGCGGGCCGTGTCTGCAGCAGCCGCCGTGGGCGCTCGAGCGGTGTGACGGGGGGCGATGTGCCTGCAAAGCTCGTCCTGGCTGGGTTCGTGGCCGTGTGGTTCGCAAAGATGGATGGCGGCTGCGATGGGGACATAGATCTCAGATGCCGGGCTGGTCGCTGATGTTCGGCAGAAGAGGATCAGCGCAGCACATGCCCTGCAGCAGGCGTGTGAGCTGTTGTCTTCACACGCAGCGACCGGATTGCCGCCGACACAGTGCAGAGAGTCGCGATTCCGATTCTACGGCGATGACGCTAGACAAAGTGCCAGGCACGCGCACCAATCGTCGCAGCTAGGGCGGAGAGAATACCCGACTGCTACCGCGGTGGGAAAAGGCTTTGGCGTGCGTGGAAAGGCATAGGGGCATCGATTGTGTCGTGTCTGACGCACGCACACCAGTCCTTAGCCCAGAGGACGAGTACCGGTACGCATCGGGCTTTTGCACAAGGGAGCATTTGGATGGTGTTTGGCATGAAACCCCATCGAGATCTGGGAATTCCCTACCCTTGGCTGCCGCCCCTCCATTTCAGCCGCACATCCCTCTCCAAAGCCTGCCGTGCTTGCACACCACCTTAGCACTTGCTGCTGTCCTCACGATTAGTCGTCCAGTATTGGCATCCATGACGCCGCGTCTATCGATTCGCTACACACAACTGCCCCTTCCGCTCGTGGCTGCTGGGAGAGGGTCAAGGTTCCGCCCCAACCAGGAAGACTCGCTACGTCACACGTCTAGCCACGTTCTAGACCTACTGCGACTCACTGCGCCCGTGAGTCGAGCGACCGCATGCGTGCTTGTCTATATTCTTGACCGCTGAACTTCTCAACCGCTGAAATGTTTTAGTTCATTCTACAGAGCGTGGTCAACTTCCGCAACAGCACTATGGAAATCCGTTGTTGACTGGTCTCATGTGTGGTGGGATGCTCCTTTAGCGCCTGCCCAGGTGCTCCCTGAAGGTGGGGTTACCCGCTCCCGCTGCCGCTTCCTCTTTTCAACACCTCGGTGGGTCACGTGACTGCATCGCCCACCTGGGCACCTCATTGATGTCTACCCACTCCAACTACGACAATACAACAAATAGTCAGTATCGCTTCACGACTCAGTATCGCTTCACGACTCAGTAGACGCGAGTTGTCTGCAAGACGAACAACCTTCATAAGTAATGTCATCATATTGAGCGAGTCGTGACCCCGCCTGCATCCTGCCCATTTCTTTCGCACCTCATCAACCATCAATTTCATCACCGCCATTCATCTCATGCAAAGCCCTTTTCCCGCGGCCTTCACATCGCGCGCTTCATCAAGCATCACTGAATGTCCGAATTCCTCAGCCACTTTATTGACATATTCGCGTTATCGCGCATCCGCAAAGCTCCGCCTGCACGTGTGTCAGGCATGTTTTGACCCGTGGCTGAGCAGAAAATGGCGCATGCCGCTAACCAGCCACTATCACCGCCACCTGGCAATATTGTACGAGCATGTCATGTCACAAACTCCCAACTGGGCATGTACATACCGCCAAGGCATATCTGTAGCCGTCCGATCCGTCTTCTCAGCGCATTTGCCTTTACGAACAAGTCTGCGTTGATGCGAATTCACTGTTTCTCTACAGATACACCTTCATACTGATCCTGCTTAGTATTCCAACATGACTCCTATACCCTGCCAAGCGCTACGTTTCCATATCCACACAGTCTGAACCTCCTGCTAGTCGCCAGAAGCATCAGACCCCGTCCCCGAACCCCACTATTTCCCGTCCTTCAACCATCCAACGGCCTCCACTGCCCCTCTGCGTGACGGCATGTCCACCTCGCCAAGGGCGTACAAACTGAGCAATTTACCAGCAGCGGGGTGAATGATCCCGGACATACCCAGTGTTTCCGGTGCCCCGCCGTGTGCATCTCGTCCGCTTTATAAGTCGCCCTGGGCCCCGCTCAGCATAGGAGCACATCGACTTCTGCTTTCCCTTCCTAGTACACAAGATAGGAATCTATCCACAGGCGTGTTGCCTCGTATCAGAAAATAGTACTTGACCATGGACTTCTTGAAGAAGAAGATGAAGGAGCTGCTCGACGACGATGACAAGAAGCCTGAGAAGAAGCCTGAAGGTGAGAAAACTACATGCCTCATGGAACCATGGTTAATGTGAAAGAAGAACCACCCAAAGACTCATCTCACGGTGCACCTGCCGAGCGTGGGGCATCGGACTCGTTCTATGGTCAGGGCAACCCTGCAGGTGGTCATCCTCCCCAACAACAGCAATACCCTCCACAGGGTCAAGGCTACCCACCACAAGGCCAGGGATATCCCCCTCAAGGTCAAGGCTACCCGCCACAGGGTCAGGGCTACCCACAGCAACAGCCCTATGGCCAGGCACCAACTCCAGTCGGTCCATCGGCACCAATGGGCGCACCACCGCCAATGCCTCCCGGCTGGGTCCAGCAATGGGACCAAAACAGCCAACGATGGTACTACGTCGAGCAAGCCACTGGCCGTACGCAATGGGACCCTCCCGCCAATCTACCTCCGGGTCCATATGCGCCACCACCAACGGGCGCACCGTACCAGGCACCCGGCGGTCACGACGAGCGCGCCCTCTTCGGCAACACCAACGGCCACCAAGGACACGACTACACCCCCTCCGGCGCTGCGACCAACGAGAAGGAGAAGGAAAAGGACAAAAGCGGCCACTCGACCGCCATGCTCGCTGCAGCTGGTATCGGCGGTATCGCCGCGGGCGCCTGGATCGGCCACGAATTGAGTACCTATCCCTCGTATTCCCCGTCGAAACAAACAAAGCTAACACCTCCCAGCCGAAGACGACAACAAATCTTCGTCCCACGCTGCTGCACCCGCTGCCGCTGCTGCGCCAGCCGCCGCATATGGAGCTCCTGCCGCAGCGCCTTATCAGGACCCGTACGCCGCACAGGATCCATACGCTGCGTCTGCGTATCCACCGCCCGTGCCCACGCATGACGCCGACGGCTCGTCGATATCCAGCTCGGATCGCGAGAGTCTGGAGGAGAAGCGCCAGGAGCTGATTGAGGCGCAGCAGGAGTACGAGGAGGAGTTGGCAGAGGCATATGACTCTGATTAGGCGGACGGGCAGAAGTGATGAACATAACGGCCTTGCGCAGCGCTTTCCATCTTTTCACAAATGCATGAAGTTTTACATCAGTAACGGCAATATCGTGACAGTCTTTCAAGCAGTCTTAACATATGTGATGTGAGAACAAATGAAATGTAAGTTCTTCGATTGGCATTAACACACCACTTCCAAAGCCCCAACCCAGACAAAAGACCACAAACACACACCAAAAAAAAACACATCCAAGAGAAAACCTTCCACCCCACCCTATCTTCTCACACCGGTCCCGCCATCCTAACAGCAACAATCAAAACAATCCAAACAACACTCGCACGTCTCCCCACACAGCCAACAGCAGCACAACGTCGCCAAACTACACCACATTCACATTAGCCCCCCCCAAAAAATCATCCCCCTTTTCTCTCCCACAGTGTACAGGCTCAACTCACCAAGCTGCCAGACATCCCCGGTCTTTCTTGGGTTCTTCGGCCGGCGGCGGCGGGGCGGGGGCGTATTGCATCTTCCAAGCGTTAGTTGGGCATGTACACGTCTTTTTTGCAGCGGTGGGCGAAACGGACTTGTTGCGGAGGATAGCCTTGAGGCGGGTAGCCCTGCGGCGGGGGTTGGGCGTAGTAGCCCTGGTTTGGTTGTTGGGCGTAGGACATATTTGCAAGACGAGGAGAGTGCGTGGGAGATGAGATGTCTTGCCGACGGTGGTGATGCGACGACGCCTCAGTTGAGGTTGGGTTAAGCGTTGGACGTGGCTGGTGTCAAAGTGTGGCAGACGCAGGTGTCGATGTGGACTTATGGCTCACAAAAGGTCGATTTTAAACCAACACCCTCGGCTTTCCGGCACTGTGTCGGACACCTGGGAAAAGGGCGCATTGGGTGCACGCGTCAACGCGCCGAACTCTTCGTGAGGCATGCGGTAAGGCGCCACAGAAAGTGTGGCCGGTGGGAGGCGCTAACGTGGAAACGTGGACTGCATGTACCCCTGTTGGATACGCGTGTGCGTGCTTCGGGGTGAGGCGCATGCATCGTCTTCACATGAAGTAGTTTGAACCTTCGAGATCACCATACCATGTACACCATTGTGAGGTAATTGTGGCTTGATGATAGCTATTCATGTTCAAAGCCCAACAGTGTACATTTCGTGTAGACAGTCTAATGCAATCGTCTCTCCTGTGTGCATAAACATCAGATGTGATGGAGGTTCACTCAAGCCATGCAAGCGTGCCGGTGTTCCGGGCGCTAAGACGGGTGTGGCATAGTTGTGGCGCTTGGGATACGAGTGGGGCCTTGATGATCAGGGTACGTGAACGTGGCTGTGAACAGTGTAATTTCCATTGCCGGGAGAACATACTGTAGCCGGTACTGAGGCATTTGTTGTTTGTTTGCCGATGCCGCTTCATGTGTGGCTGATTATACGCGATGGCATTCGATTCGCGTAGGAGCGTTGAGGCGGTGCTGTCGTCGCGGGCCTATCCGGCACCATTCGCAAGGAACCGTTGAACTTTACGCGCGCTGGCAAGAAGGTGTCGTTCAGGGCCGGTTTTTGACAGGTGAAGTGCTGACTTTGCGTGCTTCGGATGCTGTGAATCATGGGTTTGACCGCAAGTGTGAACCCCCTGGATACCTGCTTGTCACGATGCTTCCGGCGCACCCGATAATCTGGGAACGAAACCTCTCTCCTCTCTCCTCTTCTGCACCCATTCTCCAAAAGGCTTCCAGATCGCTTCTTTCTCCGCTGGCTTCAGACTCGCTGCGAGACCACTTGTACTCGTCGTGACGAAAACGCGCGCGCCGTTCCAGATGTCCCCATTAGCATCCGTCTCTTCACTGTCCACACTCTTGCCCATATTGTGCTTCTCATCCTGCCATCCATACTTGAAGTCCCCCTTACCCATATTCTTCCTATATCGATAACGCCATATCGACTCCTAGATACCCTTCCCAACGATACATACCGCTTCAGGCTTATAATTCAAGAACTTTGCATCAAGATTCGCGGTACCCGCAGCCATTTCCTCCTTCGACAGCTCCGCTGCGTTCTTCGATGGGCGGTCAACAATATTGGTGTTCCCCATGCAGTACAGCGCGGGTAGACTGCGATCTTCTTCAGGCTTGAGCCGGCGATCAGTGAGGCCTGAAGAATGCAGTAGCCTCCAAAAGTGGTTCGAAGGGTGCGCGTAGGCATGACCTGCGGTTGCAGTCTGCACACCAGGATTCGTACCGACGAAGACGCAGATCAAGTTTGGCTCCAAGATGTCGACCAGTGGCGATAAGTGGGCATATTTGGATGCACCTGCATATTGGCTGGTTGCGCACTTCTTCTTTGGTCGTGCAGAGGGCGTAGATGCAGTTGCGAGGGCATCTGGCTCTGCTGGCCTCGCGCGTTTGGCTGCACGTTGAGGACGCCCCGACTCGACAGTGTTGTTGTTCGATAGCGCGTTTCCACTGGAGTATTGGAATTTGCCAACTCGGTCTTTGAATGATGTTGTTGCTGCTGTTGAAGCTTCCGTGATCTCGGAAAGGGCGTTCTCGGCCCTGGCCTTCATTGAGCGCGTCGTTGTCTTCAAAGCTTTAAGACAGCAGGCAATTGGGATAGAACGCGAAGGCAATGGCTCTGCTTTGCTGTGAGAAGACGCGACGCGTTTTGTCTGTTACAACGTGTTCTTGCGAGTACCGAGTTCGATACGCGTTTACGTAATCCACACCACCTGGGCAAATCTTGGTGGCCGTACATGGATGATTTTGCAGCCACACCCATCGAAATGGGAGTTGCTAACGCGCAGCCTCATAAGGGGATATTGCGCAGCCTAATAAGCTAATTTTGCCTGTGCGTACGTTAGCGATTGTACTACTAATTTTAGTTAAATTAATATAGAAATTAGCTGTTTAGAGGTATTAACCTTGCTATTTTAAGTACTTTATTAGCTTAGCTATAATATTACTAGATAATTATAGCTAAGGCGTATGCGTTATTATTTAGAATATTTTCTTATTATTTCTTTATTACTTATAGATATCTTTACTAGTAATTTCTTAGCAATAAAACTTGCTCTTAATAACGCTGTGTTTACTACTTTTCTTAAGAATATAATTTTCTATAATATTATACCTAATATTACTCTTAACGCAGTAGATAATATCTATTTTAATACGCTATTTGCAGAAAAGAATAATAATTTTAGTATTTTGCTACTTAATATAGAGAAGTTATAAATATAATTTAATAATAATAATATACTAGATAAAGTTATTAACGCTGCGTATAATAAATTAGAGAGAAAGCTAAAAAGAAAGATTATAGCAATAAATAGAGTAGAAAAGCAGAAGAAGCAAAAAAGTAAAAAAAAGACTGCGCTGTATAATTATAAAATAACTAATTACTGCTAGTACGCTAGGAGACGTTCTATTATAGCGTTACAGCGTTATTATTATACTCTACTTGCTCTTATTATCTATAGCAACTTTAACTTTAGTAATCTCTATATTTAGAGTAATTACTTACAGCTCTATCTATCTATATCTAAGTAGAAGTTTAATAGTTTTAAGCTTTTAGTAGTATTTTATAGGCAGTAAGTATAAGAAAATAAGCTCTTATTTATCTAAATAAAGTAGCTTAAAGATATAATACGTATAAAGTATAAGGCCTATATATGCTATAGTTAAGATTATAATTAGAAAGAAATTAGAGAGCAGAATAGAGTTAGATTAGAGGCAGCTAGCTAGAAAACTTAGTATTCTTTTAAGTTTTATATTATTGCGCTAAATAAAGATAATTCTATAGCTAGAAAGTAAAGAATTCTATATTAGAAAGATTAGAAATATACGCAAAAATCTCTTCTGTATAACTACCTACTAATAAGATTAATATACGCTAATGCTTAGTACTATTAGAAGAAGTTTATTACTTCTAAAGTGCGCTAAAAGATAGCAGAATTATTTAAAGATTATAGAGACTCTAAGATAATAAAATACTAGCTTAGGCTGCTCTTTCTAGATATAAAACTTTACTATTTTAATATTAAGAATATATAGAGAAGATAGCAATAATAGAGCTTTAAGTTCTATATAAAAATAAAGAAATTAGTATACTAGTTATTACAACTATAGGCCTTTTGCCTAAGTAGCTTAAGGCTTTATTACGTGCTCTTCTCTTTTATACTAGTATATTTACGCGAATTTAGGTATATATTACGCTGCTCTTATCTTACAATACTTAAGCAGTAATTCTATAATATAATTACCTAAACCTACTTTTACTAGCTCGTTCTCTTCTATAGTTATAAGCCTAGCGCTTTAAAGTATAGGTGTTATTCTCTCTGCGCAATAAACGCGCTAGCTAAGTACAGTTTAGATGCTCTAGTTAACTTATTTATTTACTTTCTTATATCTCTACCTATTGCTATAAGTAACTTATTAACTTTCTATAAGCTCTTCTACTAACTTATTCTATAGCTCTTCTATAATAAGCAACTTAATGCCTTTAATAAGCTTATTGCTTATTC
>Ga0265780_10004630_pt1 | contig 17639 bp, 21 predicted proteins | sample P1T30metagenome_FD_192432 | JGI IMG/M metagenome (GOLD analysis project Ga0265780, IMG submission 192432) | Plant litter microbial communities from East Loma Ridge, Irvine, California - P1 T30 | ecosystem: Environmental > Terrestrial > Plant litter > Unclassified | place: USA: California...
TCAAGAGTGGTTCCCTGGGTCGTCGGGCTCAACCAATGGCAGACCAGCGCTGATGGCAAACCTTTAGGGGAGGTTTGGATAAAGTGGCAGGACTATATAGGATGTGCCGAGGTGGCGTGGTTGGGTGTTGAGCTCCTTGAGCTGCAGGCGTCGAATGTGAGGTTCAGCGACGCGCTCCGGCTTTCTCCGAAAAGGGTAAGCGTCATTTCCAACCTTTAAAGTACCCTCGACACCCCAGTTAGCAAGATTTAGCGCTATAGTCACGTGTATGTATTTGCGAGGGTTCTCTTGCGGGAAGACTTTGAGATGGAGGAAAAGGAAGCTCATCCTCACGAGCGTAGTCATTGGCCAGTAGAATATTCAGGTCAGCCAGACCATCTCAAACAGGTCAGCAACGCTCTCTATATCACTAGATTGCAAGACTCACTTTCTGAATCAGGACCAAGTTGTCAAATGGCACCGTCCAAATATCGCGGCCGAACCCGGCAGGGCCGACAAGAAGCTGAACGGTATTCATCGGTATCGCCCATACACCAGCACCCAAAGCACAAGCATCATGCCAGCCAAACTGATGGTACAACAAGGCATCGAACGTGCGCAACAGGACAGCAAAAACTGCGAGCGATCCTGTTGTGCTCGCAACCACCGTCGTAACATACGTCTTTTCTCGCACCGGCCAATCGCACATCTCTGCAGTAGCATTCTATGCTTTCACTTCTCCTTGATGCTACACGCGACAAGGCGTTCCCACAGAAGCGAAGGCCCCCCAAGTCTACTCCGGATTTACGTGCGAATTAGACAATGGTTGTCACGTTTGACCACGGGATACTGCCAGCCCAGATTTCGGCTTTGTACACGGTGCATCAAAAGGGCCGAAGGCAGTGCACTTCAACCTCACGACTTTGCCGCCTCTGTACAGGAAGTGCGTTGTCTGTATCAAGCCCGGCGCCTCCGGGTGCGATGTGATACCATCAAGTCGGCGAATGTACACCGTCAAGTGCGACTGCCGCACATGCGCATACACTTAAGCAGCTGACGAAGATCCTTAAGGGAAATACAAGACATCGAGGCGGTGCAGTGTCACTGGGTGCATGTGCTGGTATGATGCTGCTGCACGAAGTTGATCAAACTGTGGGTTTTCAGGCGCGTGGTTCTCGAGCATGTGTCATTGGCCGAACGGCGATCTTGAGACTGGACAGGCGACCGGTGAAACAAGTGCCTTATGCGCTGCAGTGCAGGGCTCGGTCAACTTGGAAGGTTAGGCAGGAGATCTGGGGCTCGTATTGTTGAAGTAGCGCGACGCCGCGATGAGGGGAGAGGCACAGCCAGAAGCTTGGCTTCAGGAAGCAGACTTGGCTTGGTGGCGTTCTTGCACAAGTCTGATGTTGAGATTCGTGGTTCTCGGAACAGACGGACAGCAACAATGTTGTTCCGACGCGATGCAGGACCCTTTAACCTCATTAAACACCGGACCCGGGCCCCGAACTTATGCACACATGAAGGACACGACTTGGATCGGTCGGTCTCGCTCACCCTGAGCCGGCCAAGAGCCAAGATCGACAGGTCCGTCCGCCGGTTGGCACACCATCATGTCTGCCGATCCACCCTGATCTCGCGACTCGGCAACACCGTCCACACGACAGGCGCCAGCGTCCACTTTCCTGTTTGCCGTCACAACCGGTGCCGTTTACGAAGATGGGGGCTGTGCGCTGCAAAAGACTCTCAAAGGGCTCCGCTCGCACAGGATCGATGGTTACGTTTCGGCTTTATCATTGGAGGGTGCGACGCTTCAGCCTCACGCCGAATGGAGCTTGTTTAGCGGACAGGCCCAGTGATCCCGCGCCTTGGACGCCTGTTACGGGACAGCAGGGCCTGAAGCTAGGCCTAGCATAGGCAAGGCCGTTGCCATTGATTCTCTCGTTATATTAGGGAGCGTCGTTCGTTGCGGCGACGGGAGTTCAACCCCAAGCTTTTGGGCTTCGCGACATACACGTCGCCTACCATTCGGTTTCGTCGCTCATTGTTAATGATTGGGTCCAATTGATTCGCCTTTTACGTTTTTATTGGGTTTCTTGCATTGCCGTGCCTGCAGGAAGCCGTGTTACGTACTTATTTCTAGCTTGCGCTCAGGGTCTACTTCACGATGGTCAAGGCCGCTCTTTTCCTCGCCTCGGCTGCGCTTGCTGCCGCGCAAACACAGTCAACACAGCAACCATGCGCTCTTGTTGCGTCTCGGATCACACAATCATCAGCGAGAGATCCTGGTATTCCTGCACAGGCAGCATTTGACTGTTTAGACTCAGTGCCGGTCGACACATCAGGGAATCAAAATCTCATAGAAGAGTTGAAGACTGTCTGGCAATTCCAGTCCGAATTGGTGTGGTTCAAGAATCCCGGAAAGGACTGGGAATATGGTCCACTCGATATCATACAAGAGCTGGACAACATCAAGAACAGTCTGAGCTCGTTTAAGAGCGAATATGCCGTCCAACTCGCTATACAAAACATCACCGTCCGCACAGGAAACTTCCACTTCAACTACGATCCCGACATCCTTCAGGTCTTCCAATTTACCAGGCCCTTGAATGTCGCATCTATTTCATCAGACGGCAAAGCGCTGCCCAAATTGTATGTTCATGACGACATTCAGGAGTTGGCTGCAGGGCTCAAGACCGTGTCCGAAATTCAGCAAATCAACGGGCAAAATCCATACGACTTCTTGAAGTCAACATTCTTCTCCCAGTATATCGACTCGGATGGCCGGATGAACAACATGTTCTCCAAGGGCGACACCAACAACCAGGGTGCATTTTCCTCTCAAGACAAGTATGACGGCAATATCACGGAGATCAAATGGGCAAACGGTTCGATAGCATCCATCCCCAACGTCGCCACATCGCAATATAGTTTCACGGGTGTCAAAGATGGAAAGAGCTTTTTCGAGAAGTTTTGTACTGGAGCTATATCCGGCGCAACCACTTTTACAGCCGATGCGGACACGAAAGAGAAGGATGTTGGTGCAGTCTCGCCCAGCATTCGCGGTCCTGTACCTATTATTCCTCATGGCACCTACCATACTCGCAACAAGCGCCAGGTCGTGCCCACTGCCACCTATCCAGAAGCTGTGGCTGAGGCAAGCAGTGGTGTTGTGGCCGGATACTTCCTCAACGGCCAAGGCTACCAGGACGTAGCCGTGCTCAAGATTATTTCTTTCAGCAACCCGAGCGCAAGCGGTGAAACGAATTTCAACAACGATTTCCAGGCCACAATCAAGGAGTTCCTGGCTCAGTGCCAGAGCCAAAGCAAGACGAAGCTCATCATTGATCTGAGGGAGAACGGTGGAGGAAACACCAACCTTCTGCTGGACGCTTTCATGCAGCTCTTCCCTCAATTGGAGCCCTTTTCCGGTCAACGTTACAGGGCGCACGGTGCATGGCTGAAGATTGGCGAAGCCGTCAACGAGATCCGCGGTGATAATTCCATAGCGCGCAGCTACAGGTCGCTCATGAAGGAGACTATCGAGAACACCAACATTTTCCGATTCTGGGCGTACTGGCATTTCAGGAGGGCAGATGGCACAAACTTTGAAAGCTGGGACGAGTTCAATGGCCCGGTCCAATTGAACTCTGACGAGCTGACGGTCACTATGCGCTACAATGTAAGTTGTCAAGATTCGCACTCACACCCATGACTGGCACTAACACCGTACAGTACTCCAACGCAGACCGCATCTCCATCGTTCCCACAGGCTTCAACTTCGTCAACGGCACGCGACCATCCATCTTCGATGCTAAGAATGTAGTCATGTTCACCGACGCGCTTTGCGGCTCAAGCTGCGCTTCGTTCCACGAGGAACTTAAGAACATCGCCGGAGTTCGAGCAGTCACCGTCGGCGGCCTCCCCGAAAACAAGCCCATCCAAACCGTCACCGGCTCCAAAGGCGGAGAGGTCGTCCCAATGTTCGTCTTCCCCCAATACGCAAGCGACCTCCTCAACCTCTCGTCCGAAATCGGCATCTCCAGCATCAAAAGCGACGACGCCACTCTATCCGCACTCGCCAACGTCCCACGCATCGCCACGCGCGCCGGCGACAGTCAATCCCGCGTACAATCACAAGACCAGATTCGCAAGGGCGATTCGAGCGCTACGCCATTGCAATTCATCTACGAAGCAGCAGACTGCAAAATCTTTTACACGCCCAAGACATACTCGGACCCCGATCTGGCATGGAAGCAGGCGTGGGATGCATTCGTTAACGACACGAATTGCGTACCCGGGTCGACGAAACACAACAGCTCTATAAGTGGGGGGTTCAAGCCATTTGGCGCCGCGGGGCTGACGGCGAATGATCAGCCAGATGCCCCGGCGAGCAATAGTGGTGGGTTGGGCCAGAGTGGCGCAGCTGCGGGTGTGAGCATGAGCGGCGCGCTTGTTGCGTTTGTGGCTGCGTTGATGGCTGCGGTCATGATGTAACATCGCTTCGATGTGGTTTTTTTGCATAGCGTATTGGTGCATATTGGGATACATACTTTGCTAATTGTTTTGGCTTCTTTGGATCTATACATGATACCCCCCATTTTAGCAATTGCAAGATATCGAATGAAATGGATTTCGACTGCATTGCAACGTCTAATAGTGCTTGATTATTCTTTACATCATCGTATCTTGTACTCGGCGCCTAATGAATACTGCGCGTAATCTTTACCCACCTATGATAGCTCCCTTCAACATCCCATCAAACGACCTCACCCCCGACTTCACACTCCTGCTACTATGTCCCTTAATCCACTCATGCGCCAACACCTCCTCAAACCCCATCCTCCGCTCCGCCTCCAAGCTCAACAACCCCCGCATCAAATCCTGTGCCCCCTTACTCACATGGCCTGGGAACCTAATCCCCTTCCCCCGATACCTCGCAATCTTCATCTGCGTCTGCACCACACTCTTCATCTCAAACGGCGGCCTACCCACCAACAACTCATACATCAGCACACCCAAACCCCACCGATCAACCGCCTTCGTATAACACGCCTCGCTCTTCCCCGGATCCAGCATCATGACCGCCACCTCGGGCGCCAGGTAGTCCAGCGTGCCACACACGGAGCTGCGCAAGCCCGACTGCGAGTGCACGCCGTACCCAAAGTCCGCGAGCTTGACGTCGCGATGCAACCCCAGCAGGATATTCTCGGGCTTGATATCGCGATGCATGATGTTTTTCGCATGCATGTAGCGCAGCGCCTCGGCCATCTGCGCAATATAGCCCGCGGCCTCGTGCTCCGCGAAGCGCCCGTGCGGCGCCCTCTTCAGGCGCCCGAAGAGACTGCCGCCCGCGGCGTACTCCAGCACGAGGTAGATGGCCGCGCCGTCGTGGAACCAGGACAACAGCCGCAAGATGTTTTTGTGCGCGAGGTTCTGGTGCACTTCGATTTCTCGGCGCAGCAGCGTTTCCTCGCATGTTGAGGTGATGGCGGACTTTGAGATTATTTTTAGCGCGCAGATGTAGCTGGAAGAGATGTGCCGGGCGAGGTACACGCGGCCGAATTTTCCTTTGCCTAGGGAGCCGCCGATTTCGAAGTCGTGGGGTGTGAGGGCAGAGGGGCCTTGGAGGGGGACATGGGGGGTTGGGTCCGAAGAGGATTGGGGAGAAGTGTCTGGTGTGGGCCCTGAGGGAGATGGATTGGAGCTGCCGCTGCTGTTTTCTTCGATGGAGACGCGCTCGAGGACTTGTTTGAGATGGTCACGTTCATTAGTGGGCTTGGTTCTGGCGGTGGCTTTGGCGACTTTGTTGGTAGCGGATGTGCGGATAGTGTGTAGCTTGTCCTTGGTGACTTGTATCTACAGATAGTGTCAGTCAACTTGAACTGTTGGTGGAATCAGGTCGTGTCGTGGCATGTCTGCTACTTTGACGATAGCATCCGGAAGACTTACAGATGATCTGAGGCTGGCGAGTACGGAACCGCTCTCACCTGGCTTTGTGGACTCTGACTTGACAGACACTGACGCGGGTTTCTTCGGTGCCATTGTAGATATGGCGGGCTCTTACTAGGTATGAGCCGTGGTATGGGGTGAGTAAACAGGTGGGCGGTGTGGTGGAGGTAATTGTTTCCAGGTGAGATTGCTTGGAAGCTATGTTGAGAGGCGGCCACGGAGTGCGCAAACGGTACCCGCACCTAGTATGCCGTCATCACAACATAATCACACGCAACTCCAAGAGCAAGTAAACATGGCCACCATCCCCAGGTGAAAGAAGCTCCCCGTCCCGGTCCCACAATCTCCAGATTACCGCGCAAGTTCTGCTCAACCTTCACCCAGGTAACCACCTGTTAACCCACCTGACGCCTACCAACGGCTTCCATTATATATTGAACTTAATTCAACCCTATCACATCAATCAACCAACACAAGTTGGCGCGATTAGGCGGGCATCTGACATCGGTGGTACAGAGGGTAGCAGCGCAGGACTCCGAGCCTGATAAGTCTCTGTGAAGGGGGTTACATATGTCGGATGGGTGAGGATTTGATCCTCGCTTGGGTAACCAAAAATCGCGGTGGGGACGGCAATATAATTTTTGCAGTTCTTTTTTGCTTGCCTTTCACCTGCCAAGACTTATATGCGGCAATGTGTATGAGACTTTAGTAGGCGAGCAGTTCCTCTAGCAACAATGGCATTCCGCAAATAACAGGTCGCATTGTTTGAAAGGTTGCTAGTAGCCTTTTGGGTGCTGGTGGTGCCGGTTTGATTTTGTGTAGTATAGGCGTTTTTGGTATGCGTTGTAATAGCACGACACAAAATAGATAGACAGCTCATAATTAAGGTCATATCTTCCCGTCTCCGTATGGATTGCGATTAAAAGAGGCCGTAAACCAAGGCAACCGTGTAATTCATGTTGGTGATCAAGGGAGTCCATTGTAATGAGGGACCGGAATTAGGCTTCATCGCGCGACATCACCACTCAGACCCAGACGCTCTTCCAAGACTGCCACAATCTCCCTCCAGTCTTTCATTGCTCCTCCTCCTACATCGCCACATGCTAGCTCTTTCTGCATGGGCTGCAGTACTTCAAACCATCCCCCATTCTTGACACCCCACTCATTACTCAATACATCTATTTGCTTCTTCGTGATGGGCTGGAGCCACATAGCTGTGTTCATACTCGGCGCGACAAGGATCCTCTTCTTCCTTCTCACACCCTCTGCTGCGACCTCCTCCGCCCACTGCACACCTGGTATGTCTCGTACTGGGTCCACCAAGCCAGTCGTGTCCCATGCGCGCACGACAGACAGAAGGAGGTTGTCGGACCAGCCCTGCGTAATCTTCGCCAGCTCATTGGCGCTGAGGGGCACTATAGCCATTATGTCTGCCCATCTCCGTAGCTCGATGTGTAGGATCTTGTTCCCGCGAATCCATGGCTCCGCCCACTCATCCGCATCGAAGTATACAGCATCTACATTCGGAAGCGCTTCTATGTCCACTATTGAGGGCTGTTCTGCGCTCTGACCTTGCAAGAAGTTCGCGGCCGATGTCGTGAAGATGAGTCGTATGCGCACATTCTCATGTTTCGCCAGCGCGTTTATCATGTTTGGGATCTTTATGGTCGCGACCGAGCCGCTTGCGCATAGCAAGACATGTATCTTGTCATCGTTACGGTCGAAAGCGAAGGGATCGATGCGCGGGGTGTCTCGATGTTGGTGCTGTACAGGCTTGAGGCCGAGAGGCTTGATTTCGCTGATCTCGGCAGACATGCTGTGCTGCTGATTTGTTAATGTTGTGGAAATGTTAGCAGAAGATTAATGACGTCTGTCAGATTACAGGCGTTATCCGTTCCACGTGGAAGCGCATTATTAATGTGCAGGTGCTCCGGGACGAAAACGCGACGGATGCATGTCGCATTGCGCAAGAGTCTCGCTTATCGGCGGATGCACGTGACATCCACGGGTCAACCTCAACGTCAACCCGTGCTCCTTGATTCCATCTCATCAACATGTGTTTTATTGAAGCACGTATCGTAAAGTCTTCGAGCCGATATACTGCCTGATATTATGGTCTCTACCATCGACAGACGGACAGCACGAGGCTTAAATAGACATCAGCCAGGCCTGACCACATAAGTTTACTTCCAAGGTTTGGTTCGACATGCATAACACGAATACCATAAGTATTGGACTGTTCATTTTCACTTCAAGATCCTTTTCAAGTGTTGTTTATCATGTCGCTTCTTATCTTTGTCATGGCATATTCCACTAAAGCCTTTCCTTTACTCCGTAAAATCGGCTTTTTCTACCAACGTAGCCTGCCCCAAAGTGTGTCACGGGCTCTATAATTCAAGTCTACGCCTACTCTAGCATCGCGTCCATCCGTTCACGTTGTGGATTTGCGCGATGTGAACGGTAGGTGACTATGGGCTGCTACATTGTGTAGCCAATTACTCACAGCTCACCTTCATAGCTAGGCGCGAGACCTATCACTGCGACATCGTAGGCAGTATAATACGGTCACGATTTCTGGAGCTTTGCGGCAATATGCGCCAATCACGGTTCGTCCCGCAAAGGCTTCCCGCTGTTGTTGCCCCTGTCCGGCTAGTATTCACTACCTGCCGCGCGAACTAATCCGCATACCGGATCGACTCACTATGTCTTGGAGAGGCTTGAGGAACTGTCGCGCTCGTACTTGTCTTAACTTCGCGGACTGTCGCGCGCCTCTCGTTCAACTTTCGCCTGCCGCGTATCCGCTCTCGTGGACCCCTCTTCCTCCACAACCGATCGCGTCACCATATCGTTAATAAGACACGGCTTCTTTTAGGACTGAATCGAAGGCTGAAAGCCCACAAAGTCGAGATTAGTTCGACATTGTGTCTCTTCATACAACTGAGTACTCTTGCACTCACTTTCGTTCAAAGCTCATAAAAGGTGCTCTGCGTAATACCCTCCGCACCTCAACAGACTTCTCTGCCACAACCATAGCACGACATGCCGCGAAATACACGCTTCGTCGCGTTCGACTGGCTTTCCACTCCTAACAACGCCCCTGACCGTACTCGATCGGATATACCGTATATATCGCAGACGAGCGCGAACTTCTACGCGCAATCTCCGACCATAGCAAATTCAACTGGCGCACCACAAGTACCACGGAAGGTAGTCGGTAACTCAGATGATACCTCAACAGGATCTCTATCGGATGGTGTAGCGGTCAACCCACTATCGCTGTCGACAAGCTCACTGGTATCGTCACAACATCCGAAAACCCCACAACAGGGCCAGGATGAATACCTACAAGCCGGCTTTGAAAAGTTCACCAACACAGCGGATCATAGTGCCTGCCCCGAGCCTTCCGAAGTACATTCGCCTATGCATCGTGGATTGAGTGAGGGCGATTCCCTAGTCACTCTCTCAAGTACACGCCTACATCAATCGCCATACCTGGGTCCGTATTGTAGCTCTTCTCTTCCCCAGGATGAATCTATGGCCCGCTCAGCCTCATCCCCAGGCCTATCAGTCCGTCCCGCTCACATGGACAAGCTGTGGCCGCGAAAGCCCATCCAAGAAGTCCCCATCCCAGGCAAAATCTACTTCGTCCCCGACGGCCGCTACTTCCCGACCTCGATCATCCACGCGCAAAAGCACCAAGTCGGCTTCTTCCGCCACCCCATCATGATCCTCGACGTCGACTCCACCATCGTCAACTTCTACGCCATGACCAAAGAACCCCCCGCTGCCATCCGCGACCTCAACATGGCCATGCGGCTGGGCACAACCACTCAAGACGAAGGCCCCGGCGTCCTCCGCCTCGCGCCCGGCTCCGACATCATGCTTCAAGAATCCTGGATCAACCTCGAACAGCGCTTCTTCATCGAATGGCGCAACCTCGACGAATGGGCCGTGCACGTACGCGTCGACCCCACGGAATTTTCCAAAGTCGCCCAGCGCGTGCAGGAACTTGAGGCGCAGCAGAACCGCTTCATCTACAAGCCGCTGCTGCGCGCCATGCACACCATCCAACCCGGAATGGTCATCATGCTGCCCAACCACCCGGGCTCCGCCACCTTCGGCGCCCCCATCATCGTGCTGCACAACACATATCCCAACTTCACGTACCTGCGCGTCAAGCGCTTCGAGGACAACGTGCATTTCAACCCGCGCGCCCGCCGCGCAAAGGCCAGCGAGCGCCGCATGAGTCTGGCCATCACGTCGGCGCTGCGACTCGGCCATGACGGCACGCCCGTGATGCTCCTGGAGCCGGATTCGCCGGCCATGCGCGAGGAGTCGTACGTCGAAGTGCTTGCGCATGCGCAGGTAGGGCGTCTGGATCTGTGTCGCACGTGGTGCTGGCCGCCGGTGTGCGTGGATCGGATGAGCATGGTTATTCTGCGGAATTGGATGGCGGATGCGGCGGTGGGGAGGGCTGGGCTGGTGCTGCATCAGGCGGCGCGGTGGCAGGATGGGTATGGCGCAGGGACGGCGATGGTGATGCCGGTGTATCCGCCTGGTAACTATATGTATGGGGCGTCGAATGTCTTTCAGTATCGTGGGGCGCCTGGGAGCGGGTATAATAGTATGTGAAGAGCATTTGGAGGCGTGGGGTTTACTGACGGGCGACAGCTTGGTGCGTACTACTTGGCCTTCGCAACAGGCGGTGATTTTCTGTGGAGTTTTGCGATGTTTTACACGTCATCTAGTTGAAGACGGACTTGGGATTTTGGATACGCAATGCATAGCGATGGCGTTTGATCCTGAGCATTTCTAGCGTCTTGAGATAAAATGGATTAATGGGATAAGATATCCCAATGCTAGACGATAATGCGTAAACGTCAATAAGAGTTTGTGCTGCAACATAATTCACCTTCATTCCGTGCTTTTTCATCATCGTGCCACTATGCATCTACTTCAAATCCTCCCTACCTCGTTCACCATAACACGTCATAACTACTTCCCCTCTCCCCATTCCTCCCGCCCCATGTCCCCCTCTGCGGCATAGTCACCCGCCGCGCCGCTCCGCGCGGCGAGGGAGGAACCGGGGTGGGGGATTGCTGGGCCTGTGCTGTTGTTGACGTGCTGAAGGACGTTGAAACGGCTGTGCAGATGGACAGGGAATAGTATTGGGGGAGGTTTTGTTGGGCTTTGGTGGAGGATGCGTGTAGGGGGATGGCCACGTGGGCGAGGTTGACGTGCTGTGGAGATGTATGGTCTCCTGATTATGCGAGAGCCTAGAGGTCAGGGTGGTGTCTGCTTTGCGCTTTGGGCATATTGCCGCAGCATTGTTAGCGCATGCTCGTGTATGCTGAATCGTACTCGAAGACGCACAGACTGCTCAATCCTGTGTGCCTGGCTGTGAATCAGGAGTAGTCGACTCCCGTGCTGCCCCTGTCAGAGTCGTGTTTACCGTCGGGAGCCTTACCTTGCATAATTCCCAGCGCGATCCGGGTAGCAATCCATACATAGCTGGATCGTGCTACTTTCCCCTTCGCCAAACTTGCTATCCAGTTTTCTTCTTAACGTGCAGCCCACAGGTACGAGTGGTACGACTTGGGCGCGAAACGACCCGTGGGCACCTCGAATTCAACCTCGCCGACGGCCTTGGGCATCATGACAGCTCGAGGAGATGACAGCGAAGAATATCGATGTAGAGATTTTTTGTTCCAAGCTCTTGATCGGTTGGGGTAGAGTTTAAGCTTTGTACTATATTCGGATACGCGAGCTCGACTCGACTATGACGCTATTGATGCGCCGCATAGGATCCTTCCGAGCCTGGGTTGAACCCTTAGAATACTAGACGCAATTACAATACTGGAGACAGAAGCGAGACGTCGTTTCGACATATACAAACATAAGAGGTGGAGTAAGACCAAGCCGAGCGAGGTTCTCCGGCAACGATTCCGACCTAAGGAAATGGAAGACTATTCGTGGCTCTTGACCTCGTGGGAAACGTTGTCGAGAGCCACAAGTGGCCGCCACCATGCATTGTTGCGACACTTCATGTCGGTCTTCCGGATCTCAAGCCACACGCGTTCGAGAACACTGAAGCGAGTCTCGCCGCGGTCGTTCCTCGTTAGGTAATCCACGATAACCGCCTCGTGCAGGACTAGGCTAGCCGGAGGAACTCTTGTTGCGCTCCGTCGAGTGCGCCCAAAACCTTACACCTAGGCCCACTATGCGTCCACGACTCCGCAGCGAAAGAGCGTTCCGCGGAGAGGTCTGACCGGGCTCGTGACTTGCCAGAGGATTTTTGCAACCTTGCAACGCGTCCCGTCTTATTTGCTGCTGGGCACCAATGGCCTCACCGACATTGTTTGATAAGGAATATTGGATCCTGCAGCCGGCCCACTCACGGGTGCGTATCGCGTCGCATTATAACAGAAGGCGATATAGGTGGAGACAAAGAGAATCGTGCCGAAAAGCGAGCGACGACGGGCGCACGACGAACAAGTAGCGCAGCACATGGCAACAGGCAACACCCGGTCGAGACACCCGCAAATAAAATGGCAGCTCAGGGTCGCCGCATGCGTTTCAGGAGGCACGCTGATGTGGACATGATATCGAGCGCCATGAATTTTTGCTGCACGCTGAGCAAGTACCCTTGCTGCAAGTGCAGTAGTGCTGAGGGAAGTTTATGAAAAGATTGTCATGGCGGGTGGGCGACGCGACGCATGCGTGCAAACCTCACCAATTGCACGCTTTGGGGCCACGAGGAGCAGCGCCGTCGCACGCATCGTTCACGCCAGCGCGGCCGCTAGGCAATGGAATCGGTTGCCACGTGTGCGCCAGGGGGGCCACGACGGCAGCATCTCAACGACACTGAAACATGACTCGGTGCGCGAATCGACGGAATTTCACCGCAGCCTGTGACGGAGGATCTTCGCGGTTTGCCGAATGCGATAGGGCTCTGGTCGGGCAGATAAGGTGATGTCCAGCGCCTGGAGCGGCCTCGCGCCCATCTCTGAAAGCATGGCGTGATACTTGCAGCGGCGGTGGCATTGCAGGCGGCAGCTAGAATTGTTTGTCTAGCACCGCTACGACAAGGCCGACGTTCCAGAAAAGTTGAGGGGCATGGAGCGCAGGACCCACTTCCGGAGCTCCTCTAAGCCACTGACAATGCTCCTTTCCGCTACACTTGGCGAACATGCGAGAGACATGCTCCACAGGGCTACACAGTGAGTTCATACGCGAAGGGGAACCAAGACATGTCCTCGTGCGCAAATTGACAGCCTTGCTCGGGTCACGGTCATCCATGAATCTTTCCATGATCGGTCAGTCGCCATGATTCGGAGACGTACCGACAAGCAACAACCCAGCACGCTGAAACAAGGGGCGTGCTTTGCTGTTCTTTCGCAGCTAAGGCACGTGCCGCACGGGCGGAGATTTCAATGTTCGCACCCTAGTGCAATATAGGGCGGGAATGTCGTCCCGGATTGAACTGAGGATCTTCTCTCGCTCGGGGGCAGTTAGACGAGCGACGTGGACTATGGAGGCACGATGGGATTGTGTGGCTGTCGATCTGACCGGAACAAAGTTTTTTTGAGCAGCCCCTGATGTGTCTCGCAGGAATGCTCAGCGCCAATGTTGGTTTCGGAGTGGGGTCGTAACACGTGGAATGGCAGCACGCACCCTCTCCAGAAACACCAAATCTCCACACGACGCCTGGAGCTCACACAGTTCAAGCGTCGATCTGCTCTTGGTGCAGATCAGCCGAGGAGGGCGTTGGCGTGATTTGACATGATGACGGGCGGGAGGGTGTTAGTGAGGGCTGTCGTGTTCCGTGGCAGGGCAGGAGCAGGAGGGTGCAGACGTGCAGACTCAGAGGGCGATTTGCATCTGAGGCAAGGGTGCCACGAGAACGGCTTCGTCCATGGTTGAGCAGACCTAACGGCGGCGCAGTGATACCGCGTCGACGCTTTGGGAGCGCAATGCAGTGAGGCACGGGGACAAAGAGACTGCGGGCGCCTTTGTCTCCGGTGCAGACGAGGTTGGAAGACACACACGATGCTGCTGGCGCCGTGTCTCTGCATGTCCTATCCTCTCCTGATGCCTTTGGACGCTGAGACTGCCGCTGGCCATGGGCTGCGGCGTAGGTCGGCACTGCTGCTGGGGCGTGACTAGGGCGCAGGGGGTTGGCATGGCCATGGCGCGAGGCGCAGGGATGCCTCGTGGGCGGCGTGGAAGCCAAGCGGATTATTCCCACGGCCGGCGTCAGTGCATGCCGCCCATGTGTCGACTTGGGCCCTTGGGGTTAGCAGCTTTGTCATGGTCCAGCTGCTTTCTTTGGCGGTGTGGTTTGGGCGGCAGAAGGACCCCAGCAAGACAAAGTAGCAGACGGGACGGCCAATCCTGGCAGCCATTCTCCGTGATCATCCATGCCTTGAACGGCCATGCCCTTGAATACTACGACAAGTCCAGTCTCTGCCTCTGCCTCTGCCTCTGCACCTGCCTCGTCCCCATCTGACCCTCCGCCCACTGCTGTCTTTGCTGAAGCCCGCCCGCGCAGCACCGGCACCGCCCACGAGCAACACACGCACGAGCAAGAGCAGACGCAGCCCTTTGCCTCCACCGCTGCAGACCCTCTGTCTACCAGCACCGGCACGCCGGTTTTAACCCCAGCGCCTGCTCTCGCTGCCCGACCCAGCGTCCACAGCCGCCGTTTGACCTTCTCACGCTTCCCGCTGCTTAGAAAAGGCAGCAGAGAGCTCGGTCGCTCCCCCTCCTACTCCAAGGGCACCACCAGCGCCCCGCCTTCGCTCCCACAGTCGCTCCTGCCCTCGTCCCCCATTGACGGCCACGAGGCACACGCCGCCGAAGACGTGGACAAGAGCACCAACGCGGCGCCCGCACCCCGGAAAACAAAGTCAGACAAGATGCATCAGACTAGCTCGCGGTTATTGCGCATGACCGACGATGAGCGGCCATATACCAGGGTACGTCATTCTCCTTTCTACGCCGCCACTCCTGCGAGTTGTCAGCAGAGTGCGAATGCAGACTCTGCCAAGTACAGCGTTTGACGAGCCTCGGCACGACTCTCCGCTTTCGAACGCAGGAGCTTCAGAAAATGAGGGCAAGCGGTGAAAACCGTCAAGTCTCCTGAACCTCTGGCCAGCAATTGCCGCTGAACCAGCACCCAGAACGCCAATCGCAGCCGGAAATGTGCAATCTCATGCTAACATCAACCCCAGGACTTCAAGGACCTGTTTGCCACGCTCATGGTCTCTCTGCCGCTCACTCCACACCGTGTCCGCTTCCGCATGATCGATTTCACCTTCACAAGCGACGAGGCCGTCACGAACCTGGGCTCGCTCAAGTTCTCTCAGTCAAATCGCATGCCAGACCCCAAGGACTCGTCCCGCGTTGTAACCACGACTACCACCACCACTTTCTCCATGGCCAAGGAAATGGCCCGTTCAGTGTGTCAAAAGTTCCTGGAAGCCAAATTCGTCGAGTCAGTCGAAGGAAAGACCGATTTCACAAACAAGAGCTCGGTTTGGCAGCTCACACCAAAGGGCATCCACATCCTCGAGCGTTTCTGCACACGCAATGGTATCCAGTCAGCACATGTCAAGGCTGTGATCGACTCCAGCCGCAACCCACATCAACTCGTCGTTCTTGAGCGCAACTCTGAAACTGACGCGCTGCACCACGATGAGCAGACGATTCAGATCATCTTCCGCCGATTTGTTGGAGTAACTGCGAACGAGACACATTCCGATTCCGACTCTGTCCACGAGTTCTCCACCTGCCACGTAGGTGTCAAGATGGCAAAGAACCGCAAATCTGCTTCCCGCCCCTGGGAGTATTCCTTTAACGGGCGCAACGCGGCGCAGTGGCTCATGGACTGCTCCTCGTTGGTCGATCCCAGCGAGGCCGTTGAAGTAGGCTCGCTCTTCCTCCAGTTGAAGCTGATTGCGCCCGTTGACCCGCGCAACTCCGAGAACAACTTTCAGGCTGTCAAGCACGTAGTCTACTTCATTACCGAACATGGCGAACAGGTTGCTGGTTGGACCGCAGATGCTGCCCCAACTGGTGGAGACGCCATCCCTTCAAAGTCTCGGGAAGGCCACGCTCGTGACTCCAACAGCAACCGTACCAACGTCATCATCCGCAACCCCTCGTGGCGTCTGCTCTATCGCGAGTTCTTGAAGGAAACCATGTGCGAGGAGAACTTGTCTTTCTACCTTGAAGTCCAAGATTTCGAGCGTCAATATAGGAACGCCATCAACGAAAAGGGCGAAAACAAGGTCGAGACGATTCGTGAGACGCTAGCTGCTGCTTATGGCCTGTACAATGCATTCCTGGCCCCTGGCTCACCAAACGAACTCAACATTGACCACGCGTTGCGCACTCAGTTGGCTACCCGTATGACGCGCGCTGTTGGTGACGACGCGGCTATGCTGCAGAGCTTGAACGAAGTTGCATCGCTCTTCGAGAAGGCCCAGACGTCCATCTTCAAGCTCATGTCGAGTGTACGTTTATGTTACTCCTTTACACTCAAATTATACTAATTGTCTACCAGGACTCTGTACCCAAATTCATCAAGCACCCCAGATATGCGCCCCAGCTCAAGGGCCTCGACCAAGCCGCTGCATCCGCATATGTTGCTCCTACCACCACATCCCGGTCATGAACACAACGACCCAGCGCTACGCGTTCTTGACCCCGGCCGACAACGACTCGAGTGATTGTCCAAGCATTACCATCCATGACATTATGATTCAGCAAATGTCTCTCCGAATCTCCTCCACCACTTGACGACGATTTGCTTCAACCATTTCGGATGCGTTTCCCGATACCGAACGAATGCATCATACCCCCGTTTTCAAACTTTGACCTCTCCCAACTGCATCATCCTAGAGATTGGCGTTTGTTACCCGGCACAAAACATTAGCATCAGGGCGGAACTCTTGCTTTGGCTAATCTTTTCTCTCCGCTTTCTCCCTTTTCTCTGCTTGATCTTTTCTGTCTGGATGCAAAGTGGGTGCTGTCTGTCTCTCCTGGATAGCTTTCTTCTTTCTGCTTCACATTATTCGGTTCTTTTTGTCCCGCCGGGGGCCCGGTATCTCGGGATTGACACAGGATGTTTGGATTGGCAGCAGTTTGGACACTTTGCTTCTGAAAAGGGTCGCGCAGCATGGCACGGTAACCTGTCCGTGTAGGAACGAGCGTGTATAATTATGCGAAACAGCAAATTTACCACACGCTCGATGCCGGCTTACAATCAAAACTCCATCCATCCTCTTTCTACATAGAGCACATCCGCGACATGAATACCATGCATTGCATTACTCACACTCTCCCGTCGTCTTTGTCTCGCTTCACATGCACTTACTACAACAAGATCGCTGCGTACGAGACCTAGACGCATCGTACTCGTCAATCGCGATCCCACCCAAGCCCCATCGAAACCTTACCATTCCTCCCGTCCACCCTACATGCAGCACACAAATCGTCCGAAACCTTGCGCTCTGAAACCAACCACGCGCTCGGCCCGACTGCGCCGAGTTGAGGTAATAGGTAGAAAGATAGTGTACAGAGAGAAACGCAAGTATATTTTTTTTCTGTTGCGTTTAGTGATGGTGCGAAGGGGAGGGGACTCCGGGGCACGCGGATTGGGGCAGAGGTGGGGGGTTTGGGATCGGCGGGACGGTGAGAAGGCCGGA
>Ga0265780_10004631_pt1 | contig 17638 bp, 26 predicted proteins | sample P1T30metagenome_FD_192432 | JGI IMG/M metagenome (GOLD analysis project Ga0265780, IMG submission 192432) | Plant litter microbial communities from East Loma Ridge, Irvine, California - P1 T30 | ecosystem: Environmental > Terrestrial > Plant litter > Unclassified | place: USA: California...
AGTTGTACCGGTGTGATCGAAGGGTCCTACACGCCCATCCTTCCACTTCCTACTGAGTTGCTGAATCTTGAGATTGAAGGGTGGAAGGATGCAGGCTGCCAGGGGACGGGTGATGGGTTTTATATTACGCCTGTTGCGCTTCAGACCCCGGCGCCTACTGGTTCCAGCGCGTTGCTGTAGTCTCACGATTGACGATGGTGAACAACGTCTTCTGTGGCGTACGATTTGAGTGCGGGCATTTCCAGTCGAGCTGTCAGGACATTCTTTGATTTATCACGAATCGACAGTAACTTGGTACAATCTTCAGCTGCATGTCATGCTCAATGTGTCGTCTTCCGAACAGATTTCGTGGATGCTAGACAGTCTTGAAAACAAACGCTCAAGACGCCGAATCACAACCATGGCAGTTTGCTGAAAGCACTCTGAAGACACAAGCAGGTTCATTCCGATAGATCCTGCCAAGCTTCTTTCAGCACCTCGTGATCTTCAGCTGACCCGAACTCGACCCCAAGCGAGCTGACTTGCCCCATCGAGGTGCGTCTTTGCAAGGGTACCTGCATCCGCTAATAGCTAATACTGTTACTAAGAAGGATCTGGTCAATAAAACTTCCCTGCTCCGTTCTTGATGAGGTCTGTGGTGGTACATGAAAACCTCAGCTGCAACTCTTTCAGGCATACAGCTAGCTCGTATGAAGGATTTGTGCGGACATCAAGGCGGAGAACGCCTACATGGCTGTGGACATCGAGTTCGTGTATAAATCCTCGCTACATGCCGCCTTCTTTCAAAACCATTACAGCGATATCAATCACGCCAGCAATCAGTATGTCACGCAGTCTTCGCCTTCTCGGATCCGCTTACTTGGTTTCCCTCGCAACGGCCTTTCCTGCACCTGGGCTCATTGACGACGAAAGCTTGCAATGCGTGTCAGCCTTGAACGCCCATTTCTCTTCGTCCTCAGCGTGGAGTGAAGTAGACATCACCCAGACCCTCACTTCTAGTGCATACATTCCGGAGCTTGAGACCGATGTGCCCCACACCACGTTGTGTGACGGCCGACCTCGAGCTCTTGAGTCGCGTTATACCACCGAGTACACAACCTATGATCCACCGCTGACCACGGGCATACCTCAATGGCTACTAAGCGACTTCACACCCGCTCCCAGCTGCACGATCGCCGAGACCGCTTGCGCTTCGCTAATCGCATCTTACGACTCCGCCATCTCCGACTACCAAACCAACGATGCGCCAAGTCCAACCCTAAAGCCTCAATGCACCACCTACCAGTCCTGCAAACCCGGCGAGGAAGAACAATGCCGCATCTACGGCTACGGCGGCAACCTCTACTACTGGCCCGTCACCACCACCAACGGAGACTTCTGCGCCTACAACGGCTCCACCATCTTCGCCGCCCCGACCAACCCCCCAAGCCCAAACACAGTCGTGCTAGACGGCTACACCTTCACCAGTCCCACCAACTACGCCGAATTCCGCGGCTTGCAAGGCTTCGTCCTGACCGGGCGCGGCCGCCGAGTGGCCTGCGGCAGCACCGCATCCTACGACAAAGTCATCGTCGCGCTCACCGAGCCGTTCTCCAGCTACGCCCAAACCGGCGCGGCGAGTTTCAACTTCGAAGACCTCAACACCGTTCCTGTGGCGGCGTACGAAGCGCAGCGGAGGTGCAATAATGGTCGGGATTGTACGACGCTTTCAGGATTCTATACACCGCAGGTGCCGCTGCCGACGGAGGTTTTGAATCTGCAGTCCAAGGAGTGGAAAGAGGCTGGGTGCACGGGGAGGGTTGATATTAGTGGGAGGCTGGCTATGACGCCGGTGGCTCTTGTTACGCCTGCGCCGACGGCTGGTGAGAAGTTGTTGCGTTGAGAAGGAGGATGATTATGAATGTGGTGATAAAGTTCAGCGAAAGAGGATGGGGAAGGTGGTTTGTCGTGGCAGTTGTGGCCATTGATCTGCGACATGGCGATAAGATTTGAACATACTGTTGCTTAAGTGTTGTCCGCATATTTGTGTTCGGCATTGCCTGGCTTTCCAAGTAGAAGTAGATAAATGGAGTCGAAATATACTTCCCGTGTGTGTATTGCTATGACATCATACAAGGCTCATCGGCGTGGCAAAGTAGAAGAATAGGTTGTCTACATGTAGGAGGTAGTATCAAGCTTCAATCACTTTGGCCGTTGTTCTGTTACAATCTTCCTACGCCCCACGCACTGTGTATTGTCAGCAGCTCAACCCGTCAACACCTTCAAGCACTTACCATCAACCACAATGTCTCAACCCTATACCCGCCAGTCCTTCCACTCCCCTTCCGCCCCAGCGCCCAATGGAAACTACTCCCACGCCATCATCCAACAGTCCACCGCAACCCTGCACATTGCAGGCTGGATGGGCGATGATCCCAAAACAGGCAAAATCGTCGAAGGCGGCATTGCAGCGCAGACTCACCAGGCAATGCAAAACATCCAATCCTGTCTCCAAGCCGCCAACTCCAGCCTTGACAAGATCGTGCGCCGAAGGATCTATATCATCGACATCAAGCAGTTCCGCGAAGTCGATGCGATTTGGGCGGAGTGGGTTGGGCCTCCGTATCCGGTGAGCACGTGTGTGCAGGTAAGTTCTTGTTCTTTTTTTTTGTTGTTCTGAGGGCTTGTGTGAGAATATGATTGCTGACGTATTTTGCTCTGGGAAAGATCGGAGCGCTTGCGAAGGAGGGAGCGTTGGTCGAGATTGAGGTTGTTGCTGATGCGTGAGAGGATTGGGTCGGGTTGTTGGAGGCAAGACGAGGAGAGGGCACGGCGGTGAGATCTTAGATGAGATTGCTGAAGAGATTCTCTATTGCCATTTCACCAGGACCTGGCACAGGAGGATGTCAGGTCCATCTTTTAGAGCATGTCGCAAAACCTAGTATGAGGTAGATCAGCTTGATCACACTAAATACAGTATCGTCAGTCCTGCACTGCGTCGTGCTCTCACAAGCCGCCTGCGACTTTGCCGATAGTGGTGGAGCTTTTCAACGTCCATCTTCCAGAGCACTGCTACACAAGGAGCGAGATATGGTGAGAAGGTCGGCGCCACGTGGTTGCTGTAAGATTCGAGACGAGTAGTCTGTTTGCTCTCTTGCGCGGACGATCCAGCGCTGGCCAGAGGGGAAATGGAAAACAGTTATCTTTTTGAAGATGCATGATGCTTGTGTAGATCCCAGCAATACCGGCATACCTTGCAGCTGGCCGGTGACCAGCGAGACTTTCGATGAGGTATATCTTGCACGTGGCATGTTTGTTTCAACCTTTCTTGATAGAAACATTATCCAGCTCGTCTCAACCTCGGGAATGTCCGGGAATGAGGAGCCCCGCTTGTCCCACTCGATGAACATGACAGACTTTGGCCTAAATCAAACCTCGGAGCCTCCCGACATACACGTGTCATGCTGTGATGTTACAATGCCTATACCATCACCATTACACTGGACTGCATGCAATTCGATCAGGTTACGAACGATCGGTGTGCACGTTGCCCACTCAAACTTCACATGGCAAGCCCGTCAGCACAAGCACGTGACGCTATCTCTGCCTTCACAATCGACATGCGTACCAAGACGCCACCGACGCTACCCTGCCTTGAGAAGGCCCATAAAGGCAACGATCGTCGCTGCATGCACTGCTCCCATAGGTGCATCGTTGCGACACGTGCGCGCCTCGCCTATCAGACGCGATGCATCTCAGTACTCCAAGATACTGGGCTCCGCTAGCTGAAGGTAAGCAACATTTCCATGTAACATGGAGCCTCGAGGGCGCAAGGAAGGTCAAGTACCGGCTCGCCTGTGCTGCCGGCAAGCCTTGATTCTTCGATTTTTGGTTGAACACACCCGACTGTATATTGTTGTTCCTCGCAAACGGTTACTGCGCGCACAAGCAAGCAGCAGAGGCAACACGAGTAAGAGGAGGACAGCAGGCACTCTCACCACCACAAAGACCCCACGCGACCAGCGCAGCCACCATGGCTTCCTCCCAGTTCAAAGACGACAAGTCGGTACTCCCGCAACATGTCGGGCCTAGCTACTCTCCCACTCGAGACCCCCACGACATTGTCAATGTGCAGGGCGGCGACTTGCTCGATCTCGAAAGCGTCGATCCGGTGCTGAATGCGAAGATGAAGTTGGTGAATGACACAATCGATGAGATTGGCTTTACGCCATATCAGGCGAAGCTGTTCGTGTTGAATGGATTCGGGTATGTCATACATGGATATTTTCGTTGCGAAGGACAATGCGACAGTATGGCTGGTGGAATGGAGTCGGCGTCGCATGCTACTTCTTCGCCAGCCCTAGACAAGTTGCGGGACCCTAGCTGCCTTGTCATCTCGTCATATAGCCGACGGAGATGCCTTGCTCAACATTGATGCCTTCATCTCAATACAGCACACTGACTACTTCATAGCTACGCCGTCGACTCTCTGATCCTGCTCCTCCAGTCTATTGTTGCCACCTACGCCGGCTATGAGTTCGAGCCGTCACTTGCCAATGGCCTCACCATTGCCGTCTACACTGGCATGCTCGTCGGAGCTCTCTTCTGGGGCCTCAGTGCGGACGTGATCGGCCGAAAGCATGCCTTCAACTACTCGCTCCTCATCAGCAGCATCTTCACAATCGTCGCCGGCGCATCTCCCAACTGGATCGTCCTTGGATTCTTCATTTCAATGTCGGCTTTCGGCGCTGGTGGCAACCTCGTCCTGGACACTGCTGTCTTTCTGGAGTACCTGCCATCCAAGCATCAATGGCTCCTTACACTGATGGCTGCCTGGTGGGGTGTTGGTCAACTTGTTGCTGGTCTTTTTGCCTGGGCTTATCTGCCCAACTTCTCTTGCGCTGGACCGGAGTCTGAGACTGGCATCCCTTGCAACTGGCAGACTAACCCTGGCTGGCGGTACGTCTGGTTTACTTCTGGTGCCTTAGTCTTCACTATGTCCATTGCTCGCGTCACCGTCATCCGCTTGAAGGAAACTCCCAAGTACCTGGTGGGTGAGGGTCGCGATGAGGAGGTCGTGGAGACGCTTCAATTCATCGCGAACAAGTACCATCGTCCATGCTCTCTCACACTGGAAAGAATGCAAACATGTGGCGTGACCGATCTCGGTGGCAGGCGAGGCTCAGTCTCTGCACACAGCAAGCGCAAGTTCTCATTCTCAGAGGTGGGCACACATCTCAAGGGACTGTTCGCCACACGTAAGATGGGTCTCAGCACGTCTTTGATCTGGTTCAGTTGGGTGAGTAACGACTTCGCAGCGTGGACTGAAAGTGTTCCAGAAAGAAAAGACTGACTAACAACGACCACAGCTTCTCATCGGACTTGCTTACCCTCTCTACAACGTCTTCCTCCCCATCTATATCCGTACTCGTGGCGCTGAACTTGGTGGTCTCACCGACAGCGAGATTTGGCGCAACTACGCCATCTCCAACTTGAGCTCCATTCCCAGTCCCATCTTGGCTGGCTTCATGTGTCGCTCCAAGTACTTCTGGGGCAGACGCGGCACCATGATCATCGGGGCCCTGGTCACCATGGCTTTCTTCTTCGCCTACACCGAAGTAAAGAGCAACGCCCAAAACCTTGGCTTCACTTGCGCCATCAGCTTCTGCTTGGTACATCCATCCATCTCCTAAGTCACATCTTCTAATTTGCTCGCTAACTAGCAAACAGAACATCTACTACGGCACTCTCTACGCCTACACCCCCGAGGTCCTACCTTCAGCGCACCGCGGCACCGGCAACGGCATCTCCATCGGTCTGAACAGGATCATGGGCATTGTCAGCGCCGGCGTCGCCACAGGCGCCAACACAGCGACGCCGGTGCCGATCTACATCTGCGCTGCTCTTTACATCGTGATGGCGGGCGTGGCAGCTGTGTTCCCGTACGAGCCGATGGGTAGGAGGAGTAGTTGATTTTGTGTTGTGATGACTGGAAGTGGACTCCCACAGGACCGAAAGCGACGAAGCCCGACAGCGACTGATCTGGAGCGTGTGAACTGGATCTTAGCCTGCTTATTACAACCTAATGCGCCATACCCTGCCGCGATTTCGACAGTTCTTTGCCAATGCCCGAGCGACTACTTCTGGACCAATGCGACAGACTTGCCGATGCACCACATGAAGGACTTCTCCAACGCATCGTACCCATGCATGCTTTTCCCACGCGACAAAAATGCGAAGCCTCTTTCCATGAAGATGTTGATGATGTTGATTTCCTTGTAGATACCCACATAACTTATCAATGCCAGGTCTGCAGAGTACCCCTTCCACTGAGAGTCTGATCCATACTGCATCACGATGGCTACCAACACACGAAAGCCCTGCCTCAGTCCCTGTGTTCAGCCTGCGCTGCCCTGCTCTCTCGCGCTGTCCTCGTTTCCTCCTCCGCTATCTCAATCGCAGAAAGCAGCTCGAATTCTTCCTGAGAGATCTCATTGCCATCGCCGTCGAGGAAGCTGTACGGATGTGACGGCTCATCTTCCAGTTGCTTCGACTGCCCATCGTTCTCGGCAGGCGGAGGGAGATCGAGCTGGAAGTTGTCGCCTTTCACTGGGCCTGATGTGAAGACTATGGTGAGTTTGCCGTCTTGTTGTTTGGTGATGGTGTAGGGCGGAGTTTCGTTGAGGTTTGATGGTGTTGGGGTTTCGCTGTGGGTTTTGTTGTTGTTATTGTTGTTGTTGTTGTTCGAGGGCATGACTGGAAATTGACCGTGAGTCGAAGCCTTGCAGATGCAGGAGATGCAAGCAGGACCTCGCTTCGTGTGGAATCACTCGTTATTTGTATAACGCTACCGAGAGGGGACGTCGTTTAGCTTTCGAGCCTGGAAATGGTAGCACATCCACTTGGTGAGTCGGAAGTCGGCTATGCAGTGTGATCGCTAACTCGACTAATCTGGTAAGCTTTGCCGACTGCACTGGCGTAGAGCTTGTTTGTGAAGTCGGCATCCAGCTTCCCTTTTCAATGCAGCACTTCGAGCTACATTGTTCGTCTGTCACCTAAAGATCTCGATCCGACCTTAGTGTCGACACGAAAGCCGCCGAGCGAGCTCACACTGATTGATCCGCAGGTACATTCATTCTTTACGTTGCAGCGTATGATACTGGAGCTTTGCCCTTGCCTCCTTAATTGTCGCACCTCTGATGATCAGATCTCGAATGCCACTCTCACTCTCTTCAATTTTGGCTGCTAGACTGGCAACCTCACGCGCCTGGTGGCGAGGCACCACGACAACACCATTTGCATCAGCAACCACGATGTCGCGTGGGCTGACACGAACCTTTCCCACGCTGATCGCCTCATTGACGTCGCCAATCTGCACCCGATCTTTACCTGTCCGCATCCATCTGCCAGCCGCGAATAGCGGATACTCATCCGCCAAAGCGCGGTTGACGTCTCGACAGACACCATCGATGACCGTGCCTGCGATATCCCGCAAGCCAGCATACTGTGTCAGGATGTCTCCCCAGACAGTACAATCAGTGCGACCTCCGTTGTCGATAACCACTATGTCGCCTGCAGCAACGTCGTCGATGAAGTCTCCTACGCTGCCTGGCGGGTCGCTCGCAGGAACATAGCGTATGGTGAACGCTGGCCCGACAGTAGTCTTCTTGTAGTTGCCCAGAGGCATGATGCCAAATGCTTGTCCGGGAATGCCGAGCTTGTCGAGAGCGTCCGAGACTCCAGGAGTATCAGTCTGAGCGAACAGAGCGACCAGCTCTTCGTCCTCGCTCGTGGCGGCTTTGTAGTTGCGCGGAGCAGATTCATCATCTACAGTCGATGGACCTGGCTTGCTGGCATAGATGGCCGCAAACTGCTTATCATGCATCACCTCCGAAACAGACCGACCACTCCGCACAGCTGCCAACATGCCGCCCTGTCGACGCTCGATCTTCTCCGCGAGATCCAGAACCTCCTCGATGCGCTCGGCTACAACGAACACAGTCCCGCACCGGTCAGCAATCACGTAGTCGTCCTGCTTGACCTCCACGTCTCGCACCACCAGTGGCTTCCCAGCGTCAACCTGCACCACCCGGTCCCGCGCGCTAATCATCGTCACGCCGCGCCCATACACCGGAAACCCAATGTCGCGACTGCCATCGATGTCCCGACTGAACCCATCGATCACAGCCCCACGGATCTTCTTGGCTTTGGCCGCATTCGCGAGGATGTCGCCCCAGCACGAAATACCCTCGATGCCTCCCGCTATCACGAGAACGCGGTCGTTGGTGGTTGTCGCATCGATGACGGGGGTGATCAGGTGAGCCGTGGGAGCGACGTCTGCTTTCCTGGCCAGCGTTACTGTGCTGGCTCGACCGACGATTTTGGCGCAGTCCCAGAGCGGTTGGACGCCGACTGTGGCGCCTTTGAGGCCGAGGAAGTCGAGGGCGTCGGATACTGTGTTGGTGTCTAGCGCAGAGAGACGGTGGAGGAGAGTTTGGTCGCTCATGGCAACGGCGGCGCTGATGCTGTTTTTGGGTGGTTTTTGTGCAAGTATTGGAGGAGGAGGTCAGGAAGAGTTGGAAGAACGGGTTGTAAGACTGGGAACAATGCTGTTTTGTGAGGAGGCGTTGTGCATTGAAGGTCGCTTGATGATGTGACAGGACGGTCAACTATGTACTCCACTCTCAATAGGTGCGGCTGGTCGTTTCGGTCTACATTGTTATCTCGGCGATGGATGTCACGCTGCCTCTATCGTGTGGTTTGATGCGTGGAGCCTTTTGCACAGGCGGCCGAAGTGAACGCCGAAGTCGAGACCGACGCCGAGGCCATCGCCGAGCGAAAGTCGGGCTTCGGCGACAAGACAGTTATCAATGGAATAACACTGGTGAATCTGGGTTAGAACGGACGACTTGGGTTACTGTATCTGCACCTCTGCCAGCTTACTCTGTTCAAGACTCTATGCTTACTGCTCTTGCAGCACTCCCGCAGCCCACGATGTCTCGATTCGATCGTCTTCCCGAGCAAACCCCGGACGCCGCCTTTGCTTTGATCGAACGGTACAAAGCAGATTCATCCCCGATCAAAGTGGACTTGAGTCCAGGCTTCTACCGTGATGAGAATGCGAAGCCATGGGTACTCCCTTCAGTGCAGATGGTACGTTCGGGACCAGAACCTCTGTAACTTCTCAGGCATACACTGACAACAACCAGGCCAAGAAAGCCCTGTCCAATGGTCCGGACAACGATCACGAACATCTGCCGCTGCTGGGACACCCCGGACTACTCTCGAATGCTCGCAAGATCGTTTTCGATGCAACGCCCGAGGAGGAGGCTACCATTGCTTCCATCCAAACCATTGCCGGCACCGGCGCAAACCACCTTGGCGCTCTGCTCTTAGCCAAGGGCTGCAGACCTCATACCGTTTGGATCTCCGATCCTTCGTGGATAAATCACCATGAGATATGGACTCTGGTCGATCCTACCATCAAGCGGCAGACGTACCCTTACTTCAGTCCCGAGACTTTTACTGTCGACTTTGCCGGCATGGTACACACTCTACGAACGAGAGCTGTAGCAGGCGATATCGTGGTACTGCATGGCTGTGCTCATAATCCGACGGGATTGGATCTCACCCGAGACCAATGGCGAATCGTCGCCGACGTCTGCGAACGGCAGGCCCTGGTTCCATTCTTCGATCTTGCGTAGTAAGTGATACTGATCAACTTGATGAGAGTTGGAGAGTAAGCTGATCTGCTCACAGTCAAGGCTTCGCCACTGGCAATCTGGCCAGCGATGCATGGTCCATTCGGCATTTCCTGCGCCATACTACACTAGAGGTGCTCGTCGCACAATCTTTCTCTAAGAACTTCGGTCTGTATGGCGAGCGTGTGGGCGCTCTCCATGTCGTGTGTCGATCCGAATCCGCTCAGGCAAAGACTCTAGGCATGCTCACCCGTCTTTCTCGCGCCGAAATAACAACTCCCCCTATCAATGGTGCCAGGATAGTTGCGAAGATCCTTGGAGACGAGAAGCTGATGGCGCAGTGGCTCGCCGATCTCGCGCATATGAGTGATCGTATGAGATTGATGCGTGGAAGGCTAGTGGAAGGGCTTCGGAAGCGTCGCACGCCTGGGTCTTGGGATCACATACTCAGCGACGTAGGTCTCGCTGGTGCCACTAGCTTGGTCTGAAGTGGCTGACTGGTTTTTTAGATTGGCATGTTCTCTATGACAGGCTTGAGCCCGAAACAAATTCGGGAACTGCGGGAGGAGTACCATGTTTATCTTTTGCCTTCTGGCAGGATCTCGGTGACAGGGCGTGAGTATAAGATACTATTTCCCGAGCGTCGGCAGAAGATACTGATACTGGCCAGTGACGGAGTACAATGTGGAGCATGTTGCAGCAGCGATCCATCAAGTGGTTGGATGTGCACATGTCGGTATTCAGTAAATCTAGTCATGAATCCAAAACGCATTTGAGCTTACTTGTCCATTCCATGTATGATTGTTCGTGTAGTCTTTCCGTACGAGTGCCGAGATGGTGGCTGTTGTTCTGGCCTTCGGACGGATATGCTAGTGAAGGTCATCATTAAAATCCCGAGACGTGTGTTCTGGACGAATAAAGCTCATGACACTTCGAAACCCATACTTCGCTCAACACTTGTTTGTGACAAGCACTAGTGTACGCTGTGAGCTACTCATGGGATTTTGGAGAGATCTATAGGAGTCATCTAGCCAAATCGTTCTCCCAATGCCAAAGCAATCTCAATGCCCTGCCACATAGCTGGCGGGTTGGAGTGCATTAGGAAGTGACCGCTCTCGCTAATCTCAGACATCCAAACACCAGCAGCTTTCAATATCGGCAGATACGATAGCTTGTTGTACTGCTCCCCGTACATAAATGTTCGCGGAAACGGCAACGCGAGAAATTTCCTGAGGAGATTGCCATTGTCTGAGAGTTCTACCATTGAGGTAAAGATAGGCCGGACAGACGTAGGCTGTGACTTGAGCCGCAAACTGAGAGCGTACATGGCGCTGCCGTAGAAGGGGGCCTGCGCTGTGCGTTCGATGAAATCTCTAAAGAACACCTCGTCGTCTGACGCTGGGTAGTCGAAGATCTGGCGGCTAAGGAAACAGTCTTCGGGCGCGAGATTGCCTTTGATGTTGACGAAGCTGCGGACTCGTTTGGGATGCTTGTGCGCTAGCTCCAGTGCGGTCAGCGCTCCCATCGAGTGCCCGACCAAGTGGAATCTCTCAGCTCCGATTTTGTCCAGGACAGCCTTCGCAGTTTTCACCAGGAAGGGGATGGATAGTCGTGTGGGGTCTGCACATGTCGATTGCCCGCAGCCCGGCGCGTCGTATGCGATGAATGCGTGATTAGCGAAGTGCTCTTTCAGCAGGAAATCGAAGTAATCTTCTTTTGTCGAGCCAAAGCCATGCAAGAATAGCACGGGGGCTAATGATCCTTTACGGTGGGTGATGGCAAGAGAGATGGCGGTGCCGTCGACTTGCAGATCCCACTTCTCGGTTTTTTGTTGCTCTTGTGGGCGAGCACTTTCGTCCATCCTTGCGCCAAATTTTCCGTAGAATCTTGAGTTGTATGCTGGCTCTCAAAACTCAGTGGGACTTCGCGCGCTCCAAGGATGTGTGATTGATCGAGGAAACTCGGTGTGCTAGGAGGTACGCTCGTACAAAATGTCGGCCACGCGGAGCGGCCTTGCGCATTTTCGAGTCGGCGTTCAAGGCCGCTCTGTGCGTCCGAAGACACACTCCGCCTTCGGTCCACGTCTCGGCGCCGCGAGCTGAAGGCCGAAAACACCACTGACCAGCACTCTTCGTCTACCAGGCCCCGGGGTTAGCCATTTGGATTACTATGACTGAGGTCTCGCGGTAGTTCAATACAGCGGTCCTGTAACTCAAGGCTTAGTCCGAAGCATTTTCACTTTTCATCATCACAAACATGTCGAAGCCAACAACTGTCGCCGACTCCACGTTCAACCCGCAGCTGCGTTTGCTCAACGCCTTACGCAATGGCAGCAGACCAATCATGACATTCGTGGGACTGCCATCCTTCCGTGGAGCGCAAATTATAGCACAAACTGGGCTCGATGTCGGTCTTCGCTACAAGCAATACACAGTAATTTCGCGCTGACAAGCCCCAGGGCATCATCATCGATTGCGAACACGGCCATATCAGTGACGATGCTATGCACAGTTCAACCGCAGCAATCGCGGCTCTGGGTGTATCACCACTCGTTCGCCTCCGTATGACACATCCGGACCTGATCAAAAGAGCTCTCGACGCTGGCGCCCAGTAAGCGATGACCGATCATGTTCTTCTGCAATGCTAACAGCTATTCCAGCGGCATCGTAGTCCCGCAAGTCAATACCGCAGAAGAGGCTGCCAACGTTGTCGCTCATAGTAAATTTCCGCCGCAGGGTCTGCGAGGGCAAGGCTCAGCATTTCCTGGGATCGCTCACAACGTCGACATCCACACATATGTAAAGACAGCGAATGAGACCTTGATCACTTGCATCCAGATCGAAACCAAGGCAGGGCTGGAAAACGTTGATGCCATTTGCGCTGTACCTGGCGTGGGTAAGTCTTACACGATCAGTAACCTTGCATAAAGCCTGACACACTAACCACATCGCAGACATGGTCTTCATTGGTCCTAATGATCTTGCCCTATCACTTCTTGGATATGTCCCTGCAAGAGGCGACGAACCCGAATTTCTAACGGCTATCGACAAGATAGTTGCGGCTGCAAGGAAAAACGGCAAGTGGGTAGCAAGACTTTCCAACGACGGCGACTCATGTAGAGAGCACTTGAAAGTCTTTGACACGGTCGCATTGAGCTACGACATCCGAGCAATGCAGAACTGGTATATAGCTGAATTGCAATACGCACGCTTGTGATCAATGGAACCAGACTTGGCTCGTAATTTTGCAGACTGGCTCATCTTTTCACCGTGCGGTCATCATGGCGAACCAAACATTGCATTCTTATTATCTGGCCCTTCTTATACACAAAGTTTCCCGTCGTAGATATGAACAATCGACGCAGCCCAGTTCTTTGACGAGATAACCGTAACCCCAAACCCTAAGCTCTTTCAAGAAACGAACTCAACGCCGATGGAAAGGGCCGAGGTTCTTGGCTTCAGTTTACGTCAGGAATCTCACCGAAGATCTGCTCCGCGCCGACATCTCATCGACACCGAAATTGTTCAAAATGGCTACTGAGAGACCGCTTACGACTTCGACCGACTCGACGGCGTTGGCATCAACAGCTTTCACGCCGTTAAACAAGAGTGGTCATTCTGGCACCCCGGCGCGGGCCAAGCTGACTGCGTGAGCACAATCCGTCGGCAAGCACAAGACAAACACACGCTGACATCGTCCAAGCTGTGGCCGATGCCATCGCCGAAAAGTAAGATGCGGCGGTGGAATCCCCTGCGATGGCTGCCGCCGTGCGAACAAAGCCGAAGAATGTGTCTACATGACGCCGAAGCGCCTTCGGCCCCAAGAGAGCCCTCAGTAGGTCGTCACAATCGAGTACCTGGGCCATGCTAACAAACCCGCCAGGCCTCGTGCGAGTCCAGCGCCAGCATTGCGAGGTAATCCGCACCGGGAAGATGTCCAGCCCACTGCAGACTCACACAACCGGGGGAGACTCTTGTCCAGACCTGCAAGTGACAGTGTTCCTGAGCCTCCGGATCAGGATCCAATCTCCCTCGCCACCCGTACGCCATGGTTCGTTAATATGAGTGTGCCTCTTGCTCCCATACTGGTGGCTGAATCTTCCGACTCTGCCTTTGCCACCCGACTCCGTCAAGTCGTCTCAAACACACAGCAGAATCACTTCCCCCGCGTAGACTATGTCAGCGACGAGCACATCCAAAGCCTTGCAGATGCTGATTGCCCTTGGCCAAGTCCTGGTCGCGCGCGATTTCTGGTGGATACTACATTAAAACGAATGGGCCGATGTTATCACATATTGATGCGTAGCACTGTGCTCAAAGAGCTCGAAGATCATATCCAGTCACCGAGCGCCACTGGCTTCTCGGTGAAAAGCAAACTCTGGGCTGTTCTCGCTATTGGTGAGCTGTATGCGACAAGAACGTTCTCAGCCTTCCCAGGGCTACAATATTTCGCCAAGGCCACAAAGATGCTGCACATCACTCCCGAGCGACCAACACTTGTTGCTATCGAGATCCGACTGCTCCTGGTAAGTCTGCAGCTATTTCAAGCTCGCACTAGCAAATACTGATTTCCATCATGTAGTCGTTCTACTCCCTGTGTCTCAATCGTCGACACTCCGCCTACACCCTTGCCGGTTCGGCGGTCCGTCTTGCTGTGGTCATGGGCTTGCATTTAAGCGTACCACCGGCGGTCCTCCCTGATGCGACTATGGGGGAACACCGGCGCCGTGTCTGGTGGACTGCCTACACCTTTGATCGCATGTGGTCGGCGAAACTGGGTTTCCCGCATGCTATCTCCGACACGGTGATTGAAATCGATCTTCCTTCAAACTTACCAGAAAACACAGATCAAGACGACATCCCAGAATGTTCTTATCTTGTTGCCATGATTGGTCTTGCGAGTTTGACGTCTCAAATCATGGGCTCTATCTACGGTTCTGCTTCTCAGAAGACTTCGCTCTCTCAGAGGGTGCAATCTGCTCTCACGGATCTGCGGAAATGGAAGGACGAGCTTCCGGAGTCGCTCATGATCAAGAATGTCGACCTCGCAGCAAGTGATTCGAGGGCATGTTACCTGCAGTTGATGTTCAATCAGGTAAATCTAGCAGAAAATCTCCCACTGTGCCAACGCTAACTTCATGGGAAAAGCTGCTCATCATCTCTACTCGCCCAATCTTATTGCATGTGGTTCGAACTCGTCTCGCACAACCGCCATCCGAATTGCAGATCCCCGAGGCCGCATATGCCCTGGCCGATACTTGCGTGAGATGCGCTCGCCACTCATGTAGTCTCCTCACCGAAAGCTGGACGAATGGATCTCTGATGATCTTTGATTACTTCGACACACAGTATATGTTCTCCTCAGCCACCATTCTGGCCCTGTCTATATCAAGAGACAGGAGCACGTCGGCTTCAGACAAAGACCGCCTAGAATGCCTTGAGCAGTTCTTATCGCAGCTCAAGACCAGTGGCAATTTTGCTGCTGCGGAGTTTTACCAGCACATTTCCGCCATCACAGCTTTGATAGGCGCAGCAGAAGTCCAATCTGATTCCAACCAGACGACTGCCGCAACCCTTGGTACAGCGGGAGGTACACTCGCTGGGCTACCTTCTGAGCCACGCGATAATCTGCAGGACTATCTGGATGACAGATTTGCCTCGGATATCACACTCGAAGACCCACTGTTCTGCAACCTTCTAGCACAGCCAGCCACCGATCTCCAATTCATCGATGGAGCGAGCTTCGCCGACGTTGATTTTGGACTCTCTTGGTACAATACTGCATAGCTCTTCTCGACAGCGACGATGGGCAGGCAACTGGCAACAGCTCGCTTCTCATAGAAAAATTGGGAAGGAAAGGTGTACAGCCAGCCATCCAAGAAGAAGCCGTGGTCACCACAAGTCGCGAACCTGCCCTAAATGCCGGGCATTTGGTCGAGCGATCGGGCTGGTATCTAGATACGAGGCACAATGGCCAAAGATGTCTCGTCCTCATGAAATCCTCAACGAGTGCTGTCAATTCCGCTGTCAACGTGCAATAGATAGCTGAGGAGGTGAGGTGTTTGTTGCGGCTTGACCATCCATTGCTGTCTCGGTCTTGGTCATGGGACATCCAGCGAAGAAGAGCGGTTAGAGTAGTATCGATGTTCCTTCCAGCTCTCCCGACAAGATCGTTCGGTAAAGTCTCCTGAGTTTGAAATTTTATTAACAACATTCCAACCGCTCTTGAAGCTCAAGAAATCGAGGTGATCATGTCAGCTCTTGCAGCGAAAGGACGCCACAACTACCACAGCACGGAAACGTTAAGAGGTATTCGAGCCAGCAGATGCGAAAGAAACAAAGCAGATCGTTTCAAGACAATGTCCGGTGAAAATAATACAAGTTTGAATGCCTCTTAACACATGCGCGCCTTCGAGTCTGCTGGAACCGCTTTGGGCAACAATGACTAACTACATTTGGACTGTCTTCCGCAAAGCTTGGCGGACGTTCACCAACGTGTCTCCATCGATCGATAGCTTCATGATTCACTCCATCAATCACATCTTCTCACTACCTCTACCATGGAAGAATCACAGTCACCAGCGGCCAATCGAGAATGACAATTCGACGTCTCTCAGTTATGCGTCCAAAACTCGTTACTCGAAATCACGGCTCAACACTTGCTGTTGAGGAGACGAAAACAGCAGGATACTTCGATCACTACTGGGTGCCACAGTACGAAACATATGGCCAACCTGTCTTTTTCATTCGTGTGAAGCTCAGCTCTAGCGTCTTGATCTAGGACTTTTGCCGATTGTTGCTCTCCAGCATCGCGAGTTAGCTGATGGAACGACTCTCGGAGCCTTCTTGCCTTCGCTCATCCATTCACTAGAGATATGACCTCTTATTGATAGTCGCTGCAACGGCGCTGTGAACACAAGACATGCGATTGATTCTGATGCACAGAACCTCTTCCAGATTGGGCACTATTGATGCGATTTCTGCGGATTGTTCACATGCGCCTGCGAGGCACAATTAGATCCTCTCCAATCTCAGATTCACGCGTCAGACACTACTGTAACACATCTGGAAAATCTTACAGCAACGTGAGAACCTTCTGATTGCATACAAGCGGCTCTTGCTACGCACGTTGGTAGATTGTGGCTGTCATCTTGAAGAAATCCGATACGGTCGAATCCAGTTTAATGCACTTCTTGCAAGACTTCGGGATCGTTGCACGTTGAGCTCGTGAATGGCCGAACTCTGTGCCAAAGGAGCTCCGCATATGGCGAACATGAGCGTGCAGTCACTGACTGAAAACGCCAAGCGCAACTCAGTCATGTGCCATTTAGCCCTGCAGATGACCTCGCATACTAGTCGCACGACAGTCAATAAAAGCTCCCAAGTACCCACCGAGCTTCGTCGAAAACAAAACACCCAACAACATCACTCGCCCACTTCCAACAAGGATCGCTCGATACTTGCAAGCACTTACAAGTTCCAATCTCACCCAACGTTGACGAAGACAACACAAGCAACAACACCCAAAAGGACTCGGTAATATCCAACCAAATCCATTGGTTCAAGCGCTTGCAAGCCCAACTAACATTGCTAAAGACAGTACGTTCAACTGCATCTCGAGAAACTCGGTGCCATCCATTGAGAACCACTCGCCGCGCGCTCCTACCATCTCACCAAACCGCTCTCACTACAATCAACATGGCCTCTCGCCACTGCACCAACTGCAACGCCGTCGAAACCGCCGAGCAACGTTTGATGGGATGTTCCGCGTGCCAGAGAGTTGCCTACTGCAACCAAACCTGTCAGAAGGCGCACTGGAGAATCCACAAGCCTGTGTGCCACGCTGCAGCCAAGGAAAACCAGGACTCGGACGAGGATGAGGCTGAGGATGAGGCCGAGGATGAGGTCGAGAACGACAGCGATGCCGAGGAGGGGAGCGAGGACCAGAACGAGGCCGAG
>Ga0265780_10004632_pt1 | contig 17634 bp, 13 predicted proteins | sample P1T30metagenome_FD_192432 | JGI IMG/M metagenome (GOLD analysis project Ga0265780, IMG submission 192432) | Plant litter microbial communities from East Loma Ridge, Irvine, California - P1 T30 | ecosystem: Environmental > Terrestrial > Plant litter > Unclassified | place: USA: California...
CGGGAGCCAGCCGGTGAAAGGTGCGTTTCGTGTTGCCATCTCTTGTCGTGGAAAAAGACGGAAGATACGGATAGGAGAGCCAGCTAATACTTGGTACTACAGGAGCTCACAGCTATTTTTTTCACCAAATCCTACACGACTATTCGGACGCAACTTGCCGCCAAATTCTGCAGCAGATCATTCCCGCGATGAAAGCAGGAACGTCCAAGATCCTGATCAACGAACTCGTTTTGCCCGATCAAGGAGCGAACTGGGTGACGACTTCGCTCGATATGGGGGTGATGACCTGCTTGGCGGCGAGGGAGCGGACGGAGAGGGAGTTCCGAGAATTGTTTGAATCGGTTGGGCTTGTAGTGCAAGGGATTTGGAAGCATCCGCAAGGGTTTGATAGTGTTATTGAGTTGACACTGGCTGAGGGTTGAGTATTGGCGGAGAGTGCGGTCTGACATTGTGGCTTCAGTGATGAAAGAAGTAGATGATAATGAGATTAATGGCATCAGAGTGCTTTTGTTGTTACAGGTTCGTTTCTACCTATACCACTACTGAGCCGCACTGCGAAGCGGTCTCCAAAGTAATACATCACTCCTCATGCCTGAGAGTCGCTTATGATACGCAGAGAAAATTCAGGATGTCAACTGTCGCTTCGAGCAGATAACTAATCGCTCAACTCAATCACTTCCGGTTCGGCGAAGCTAGCGTTCGTGGACGGCTTGTGCGGTTCAGCAACATCATCGTCTTCTTCGTCTTCGTACTCCTCCTCATCCTCCAAATCGTCCTCCAGGTCGCTCCCCTCCTCGTCGAAACCCTCGCCATCCTCATCCTCGACATCACCATCTTCATCTTCAAAACCGCCCGACTCAGGGTCGCCGCCTGGGTAGACGCCTGGCTGATCGGCTTCGGAATCGTACTGGCCGAATGGATCACTGCCAAGCATATCACCCTCATTGGCGAGTGCAGCGTATGGATTGGCGTGGCCGACCGTCTGCTGCTGGCCGTCTTCGCCCTCGTCGCTCTCATCATTGACGAGGCCGTTTGATAGCGCCGCGTACGAGTTGCTGTAAGCATGAGTCTGCTGACGTCCGACGTCTTCCTCTCCATTGCTCGGATACTCAGATTGGTGACCATTGCTAGTGACACCAGTGCTGGTACCGTTCACACGCGGAGTGGTGGTGCCAGTAATCTGCAGGTCATCGTCACTATCGTGCGCGTCGTCTCCATTGGTGTTTCGTTCGATGGTAGTATTGCGAGCAAATCCAGTCTGATAAGACGTTGTCGTGTTCACCTCATCTGGCTGCCCGAAAATGTCCTGCATATCTTGCGTGTTTTGGCTGGGTTGGAAAGTGTGACTCCCGAACCCAGACGTCTGAGTAGGCTGGAAGCTGTGTGTTCCAAAGCCTGATGGTCGGGGCGTGTTGCTCGAACCACCCAGAGTATCCGGACGTGAGACACCCGAGTTCTGCGCAAAACCACCGAACGGTGCGGTGCTCGTCGAGAAAGCAGAAGATAGAGATGTTGGCCATTGCGGCTGAGGAATGTTGCCGAATGTTGTAGAAGTCGACTGAGGAGGGTCAGCCGTGGGTGTGGCATCCGCAAAAGACGGAGGTGCTGGGCGGCTGTCAGCTGTTTCAGCAGGCTTCGAAGGCGTGAACGTGTCGACGCGCGATTCTGGTCTGCTTGAGTTGCCGGATCGAGACTGTCGGAACTCTCTTGAGCGGTCGATCGCCTTGCCGTACTGCTCACGTGGAACAAACTTGCTCTCGCGCAAGCGGTAAGCTGGCACGTCGGAACGGCGCGACGAGCCAAAGTCAGTGCCGGCTTGCGAAGCTCGCCATCTGGCATCGATCCGCGCACGTTCCATGGAAGGCGAGTCGTACAAGACTTGAGATCCTGTGCTCTGACGCAGGTGATCATTTGCGTCCTTTTCCGGCTGGAAGAACCCAGCACCTCCATCCCTGAGCAACTCTCTGGCAGCACGTGCGCGTGCGATGACCGCGTCAGTTTCTTCTGCCGTGTGACGCGAAGTCACACTCGAGCTCCTAGAAGTGCGGCGCAATTTGGATGACGGTGGCGACTCGCGGTGCACTGAAGATGTCTCTTCCGGCTGTGCGCGCGACGAGGGTGCTGGAGAGTGTGTAACTTCGGAATGTTGGCGTTTCCTCGGGTACGTTGGCGCATAGTCATAGACATGCGCGCGGCCCAAAGCCTTGAGCCTGAAGTAGTTTGACTTTGTAGTTGAAGCAACAGGCGGGTTGTCGGGCAAAGCTTCTCTAAAGGAGGAGCGCTTCAAGCCGCTGCTCGGTGGGCCCATCGGCGCAAGTTTGGCGACGCGCCCACTGTTGTCGACGTGGCTCATGCTCTTCAGTCGTTTATGGCCAGCATCCGGAGAGTTGGCCAGACTGTCCATGTCCATGTCCATGCTTTGTGATGATGTGGGCCGCTTACTGCCACCCTTGGCCTGTTCGTCCTTCTTTGCCAGCTTCGACCAGCGCCCGCTGCTGAACGATTGCTGGAACATCTTGTCTACCTCTTCCTGTCTGCTCATCCCTGAGCCCATGGCACTCCCCCGATGAGTTTTACCTAACACAGATGCCGATCCTGCAATGCTTGCAGTCTCCGATGCCGCCTGATTCTTACTTTCCAACAGGCGTTGTTGCGCTCTTTTTCTCTTCTCTCGACCCTGTCGCGCTAGTCTTTTGCGCCGACAAATATCTCTCCAAAGCTTGAAGAAGCGATGTGACAGCACAGTGGTGCGGTGCTCGTCTGCTTGAGCGTTGAGTCGTTTGAAGTGAAGATCCTCCTGGACGTCAGTGATGACTTTGCCGATGTAGAACTCGAGGAATTGATCTAGGAGACCTGTATCGGAGGACAAAGTGATTGTCCGGGCAACGTTGCTGATGATGGACTCAAAGCTTAGCTCTGGGGCGGCCGGCTTGTGATTCACCGCCTTGCTTTGCGATGCGCTTGTAAATGATGGTTGAGATGTTTGGCTGGATTCGGCCGTACTAGGCGTGTCGCTAGCGGCCGTGTAGGATTGAGCAAGCGGGCTGGGGTGTGTTGGCTTGTTGAAATGATCTGAGCCAGCGCCGAAGCTCCTGCGTGGAGATGTTTGTTTGGGTTTGGCACTCGGTGGTGGCGGCGTAAATGAGGTGGTTGGAGGCGCGGGTGAGGTTGTTGTTGACGTTCCGCCAGAAAAGCTTGGCGCCGGGTTTGTCTTTTGCGCAGCTTCCTCAGGCTTCCCGAACGACGCAAACGACGCGGCCGGCGCTTTGGACGGCTCGCTATCTTTTGGTGCATGTGACGCGAATGAAGCGAATGACGTAGCCGGGCCTTTGAGAAACTCACTCTCTTTCGGCGTGGGCGCCGTGAACGAGAACGAAGGTGGTGTTGGCTTCTCTGCAGAGGGCGCAGCTGGAGTGAAAGCTGACGAGAAGTTGCCACTGGTAGGCGAGCTATTCGGCGGAGAGTCAGTGCCTTCCTCAAGGAATGGCTTCGGAGGTCCCGTGGCTTGCTGGGGCTGGCTGGGCTGGCCAAAGGGAGAGCTTGTGGTGTTCATCTGAGGCTGACTGAAGGGTGAGCTCGTGTCATTCGTCTGAGGGCTGAAAAGAGTGCTCGCTGCTTCCTGCTTGGGCGGTGCAGATTGAGAGCTCGTAGCGTCCTGCTGAGGCGAACCAAAGATGGAGCTCGTAGAACTTGGCTTGATCTGACTGAACAAAGAGCTTGTTGAATCCGGCTTGACCTGACTAAACAAAGAGCTCGTAGTGTCTGACTCAGGCTGTTCAACATCAGCGCTCGTTTCTTTAGTGAAACTGAAACCTGCAGAAGCTGGACTTGCAGTGTCTTTCTGTGATTTTTCGCCAAAGCTGGGACCACCAAAGGTTGACTTAGACGGAGCAGCGTTTGTTGTTGTTGGCTGACCAAAGCCCGAGAATCCGCTGAACGATGGAGCCGGTTTAGGACTCGTAGATGCTGCATTTGAGGTGCCGCCGCCCAAAAAGTTGAAGGGGGCGGACTTCTCCGCTCCAAATGTCGCCGCAGGTGCTGTAGGTGCTCCAAACCCAGTTGAAGTGGGTCCAGAGACGTCTCCCGACGGCTTGCCGAATGAGAACGCGCTTGTCTTTGGTTGTTCAGTGGGCTGTCCAAATACCGAGGTTGTTGGCTTGTCGAAATCGACACCGAACGAAGAGGGCTGGCTCTTGGTCTTTGCAGTCTCCGGCATGAAAAGCGATTCGCCATCGTTAATGGCATCCTCGTCCTCGTCATGGTGTGCTCCCTCATCTCCCATCTCCGCGTCTCTGGCCGTCAATTCCTCCTCGTTGATCATGCCGTTGTCTTGGGCTATCTTGACAGTGAACCCACTGATCACAGCAGGCAATGTCCGGCCGAATCTCTTGTATTCTACCATCTCACTTTTGAGCTGCTTTGGCGGCGCGGGACTCGGCTCTGGCAGGGTTTTCCGATTCTTAAGAGCGGAAATGTCGGCGAAACGGCCCTCGTCTCTGTCCTGGAACGTGATGTTGTAGCATGCGAGATAGTCTTCGGCCTCGAACCCATCGTTGAATGCGAGGATCTCGCACAACTCGTCCACTGAGAAATCAGCGGTAGCTCTCAGGTTCACTGATTTAGCTAACGATTGCAGCGCCACATGTCGAATGAGGTTGAAATTGATCTCTGCTACGCAGGCGGTGAGGTATGATGTCGCATCGGACTCCACAAGACACCAGAATCGCTGCCAGTCCTGCTGCGCGATTGGAAGCTTTGCAGCTGGTCGGAGAGGGCCTTGCAGACTCGATGTGGTGCCGGCGGCAGCGTACAACTTCATAGCTTTGCGAATCCGTGGGTTTTTTAGGAGATCCTGTGGCCAGCTCTGAACTCGGTCTTCCATGTCCGGGTCCTGAATTTGGAAGACAATTAGGTAGGCGCGGAATTCAGACTCGTTGGGCAAAGGTATCTTGCCTCTGCTGTCGTCGTAGTATTGCATCAAGGATACCAAAGTTCGGTCCAGCTGCTCGCGATCTTGCTGCCAGTCGTACTGGAAATCCTTCTCTTTGACGCCAGCCATTTGGTGTAAGGACAGGATGTGGAAGCGGGCAATGCGCTCAAGACAGTCCACGGCATGGCTGAGATCCTCCGGAGCCGAGACTTGCAGAATCGTGAAGTCGTTGCGGATAGCTCTTGTCCGGTCCCAGACGAAATGATGGACCCGTCCCAGTTCCGGCGCATTTGCAACAACGTCGTTGAACAAATAGTCACATGTCTGGCTGAGGACATGCGGTTTGCGCAGATCCGACGGAAGTTGTTCCTCAATTCCTGCAGCTGCTCGCCTGAACTTTTTCACCATCTTCGCTTCCACTGCTGGAGCATCTTTCGTGCTGACTCCAGGCTGGCTCGTATCCTATCCCAGCGTCAGAGGGAATGCCGGCAGGCCAAGTTATGGGTGTGTACGCACCTTCTCTTCTGTCCATACATCGTTCTGTGTTCCACGCTGCATCCGCTCGAACTCCGGGCACATGTCCGTACACGTTGCGGTCGGCGTCAAGGCCTGTGAAAGCGCTCTCGGTCTGTCCGGGTCGGCGATGATTCCATTGGCAATTGCGTCGGCGCGCTCGCGTTTCCGGTTGATCTCGAGCTATAGGGGAGAAAGGGACGAAGTCACTATGATGCCCTTCGTCAGTAGACGCATGTCGGGGCCCAACATACCTTGTCGAATCGTTGCTGCCAGCTGCCTTGGGTCTGAGACGTGCTTCCGAATGCGCCTCGCCCGCCTCGCGATGGCTGTTTGCTGGCGCCATTTGCCATTGATCCTCGCGCAGCTGCATGCGCATTGCCCCGGGTTGGTTGTCCAAATGTTGTTCGCGATGTAGGTGTAGACTGGCTCCGAGTCGATGCGGTCGCAGAGCCTCGGCCTCGCGCGTTGTTGGAGGTTCCAAAGGTATTTGATGGTCTACCGCGACCGCGGCCACGGCCTGGCGTGCCCGAAGTTGGCTGCATGGTCGTCGCCGGGGCTCAGTGCGATGCCAGTCGTCATGTGTATATGTGTGTCGTGGCCAGGATGGAAGTTGACGCCTGGTGGGCGTGGAAGGCCAGTCTCAAAACACGCGACGCTCGTCTTTGTTAATGCAAGCAGCTGTCTGTGACCGAATCGCCGAATCCGGCAACAGCCCGCCCGCCAACCACCTTAATAAACTTCGGGCCCGTCCGCAACCTGAAACCTTCAATCTTCAACCTTCACTGCCTAATGTTAATCCGACTTCACGGTGGGAACGTCACCCAAAATTGCCTCAGCCACCTTCAGCCAAACAAGTAATCGAGTTCCGAGTCACAAAATCCGATTCGAGCTATCTGTCATAAGCCACGATGGTACTCGACTCGACCAAGGCGAGTATCACGGTTGATTCGTCTACTTAGTATTTGCACAATCCACTCGGTGCTTTTCCATCATCGAATCCCGACTCTCCATCTTCTACTTCCTCCAAGCGCTCTCCTCTCTAACCCAGGCCCTGAAATCCTTCAAATGCGGATACCTCTGCCTTAAATCCGACAAATCGACGCCGAACCCCTTCTGATCAATCCACTTGAACATGGCTCTCAGATCCGCCACCGCAAAGCGAATAGCACCGCCCAACCACGCATAAGTCTCGGCCAATCCGCCATGCAGTCCGGTCTCTTCGCGGAAGATCCTAGACGCCTCGTTCAAGCTCAGACTGTCGCCCGCCAGCGAGATCGCTTTGTTCTTGTACTCTGGACTATCATGAGCGGCAAAAGCTGCGGCAGCGATGCGTCCTATGTCTGATGTCGCGATGAACTGCATGGGTTTGTCGGCGCCGTTCAGACGCCACATGGCAGGGAAGCAGCGGCCGAAAAAGTCGTTGGACAAGTTCTCGAAGAAAGCCACGGGACGGAGGAAAGTGTAGGTCAGCGAGGTGCCGTCCTTCTTGGAAGCGGTCGCAGCAGCAGTAGCTTTGATGTCTTCTTCGATGCGGAACTTGCTGGCAAAGTGTGGGACGCTGGTTGGGTTTCCTTCGCTCGCGATTTGTCCGCCGCGGTCGGTGGAGGTGAAGACAATGTGTTGAACGCCAGCGGCTACTGCGGCGGCTGTGAGAGCTTTGCCATGTAGCTCTTCTTTGACGTGCCCTGCGGTCATCATCGGAACGGCGAAGAGACCCCAGATTGGAGTGGGCAGTTGTGCGAAGAGGGAGATTGGGTTCGACAGATTCGCTTGAATTACTGTGACGTTTGGCATAGCAGCGAGGCGTTTCGCTGATGGGCTGGTCGCATTGCGGGTTATGGCATAGATTTCGAAAGATGGATTGTTGGGTATTGAGGAGTTGGAGTTGATGGCAGAGATAAGGGCACCGCCTTGCTTGCCAGTGGCGCCTGTGATGAGAAGGCGACGGACCATCGTGGTGCCGAGGTGATTAGTACAGTGCGTGCTGAGATGACTGTTGACTCGGTTTTGAACAATCAAGATGTTTCGATGGTTGGCGGATGTTGGCGGATTTGTCGTCGTGGGTATAAAGGGAAACGCCGGTGAGGTAAGACACTCTTATACCTACTTACCGTCAGAAACGTGATCTCGTCCTCACTTGCAAGACGGTCATCCTCGACAGTAGTTGTGCCGATTTGACATCGTTATGGTGACTTCGGTATGCCCGACTATAGCGAGAGACAGCTCTGCTCGGAGGGATACAATAGCCACCTTGACTTGATGACACCAAGTCACTAGTAGTTCCAACGACGGCATGGTGCATTTCGATGTCTTTGTCGTCGAGGAAGAATGTTCCCTTATGCCGAGTCGGACGAATGATTGCCCCGACTTCTGTACCCCAACCCTAACCCTTGGGACGCAATCTTCTCCTAGGAATATGATCCTCCTTTCAACGACCAGGTGACATTATTCTCCATTGTGTACTGTCTTGTCGTCTCGTGAGCTATTGGCTCACTGTGGATTGTAGCGCGAAGCGTTGTGGTACAGTGCGGTGAAGTAGTGTATGTTGAATGAACTCGGCCGATCGATACATGTTTTCTCATTCGTGACCTAACTTACGTTGCTCGACAGCCCCAGTCCAAAGATGGTCGAAAACCTGCTCACCCGAATACAATCGTCCCGCCAACGTTCGAAGCATCGAGGTTTCGAACAAAGAGCACACTGCTGACAGAATATCCCAAATATCCGAGTGATTCCAAGCCCTTGAATGTGAAAGTCGACTGTGTTGCCAGTGTGGCACAAGGGCTGGAACGATGTACAAATACGGTATGCTTTGAACGTCTATCTTACAGTCATCTCTTCGGATGAGTTCAACTCGCTCTCCTTCTTGTTCAATCACTACAACGCGCCCCCGACGGCCTTCACGATCCACATGGCGATCCTGACATGCAAGCCGACCCTGCGCTCTGTCTTCGCATAGTCATCTCTGGTCATTGGACTGGCATGATCCTGCAACCACATCTCCTCCTCGCCCAAACGACGCTGCAAATCAGGGTTCCGCGTGACAATCAGCGTATTGGCTTCGATATCGAGCGAATAGCTACGGCTGGTATAATTTGAGCTGCCGATCAGACAGATGCTAGGGTCATTTTCGTTGGGAAGCGTCACCCAAATACCTTTGGCGTGGTAGGTCCAGCCGCCGGGTGTGTTGACGGTGCCCTTGCGCCACTCTTTCACGCTGATCTGGTCGGAGCAGCCCTTGCGCGAGACAGCGTCGAGGAAGCCGCGAGCCAGGTAGGTGTAGGCTGCGGGTAGCATGCCACTCACGCCTTTACTGCCGTAGAAGCCGTTGGCCCAGGGCGAGGCGGCGACAACAGTGCCGGAGACTGCGTTGGATTGCAAGAGTAAGTTCCGCACCTCGGGCGTCATGTTGAAGTAGCCGGCGGTGAAAGTCCATTTGGAGCCGGCAAACTCGGGCGTGCCGAGTTTACGCAGGATACCGGTCAGGGCGGGAAGTTCGGTTGATGTGTCTGGTTTGAGGAGTGGTGTCAATTGGAGAACCGGGTATACGGCAGTGTCGCCTTCTTTCTCTCCGGTCGATGGTGATGCCGATGGTCTGAGGAGCGGTGCAAGAGACTTGGTCGCTGATTCGATGTAGGCCTTGGAATTTTTCAGCGGCTCAGGTTGAATGTTAGTCGTTGGCCAGTCCAGTCTGAAACCACTGGGCGTGCTGTCGTCGACTACGACACGGTAGCTGAGGTCGGCCACAGCGCGGTAGACTCTCGCGAAGTAGTCGGTGACCGATCTAGACTTCAACACGTGGTATCGGTCTTGACGATTCGTGAAGTAGTCGTCTGACAAATTGGCTCCGGACATGATGATCTCGTCGTCCATTCCGTAAAGCTTCATGTGCTGCAGACCCCAGCCCTCGTTGATCCGCTTGGGCAAGACGGCCTTGCGGATGCCAGTGAGATTGGGAGTATGGTACATGCAAATCTCGACTCTGTCTGTGCCGAAATCCCGAATGAGAGACGCGAGGAGACTGGCACTCGATGGGTCTGGTGCTTCTCTCGTTCCACGAAGAGCATCGGTTGAGATGGAGACCTTGAGGTCGGGGTTTGCCTTGAGTGCATCGTGGATAGTGGCAATCTAGTTTTGAGTTAGTATGCATTGGCTGATCTTGGTAAAAACCTGAAGAAAACCCACCAACTCATGTTCACTCTTGCCGACGTAAAGGGTTGAAAGGTATATCCTTCGCTTAGCGTTCAGGATCTTGGACTTCAACGCACTGTAGAACTCGGCAGGAGTTCTCAGGATTTCGATCGACTCTGCAGGCACATCGAAGCGTGGAGACAACCGGTCCAATTCGCTCGTGATGCTCGCTATAGGAGCTGCGGATGATGATACTGAAGCTGTTGGCCCGGCGGCCGACGTACTCGAGTACCGCCGTTGGACGCGGCCATATTTTACTATCTGGCGTCGGGCATTGCCAGATGATGAAGATATCTGCCTCAAGCAAGGCAAGACGCGTCTTACAATCATCTGATGGATGTGAATGAGTATATATCTTGATATTCCTCGTCTTGCTGCCTCTTCAAAGGAGTTCGCCAAGCGCCTCTCAGCGAGCGACTTCCGCGCTTTCCCCGGCCTCGCGCTTCGACTGCGACACACCAGGGCGACGACGAGACTCTGCTATCCATTGCTCGAGCACAGCACCACCCGAAACCATGTCGACTATCCTGCGTACCTTGCGCAACTTGCGCAGCATTGGCCTGAAGGTTCGTCAAGGCATCCGCGCGAACGAGTTCACTGGACCTAGCTAACACCTCCCAGGACTTCGGCCATCAGATGCAGGTACGCCCACCATAACAACGATCTGCCCGCGATGCTACCTTTACTAATACTGGACTCCTCGACGCAGAACATCGGTACGGAATGTTAAAAGGCTGGACTAGCAGCATGGAGACTGAGAGCGTGTACAGGTGACACCAAGCGCGGTACCTTGGTCGGCATAGACAGATTCGGCAACAAGTACTTTGAGAACATGGAGGAGGAGCTGCCGCGTATGTTCAAAATACTCGGCCAATTTCATGCCAGGAGCTAAGCCGTGGACAGTTCGCACAAGATGGGTCGACTACAAGGAGGCTGAATATGAGCCGTAAGTGTTGGGTAATATCACAAGATCGGAAACAGTAGCTGACAATACTCGAACAGATCGCAGATCGAGCCTGGGTGGTATGTTTCGCGTTGAGAACCCTACACTGGACAATGTCTAATCCACCTCAAGGCACGCCTGGATGTCCTACATGGTCGACAAGTCGCCTGTCGAGGACAAGCTTCTGAACGCCGGCGTCAGGCCTTGGGAGCCCAAGGAGCACAGGCCCGTCCTCACAGCATCGAGGAGCGCCTACAAGCCCTACAGCACGTATGTGGGATGCCAATCCGCCAAAGATTGCTACGAAGGCATGTTGTCAATTACTAACACCGAGCAGCGTCAAGAACAAGTACACCCCTTGGCAGCCCAAGTGCGCACCCCGGTAGAGCAATTGCGCTTGATCGCAAGCTGCTGCCATCGGTGCCCACGTTACACTAAGGCGTTAGGGAACCTGCTTTGCTATGTAAATATTGTATGGTTCAGAGAACATGTTAAGATTATGCTCAGACGAGACTTCGTGACTGCCTCAGCGCATTCGCCACGCTCGGTTGCGATATTGAGGTACTCAGTATCCTCTCCGCTGATTTCAAGGATTCAAAACCGAATGCTAGGGCTGCTCAGGCGAGCATGTTTGCTGTATACCGTATGCTTGGGTTTGGTCACCCAGATCAGTCATGCTCTCATTGGACGATGGAACAACACAAGGATACCTATAGAAGCTTTGGTGGAGCGCCTCGGATGCGGAGTACATGGCGAATGTGTTGTTCGTGCATGGGTCGGCGGTAGCTCTAGAACGTGTGAACCGCGTGGGCATATAGCTATTATTGAACATCTACAATTGAATTTATCTACAACATCCGAGAAGATACAGACTAGATAATGTCTCGGTTCTTTACTCGTGGATTGTACCGAGGGCCAAGCATCGACAAGGTTTGCGGCTGGTGACGTTCGTGATAAGCGGCACGTTTTGCCGTGGCTCGTTAGTAAGCGCATTGTACATCTCTGGCGGCCTTTGACGCTGCATGCTCTTTTGCCTTCCTGCAGACCTGTCCGGGTACATCACACCGCACATCTTACCTACTCTCCTCCATCCTCACCACCTACCCTCCGTCCGCGTGCTCTGGACCTACTTCATTGCAACACACCCTATCCGATGCTGCCGTAGCCCCATCGAGCACGCGACTTTCGCTACCGACTTCGACCTCGTTGAATCGATACGCCTGACCTATTACCACCTACCCTCGCCTACGCTTCGAGAGAAGCCCTCTCTCCACCTCCCACCGCTTTCATGGTACAACAAATCGTCCTCCAAGCCCCCATCACTCCCGACTACTTCGCCTCATACCTCGCCGCCAGCGCCGAGACACCACAGCCGCTATGCGGCAATGAGGAAGGATGGGGGCCTCTGAGCCCATACCGATGGGATTTCACGCCGTGCTTCCTCGATGTCTGGATTGCTGCCGTCTCTGTCTGGGGTATTCTGGGAGGACTGGGAGCATTGTGGTATCTCTATAAGAAGTGTGCTCCGCAGCCGGTCAAGAAAAACTGGCACTTTTACGCCAAATTGGTCGTGATCGTTGCACTCGTTGCGACGACTGCCGCGCAGGCTGCTCTACAAATTGAACGATTCCCGCAAGTCTGGTTCAAGGATATCCGTTTTTGGACTACGATTTTGAACATTGTCAGTCTGGGTGTGATCTTCTTCGTCCAATATGTGGAACATTGGCGATCGCGGAACGCCAATGGCGTGGTTCTGCTGTACTGGCTTTTCTTACTTGTGGTGTACGGTGTCAAGCTACGGAGCTTCGTCGCGCAGGAGATGTTCAAGACAAGCACGCCGTACTTCGCAGTCTTCACGGCCAACGTCGGTCTAGCTGCTCTGGAACTCGTCCTTGAATGGCTTGTTCCCAAGCGAGTTTCCGACTATGATGCTCTGGGAGACGAAGACGAATGCCCGATCGAGTATGCAGACCTATTCTCCATCCTTACATTCTCTTGGATGACGCCTATGATGAAGTACGGTTACAAGGAATTTTTGACACAGGACGACCTCTGGAACCTGCGGAAGCGGGATACTACTAGAGCGACTGCTGGAACTTTCGAAGAATCGTGGGCCATCGAGCTCGAAAAGAAAAAGCCAAACCTGTGGATTGCTTTGTTCCGTTCATTTGGCGGCCCATACTTCCGCGGCGCTGTTATCAAGACCGGATCCGACTGCCTTGCGTTCGTTCAGCCTCAACTGCTGCGACTTCTCATTACGTTCGTGGACTCATACCGAGAGGGTCGCGAGCCCCAGCCACCAGCCAAGGGTGCTGCGATCGCACTTGCCATGTTCGCAGTCAGTGTTGGTCAGACTGCATTCCTTCATCAGTATTTCCAGCGTGCTTTCGAGACCGGCATGCGTGTCAAGTCTGCACTGACCGCCACAATCTACGGCAAGAGCATGCGTCTCAGCAATGAAGGCCGTGCGAGCAAAAGTACCGGCGACATCGTCAATTACATGGCCGTTGATACGCAGCGTCTCCAGGATCTGACCCAATATGGCCAGCAGCTTTGGAGCGCACCTTTTCAGATCACCCTTTGCATGATCTCGCTGTACCAGCTTGTCGGTGTCTCCATGTTCGCTGGTGTTGCCGCCATGTTGGCTATGATCCCCATTAATGGCTTCATTGCGCGCATCTCAAAGACTCTGCAAAAGAAGCAGATGAAGAACAAGGACGCTCGTACCCGCCTCATGACTGAGATTTTGAACAACATCAAGTCCATCAAGCTCTATGCATGGACTACCGCCTTCATGAACAAGCTGAACGTGATCCGTAATGACCAAGAGCTGCACACTTTGCGCAAGATTGGTGCTGTCACAGCTGTTGCTAACTTTACTTGGAGCACCACTCCATTCTTTGTCAGCTGCAGCACCTTTGCGGTTTTCGTTGCTACCCAGGACAAGCCTCTCAGCACCGATATCGTCTTCCCTGCCCTGACACTTTTCAACTTGCTGACGTTCCCTCTTGCCGTTCTTCCCATGGTCATCACGGCTATCATCGAGGCATCCGTTGCCGTCGGCAGACTTCAGAACTTCTTCACGGCTGAGGAGCTGCAACCCGATGCCGTCCTACAAAGCGACCCCGTAGAAGCGGGCGAAGAGTCTGTCCGCATTCGCGATGCTACTTTCACCTGGGACAGAGACGGCGACCGCAACGTACTGACCGACATCAATTTCACAGCTCACAAGGGTGAACTTTCTTGTGTTGTTGGTCGCGTTGGTGCTGGAAAGAGCAGCTTCCTCGGCACTATGCTCGGTGATCTCTACAAGATCAAGGGCGAGGTAGTCATGCGTGGCAAGACTGCCTACGTCGCTCAAAGCCCGTGGGTCATGAACGCTAGCGTTCGCGAGAACATCGTCTTCGGCTATCGATGGGATCCAGCGTTCTATGAGCGCACCGTAAAGGCATGCGCACTGCGGGAAGACTTTGCCAGTCTGCCCGACGGCGATCAGACCGAGGTGGGCGAGCGCGGTATCAGTCTGTCTGGTGGTCAAAAGGCACGCCTCACGCTCGCCAGAGCTGTGTACGCACGTGCTGACATTTACCTCTTGGACGATGTGTTGAGCGCTGTGGATCAACACGTTGGACGTCACTTGATCGACAATGTACTCGGACCTAAGGGTCTTCTCTCAGGCAAGACCAGGATCCTGGCAACCAACTCCATCCCTGTACTCATGGAAGCTCACTATGTCGTACTTCTGCGCGACGGCAAGGTCATCGAGCGCGGTACTTACGAGCAACTCCTGGCCATGAAAGGCGAGATTGCTCAACTGATCAAGACAGCCAACAACGACGACTCACAAGACGACAGCCAACGCTCGCAATCTGATGGTCGCTCCGACGCCGATACCATGTACGGTGCTGAAGATCCGGATGACCCTGAGGAGATTGAGGAGGCTCAAGAGGGTATGACCGAGCTGGCGCCCATCAAAGCGTCTGGTCGTGGCCCGCCTCTGAGAAAAACAAGCGACATGACTCTGCGCAGAGCAAGCACTGCTTCATTCCGTGGACCTCGTGGAAAAGTGACCGACGAAGAAGAGAACAAGGGCGCCCTCAAATCGAAGCAGGCCAAGGAGGGATCCGAGCAAGGCAAGGTCAAGTGGGACGTCTACATGGAGTATGCTAGAACGAGCAACCTTTCTGCCGTTGCTGTGTACCTGCTTATGCTGTTGGGAGCGCAAGCAGCACAGATTGGTGGGAGCTTCTGGCTCAAGAGTTGGGCAGAAGAAAACTCTCGTTATGGCGGCAACCCTCACGTGGGCAAGTACATTGGCATCTACTTCGCCTTTGGAATCGGCAACGCAGCACTCGTCGTCTTGCAAACTCTCATCTTGTGGATCTTCTGCTCGATTGAGGCTTCACGTAAGCTACACGAGAGGATGGCGTACGCCATCTTCCGAAGTCCAATGAGCTTCTTTGAGACGACGCCAAGCGGTCGCATCCTCAACCGCTTCTCCAGCGACATCTACCGCATCGACGAAGTGCTGGCGCGCACATTCAACATGCTGTTCGCCAACGGAGCACGAGCGATCTTCACATTGGTCGTCATTTCGTTCTCTACGCCAGTCTTCGTCGCCTTGATCTTCCCCTTGGGTGCACTTTACCTTTGGATCCAGCGCTACTATCTCCGCACATCCCGCGAGCTCAAGCGTCTGGACAGTGTCAGCCGCAGTCCCATCTACGCCCACTTCCAGGAATCTTTGAGTGGGATCAGCACCATCCGCGCTTACCAGCAACAGAAGCGTTTCTCGCTGGAGAACGAGTGGAGGGTAGATGCTAACTTGAGGGCATACTTCCCTTCGATCAACGCAAACAGATGGCTGGCTGTGCTACTGGAGTTCCTTGGCTCTGTCATCATCCTGGCAGCCGCTGGTTTCGCTATTATCTCGGTTTCGGGCGGCAGTGGTCTTAGCGCTGGCACTGTCGGTCTGGCCATGAGCTATGCCCTGCAGATTACGCAGTCTCTCAACTGGGTCGTGAGGCAGACAGTCGAAGTCGAAACGAACATCGTATCCGTCGAGCGCGTTCTCGAGTACGCCCGCTTACCCAGTGAAGCTCCTGAGATCATCTCCAAGCACAGGCCGCCCGTCTCTTGGCCGCCAAAGGGCGCCGTCAGCTTCAACGGATACAGCACTAGGTATCGTGAGGGCCTCGACCTAGTGTTGAAGAACATCAGCTTGGACATCAAGAGTCACGAAAAGATTGGTGTCGTTGGCCGGACAGGCGCTGGTAAGAGTTCGCTCACACTCGCTCTCTTCCGTTTGATTGAGCCATCTTCTGGCGATGTCACCATCGATGGTCTGAGCACAAGCTCGATGGGTCTTTTGGACCTCAGAAGGCGACTCGCCATCATTCCACAAGATGCGGCTCTCTTCGAGGGCACAGTGCGTGACAACCTTGATCCTGGCCACGTTCACGATGACACAGAACTATGGAGCGTGCTCGACCACGCCCGGCTCCGCGAACACGTCTCTTCCATGGCAGGACAACTCGACGCGCACATCAACGAGGGCGGCTCAAACCTGTCTTCAGGCCAACGCCAACTCATTTCCCTCGCCCGCGCCCTCTTGACCCCAAGCAACATCCTGGTCCTCGACGAAGCAACAGCCGCAGTAGACGTGGAAACCGATGCCATGCTGCAGACGACTCTGAGAAGCAACATGTTCAAGGATCGTACGATCATCACAAGTGAGTGTGCCGCAAAACCCTCACCCCCACCCCCCATACATTACCCGTGACCATGAGCGGCGAAATGATCTGTTACTAATACATGCCCCCCATAGTTGCGCACCGTATCAATACGATCCTCGATAGCGACCGTATTGTCGTACTCGACAAGGGAGAGGTCAAGGAATTCGATACTCCCCAGGCCCTCGTCAAGTCCAAGGGTCTGTTTTACGAGCTCGTTCGCGAATCCGGCCTGCTGGGTTCGGTGGAGATGTTGTGAAACCATGTCGCTACCGGACCTGGGATTTTGATGTGCTTGCTGCCAATGCCGACCGACGTCGCAGTCGCGGCCTTTTTTCGCGCTGGCGTTACTAAATTGATGATTGTTTTGCTGTTGTCTTTGTAGCTTGCCACGAAAAGAGAAAACAATGTAACCTGTGAAATAAGAAAAGAAAGCAAGAGGAAGAGACAAAAAGTGTATTACATTCTCACAAGTTCTTTCTAGCAAACAATTGGACACGACAAACCCCTTCCTTCCATCTCTGTTCCCACTCCCACCTGCACGCATCCATTTAAGTGACACCGACTCACTGACTACTAGTCAAGATGACAGCACATGCCCGAGACTCCCACGAGAAAACCTACCCTAACAAAATTGCAATCGACCATTCCATGGACAAAAAAAAAAAGAAGATCATCATGATCAAAACATCCTGCGCGGCGCCTTTCCACGCCCACGTTGTGTCATCCGCCCGCACCGCTACCCGCCTCACCCTCCCACTCGTACCATACTTCAAGTACATGCACGTAATAACGAGACGACATGTAGAGAGGGAGGGAGGGAACATGGGAAGGGGGTGGGAGTGGGAGGGGGAGCAGCCGTTTCCGGATCACTGCTGCTGCTGCTGCTGGTCACCTGCGCCCGACTCGGCTTGCATGCATGGACGCGTGCACACCCACTCTTTTTGAGGTACAGTAGGTGAGGTTATGGCAGGTACAAAAACATGTCATGCTTCTTGCGTTCCTGCCGTGAGTGGGCGGCAAGGGAAGGGAAGGGCAGGGAACAGGCGGTGCGTTGCTGTGTAACGTGGCACTCTCCCCAGCGGCTATCCTCTGACCAGTATTCGGGCAGGATTTCCGTGACACTCAGGGCATTCAGGGCATTCGAGTGGTACTTGATCTGTCGGTTGGTCGTTGTGGTGCAACTATTCTGGGTCCCTGCAGGCCGTTCTAGCGCCACTACCGACAACGCGCTCGTTCGGTCGACCTCTTCCTATCATTCTTCCAAAAAGGGACGCAAATGTATGACATGACCGCCGCATGACTACGCGCGCGCATATCGT
>Ga0265780_10004634_pt1 | contig 17633 bp, 14 predicted proteins | sample P1T30metagenome_FD_192432 | JGI IMG/M metagenome (GOLD analysis project Ga0265780, IMG submission 192432) | Plant litter microbial communities from East Loma Ridge, Irvine, California - P1 T30 | ecosystem: Environmental > Terrestrial > Plant litter > Unclassified | place: USA: California...
TTTCATACCTATTGCTTCTGCACATACCAATCATCCTGGTAAATGGGAACGACTTTTTAATATAAAATTGGAGTTTGCCAGTACGAATACAGATTGCTTTTTGTTCATCACCATAGGAGCCAATAAAAACATCAATACGCTCGGGCTTTGTAAATATCAGGAGCGCAAAAGCGTGGCCCAACTCGTGCAAAACAACAATGAACGGGCTGGTAATACAAAACATGGCAATGAGGCCGAGTAGAAATACAATGATAATCACTTAACTTATGAAAAATTGAGATGTTTACGAGTAAACATACTTAATTTTGTTTATCTCATTATTTATTTTTTGTCTTAACTGAAATAAGTCTTCAGAAATTTCCGCTCCCGCTAGTTTAGCGTAGCGTAACTCGTGGTTATGTTAGGAAGCTTACAAACTTCCGGCATGGTAACCACACGTTGGAAACTTGCGGTAGCACAGCAATGCCTCTTGCGTTAAGGATAGGAGCGGATACCGGCTCGTGGCTAAGGCCTGTGCAGTATGAGCGGATAGCCTGACCCGTAGGGGAACGCCATGACGGTTGATTAATTTAATCGTTGATTGGTTCTACCTTCTCATTCCACCCCGAAGCTTCTGGGGCGCTTTCCTTAAAACTTCCTCAAAACCTCTCCTCAATTTATACTACCTTTGGTAAGCACAAGCCGAAACTGTGAAACATAACCACGAAACCATAGATTACCTGCTAAAGATAGTTTGGCAAAATATGGCCAACCGCTATAACCAGTTGGTGGCCGATTTTGGGATCACCCAGTCGATAGGTTATGTGCTCATTAATATTGATGAGAAGGAGGGCACCACGGTATCGCAGGTGGCGGCCTTACTGGGTTTAAAGTCTACCAGTTTATCGCGCATGCTGAGCCAACTGGAAAAAATGGGGTTAATTTACCGGCAGTCTAACGAGGGCGACAAGCGCTCGGTCAAAGTTTACCTTACCGATTTGGGTAAAGAGAAGCGGCAAATGGCCCGGGTTATTGTAAAACAGTTTAACTCTTATTTGAACGAGCACATTAGCGATAAAGAAAAGCAGCAATTAACAAACGCCCTTAAGAAAATTAATCAGCTCACGTTAGATTATAAGCCCGAATAATTCGTTTATAGGTAATGCCAAACCGCTATAAAGGTGTATTATGCCTTGTTTGGTGGTTTTAAATGTTAAAATTTGTTAAGCTGCGTGTTTTGTTTTTTAAAAAAGTAAATTTGCCCACTACTAACAAGGTGATGAACAGGTTATTATTATTGTGCTGGTGCCTGCTGCTTTTTACAGCTTGTAGTAAGGTGGACGACCCGGCGGTGGTAAACCCCGACCAATCTGCCATTGATGATAAACTACTGGCCAATTATGTGGCCGCTAATGGCCTTGCCGGTAAAGCGGTAAAGGTAAAAGTTGGTACACAAGATACGGTGGGTGTTTATTGTATTGTAGAAAAGCAGGGTACAGTGAATACGCTCTATAGCCTGTCGAGCAGTATAACGGCGGCTTATACGGCAAAAGTATTAACCACGGGCGAAGTGATAGCCGAGGTAGGTGCCGATGGTATTCATCCATCCTTTGTATTAGGGGAAACCATAAAGGGATGGCAATTGGGCATACTAAATGGCAAGGTAAACAAGGGTGGCATTATCAGGATACTGATGGCCTCGCGCTATGCATACGGGCCTTTTGCCCAGCCCAAGTTAGGTAAAAACGGGTTGCCGCCAAATTCGGTGCTCGATTTTACGATAGAAATTTTTGATGTAACGAACTAATTCTTTAAATGAAACAATCTTATTTAGCGCTCTTTTTTTTAACTGTATTGGGTTTATGTTCTTGCCGTAAGGATGGGAATGATATTGATATTAAGCAATATGATCAAAACCAGATAGACGCCTACATTAAGGCCAATAATTTAACAGGAATGCTACGCGATAAAGCCGGAAACGTAGACACCACCGGTATTTATTATCAAATACAAAACCAAGGCAAAGGCGAGGCGCTTGATTATGATAAACGGATATCGCTTGTTTACACCATTAAATCGCTTGATGGTAAGTACGCCGTTACCGATACTTTTATTAACCGCAGTTACAACTACCTGGGTACAGTAGCTCCAAAAGGATTGATGCTGGCCTTGTACAACCTGGCTAAAACTAAAGGTACACAAGCCCGTTTTTTAATTCCTTCGCGCTTAGCTTATGGCGTAAGCGGTGTAGGCACAGGCAGTAGCCGTTTAATTGGTAATGAAAGTTTGGATTACTACGTAAATGTGTTGAACGACGTGGATAAGTATGATGATATTTCTATTAATAAATACCTTACTAATAACAACCTATCGGGATATACCAAAATAGCATCAACTATGTCTCCGGTAGGAGGTTCGCCAAGTATCATTTACCGTAAAATTACACAGGCAGGTACCGGTACCGTTCAGGCAACACAAAATTCAACAGTTACTGTTCAATATACCCTGCTCTTGTTTAACGGAGCAATAGCTGATCAGTATAATGACCAGGATTCGGGTAACGTAGGTACAGCCATAGGCTTGGAAAATGGATCTATACAGGGTTGGAAAGAAGGTTTGGTAGGTGTTGTTGCAGGCAGCAAGGTATCATTAATTATACCATCGAGGTTAGCTTATGGCTTGTCGCCACAAGTTACAACTGATGCTACAACCGGTGCAACGGTAACAAAAATACCTGCTGGCAGTTGTTTGCGTTTCGAGATTAATATATTAGGGGTAACTAATTAATAAGTTATTTGGTTAAAGCAGCTTTATAAATTTTTAAAGCAAGTTCTTTACCGGTTTTATTATCAACAATGGGTTTTGGATACTGGCTTGTGCCATATTCCGGAACCCATTTTTTTATGTACTCCATTTGAGGGTCAAACTTTTTGAGCTGCGCCTCGGGGTTAAATATCCTGAAGTAAGGCATTACATCGGTGCCCGAGCCTGCCACCCATTGCCAGCTGCCAATATTAGTGGAGGCTTCATAATCCAGCAGTTTACGCCGAAAATAATGTTCGCCCCAGCGCCAGTCTATCAATAAATGCTTCACCATAAAACTTGCGGCTACCATGCGCACGCGGTTATGCATAAAGCCGGTGGCATTCAACTCGCGCATACCGGCATCTACCAGCGGGTAACCGGTTTGCCCATTGCACCAGGCTTCAAAATCGTGTTCGTTGTTGCGCCATTCAATACGGTCGTAAGCCGGGCGGTAGGCATGGTTTGCAGTTTGCGGAAAATGGTCGAGCGCCATCATATAAAACTCGCGCCATATGAGTTCGCCCAGCCAGGTTTGCTCACGCTCAAAAGAATTGCGGGCCGCATCACGAATGCTTATGGTACCAAAGCGCAAATGCAAGCCAATATGGGAGGTGCCTTTTTTAGCCGGAAAGTTGCGGTTTTTGGCATAATCATCAATAATATGCTGATACTCGGTTTCGGGGAACTGCAAAGCGCTTTGGGTAAAGCCCATTTCTTCCAACGTGATACCTTTTAGCGGCTTGGTGGGGTATAAATTTTTAAAGTACTTTTCGGTAGGATAGCCTTTCAGGTAAAACTCATTTACCTTTTTCATCCATTTCTTTTTGTAGGGGGTAAAAACGGTATAAGGCTTTTTATCGTCTTTCACTACTTCATCACGCTCAAAAATAATCTGGTCTTTAAAAGTTTTAAAGTTGATGCCCCTGGCGTTCAACATCTCGCCAATTTCGGCATCGCGCTTTTTGGCGTAGGGCTCATAATCGCGGTTGGTATATACGGCGGCTACTTGGTACTCATTTAATATGTCGGCCCAGGCTTGTTCGGGCTTGTCGTATTTTATGAGGAGGCTGCTGCCTTGTTTGGCTAACTCCTCGCTAAGTTTGTTAAGGGTGTTATAAATAAAGGTTACCCTGGCATCGTCTTTATCTTCTAACACGTCCAAAATATCACGGTCGAAAATGAAAAGGCACAGTACGGGGTTGGGACCTTTAAGGGCATGGTATAGGCCGGCGTTATCATGCAGGCGTAAATCGCGGCGAAACCAAAATAGCGTTAGAGGGACTCTTTTATCCATAAATATTGCTTAGCGCATCGCTAAGATTCTCAAATTTAAACTTAAATCCGGCATCCTGAACTTTCTCTGCCGATACGCGGGTACTGCCTAAAACCACCAAACTCATTTCCCCCAGGAGCATACGCAGCAAAAAAGCTGGGACATTAGGTGCCCATAGCGGCTTATGCAGTTGGTGGGCTACGGCTTTGGTAAGCTCTTTATTGGTGACCGGGTTAGGGGCAACCATGTTGTATACATCGGGTAATAAGTTGCCATCAATAGCCTGCAGGTACATATCTACAACATCCTGCCAATGAATCCATGGAATGTACTGATGGCCGTTACCGATAGCTGCCCCCAAGCCAATTTTTATGGGCATTGAAATAGGAGGTAACGCCCCTCCATGGGTGGATAGCACTACGCCGGTACGAAACTTGGTGATGTTCAATCCTAATGCCTGACCTTCATCTACGGCTTTTTCCCACTCAATACAGCAAGTGCCTAAAAAGTCGTGGAGGGGTTGGCTATTTTCGGTAAGCAACTCGTCTCCCCGGTTACTGTAATAGCCCGTAGCCGATGCAGATATAACGTTTTTTACCTGGTGTGACTTGTTTTGTAATAATTTATATATAAGGCGGATGGATTGCGTGCGACTGTTCAAAAGCAGTTCTTTACGTTTTTCAGACCAGCGTTTATCGGCAATTCCTGCACCGGCCAGGTGTACAATGGTGTCTACCCCATTAATACATTGCTCATCTATTTGCCCTTGTTCTACGTTCCATATATATGTTTTCACCTTAGGGTTTTTACCCTCGCTGCGGCTTAAATGGCTAACTTGGTAACCTTTATTTAGCAAATCATCTGTTAGGGCTTTGCCAATTAAGCCGGTTGCTCCGGTAATTAATATATGGTGATCTTGCATGATGGGTAGTTACGGCTAATAAGTTAGAGCTTAGTTATGCGCATTGTAGCAATGCTTCTTTCAGGCTTTGTAATTGCAGGGGGATGATGCGTTCAATAGTGTTATCGCGCGAAACGAGATCAAACTTTAAATTTTCGACCAGTGTTTTAGCATGTGAAAAACTGATGGGCGTAAGGTAGTTTAACCAATATGATGATAACGCTGCTGATACTTGCGGCACAGTCATGATTTTTACCTTACGCTGCCTGATCACCTCGCCGTAAGTGAGCAGCATTTGTTTAAAGGTCAAAATTTCGGGTCCGCTAATGTGAAACTCACTGTTAAAGGTGGCTTCGTTAAGCAGGCAGCCGGCCAGGTATTCAATAACATTACAGGTGGCAATGGGTTGCTCTTGTGCCTTGGCCCAGTTAGAGGCTATAATAATGGGCGACTTTTTAGTCAAGCCATCCATCAGTTCTAACGCAATACTGCCATGCCCCACAATCATGGTAGACTTCAGGATGGTAATGGCCGCATCGGCTTGGCGCAAAATTTCTTCAACATGCAAACGCGATAAACCGGCTTCGCCTAAATGGTCGTCTATTTCGCTTAAAGATATGATTTGCTTGCAGGTGGTTTGATTGATAGCTTGTACAAAGTTTTCGGCCGATAGTGCTTCCAAACCGGCAAAGCCCGACGTTTGGGGCAAGGCATTTACCAAATAATAGGCGGCATCGATATCGGCAGGTAAAGCTTCCAGGCTACGGTTACGCAGCAAATCGCCTGTAACGAGTGTTACCTGACTGGCATAAGTACTTTGTTTTTCAAATAGCTTGGGGTCCCGTACAAGGCAAACCACATGGTGGCCCTTCTCGAGCAAAGCCGGAATAAGCCTTGCCCCGATATAACCGTTGGCGCCTGTAAGGAGTATCTTCATATAAGTAAATGCAACAATGCAAAACGCAAGGGGTTTTAACTAAACAAAATAAGATGGATTTGCCGCATACAAAAAAGCTTAGCACATTGGTGCTAAGCTTTTGAATTAAAAAAAAGCTACCTAAAACGTAGCCTGAATGCCTAAACCTAAATAACGGCGATAGTCAGTTAATACTGAATTTTTGTTTTGAGTTAAATTACGCGCATTGGCAAACACTTCAAGAGTTTTGGTTTTCGCGGTTTTTAATTGCCACCCGATATACAGGTTTTGTAGCGAGAAAGATTCAAGATCATCGAATTGAATTTGTGAAACGCTACTTTTGCCTAATATATACTGAACATCAATACCGGCCACAAGTTTTTTGTATTGCAAGCGGTTGGTCCAGCCACCGGTCCATGCCTTATCAAACAAACTGACCGAAGCAATTAAATTGCCGCTTGGGGTACTTTTAGTTTGCTGTTTTAAGTTAGTAGTATTAATCTGTGTTTTCCACTGAAGGTTGTTGTTCTTGAAGAGATCAAATCCAACACCTACGCGATGAAATTTGTACTTCGTATCGCTCAAATAACTATAAATGTAAGGCTGGTTACCGGTTATCAAATAGCTAATTAAAGTAAAGCCGTCGCGGTTTTCGTAGTTATAGCTCAGTTCTAATTTGTTGTTAAACAAACCGGCCGTTAAGCCCAGTGAAAGCGTTTTGAACCTTTTGCCGTCGATGTAATCAAACAAGCCTGAGTTATTTGTAAACTGGTCTGAAGTGCCTAAAACACCATATGGATTTAGGCTCGATAAAGCAGATTGACTATCGTTAAAACGGTTGCTGGTAGCATACGATCCAAATATTTTAACAATAACAGGCGCTGTTGTATCTATCAGCCTGCTTACATTGGCCGATGCTGTTACAAAGGGAAATGTTTTTTTAGACTTTTCTGCCGCAGCTTTGCTGTTGTTTAAAATTTGAACCAAACCGGCTGTTACGCTAACGTTGTTGGTATAGTTTAAAGTAAAGGTTGGCGTTAATAAATAGGTTTTTAACTTAAACCCTGATGTTGACTGTGAGACAGAACCCGAACTGTTGTTATTGCCGCCAGAAACAGCGTTTTTTACATTGCGAAAGTTAAAATTTAAAGCCGGAGAAAAGGTGAAATTACCGCTGGTTTTGCTATACCGCAGTTCATTGTAAATAAGGATGTTTTTCAAATTGCTTTCTGTTGTACTTGTAGAAAGATAAGTGTTAGTACCCGGACCATTAGGTACGATAGTGCTGAAAGAACCATTGCTGTTGATCGTATAATTGTTATAGGTGGCACGCAACTCGTTAGTTAGGCCCGGTAGAAGCTTGCTATACAAGTTTAAAGAGCCGTTGAACAGGTCTTCGTCATTGTTGATTCGTGCTTGTGTTGCCCCAGGAGTGCTGACCCTAAATTGCCGCTCGTTGCTTTGCGGTGCGTAACCGGCGGTTATGTCCAGCGCCGAGCTGTTACCCAAAGCTGTATTCAGGTAACCGTTAATTCGCCATCTCTTTATCTGCGGATTAGCAAGATCGGTACGATTGGCTGCATTAGCTGCCGGTATGGCATCTTGCAGGTAGTTGGCCGATACACCAAAATGTAACTGGTCTACGTTCTTAAAGGCCGAAATATGATATTGCTGGTAAAAAGCCTCATCGGCACCTGCCACCGCACTACTTCCCAGCCTGTTTTTTTGCAATTTCACTAAGTTGGCCTGTGCGGCTACTAATACACCTGAGTTGCCTTGGCGGTTTCTTTTAGTGGTAACCACAATAAACTGCTGCTGCTGGCTACTTCCATTTAGTTGGGTAACGGCATTTTGTACAAGTGTGATCTCGTCGATATCGTAAATTGGATACTGATTAACATCGGTGGCCAGGTTGCCGTCAATAACGTAAATAAGTGAGTTAGCACTGGTAAAGTATCCCGAAAACCAAACGTTAATGGCATCGGCCAGGTTAGCAAAAGGAAACTTTTGTAAATCTGAAGCCTTAACGGTAACGTGCTGTGTAGCACTTTTAAGGAGTTTTACCCGGCCCAGGTTAAAATAAGCCGAATCCGTTTGTGCGTTTGCCCGGTTAAAACAAAGCAATAAAGCCGCCAGGGCAAAAGCCCGCGCAAGTAAACGTATAAACATAAATTGTGATAAAGAATTTAAGGCTAAGATATAACATGTAAATTTACCGGCTGCAATTCTTTATCACAATTATGTTTAATGCTCCAGCATTACATGGGGTTGGTAAGTGTCGGTTTTTACCTGGGCTTTTAACTCATGCAAAATATTGTAGAGCCCAAAATTGGTGCGGTTAACGTAGATAAAATGCTTAACGCCGCGGGCTTGTTTAAACTCGGGCATTTTCGCTATCTGTTCACCAAAGCCATATAATTCTTCAAAAAATGCGGTTTCGCTAAAATCGAATGTGCTGCTCATGTAAGGCTTGGCAAACAGGCTTATCATTTGGTGATACATGCTGTAATAAAACTCAATTTGCTGCGGGCTGTCGTTCGGCAGTATCATTTCCAGTTTACGGAACGCTTTGATGGTTTCTTCCTTATTGTCTAACAGGTTAGTAGAGGTAAGCGAAAAGAAGGGGTAATAAAAATCTTCGGGCATTTCTTTAATGCAGCCAAAATCTATCACGCCTAATTGTCCGTCGGGCAGTATCAGGAAGTTGCCGGGGTGCGGGTCGGCATGTACGGCGCGTAATTCGTGCTGCTGGTAATTGTAAAAATCCCAAAGGGCCTGGCCAATTTGATTACGCAACTCCTGCGACGGATTGGTGAGCATAAACTCTTTCAAATGCATACCTTCCAGCCAGCTCATGGTAATAATGCGTTTGCTGGACAGTTCGGGATAGTAAGTTGGGAAAACAATATTATCCAACTGAGCACAAGCGGTTGAAAACTCTATAGACCGGCGTACTTCCAGTTCGTAATCGGTTTCTTCTACCAGGCGTTCTTCTACCTCGCGCATGTACACATTCAGCTCCTTTTCGCTCATGCCCAATAGCCTGAAGGCGAAAGGTTTGATGAGTTTTAAATCGGATGAGATAGAATCGCCCACGCCGGGGTATTGTATTTTAACTGCTAATTTTTGTCCGTTTAATTCTGCCTCGTGTACCTGGCCTATAGAGGCCGCGTTGGTAGAGCGCAGGTTAAATTTATCGTAGATCTGCTCGGGCGATTTACCAAAGTACTTGCGAAACGTTTGCACGATGAGTGGACCCGAAAGGGGAGGAGCGTTATACTGCGACTGCGAAAACTGGTCTACATAAGCTTTGGGCAAAATATTCTTATCCATGCTCAGCATCTGCGCTACTTTAAGGGCACTGCCCTTGAGTTCGCTTAACGATTCGTAGATGTCGGCCGCGTTGTCTTCGTTCAGTTCCGTGCGGTCCATAGTAGGGTTAAACAACTTTTTAGAGTAGTGCTTAATATAATTACCGCCTACCTTAAAACCTGTTTTTACAAACTTGGCCGACCGTTCAACTTTACTTGTGGGTATACTGTTTTGCTCTCTCGCTTTATCTTCGCTCATATTACTTAGTATCAAATAGGGCCGCCAGTTTTTGTGCGGTTAGCCCGGTATAGTCGCTTATAGCCAAATTTACAGGCTGCAATTGCTCGGCGGTGTGGGTGGTGGTAATGCCTACAACCTTCATGCCTGCCGCATTGCCTGCTTTAACGCCCGATAGTGAATCTTCAAATACTACACAGTTCTCTGGCTTAATGCCCAAATCTTCGGCCGCTTTTAAAAATATCTGCGGATGCGGTTTAGGTTTACCCACATGCGGGCCATCAATAATCACATCAAAATACTGCCTGATGTGTACATGGCTCATTACATAATCAATATTATTAACCGCTGCCGAGGTGGCTATAGCCAGCTTTACACCGGCATCTTTAAGTTCTGTTAAAAAGCGCTCTAAGCCGTTAATAGGCTGGGCAAAGGGTGCGTAAGCCTCCCGGTAATTACGGCTCTTTTCCTCAAACAGCTCCTGCATTTCGGTTTCGCTGTACTCGCTAAAAAACTCGCGCATAATGGGCATCCCGGCCACGCCGCTTAATTTATGTTCATACAGCTCTTTAGTAACCTCAGGGCGATTATATTTCTCAAACAGATCTTTCCAAGCCTTAAAATGGTACGGATTGTTGTCAATCAAAGTCCCGTCCATATCAAAAATAGCAGCGTATTGTTTATTTGAATTCGGATTTTGGATGTTCAATTTCGGGTTTTTATAAAGTAATTAACAGTCAAAAAGCTAAAACAAAGTGAAAGCAAATGGGCTTTGAAACTCACAACTCACAACTCACAACTCACAACTAAAATCCCATCCGCTCTTTCAAGCCACCGTTCTTAGCTAAAAACTTGCCGTAATCTAACAGGTTATCAATAGGTGAGCGCTGAAACAGATCAAAAGTTACATTCACTCCTTTTTCAATAGCTTCGTCAGTTTTTTCAAACCCGGCCGAGTTATCGTTGATCCAGAATTTAAGCACAAAGCCAAACTGCATCCACAAGGCATCTTTATATTTATTAGAGAAAAATTTGCGGTCGGTTAGTTCACCGGTTTCCAGTCCTTCACGTAAAATATCTTCGGCAAAGCTTTCAAACAAGGTTTTCATCGGTTCCAGCACACGTGGTGTACCCAGTGTGCGCGGTTGTTTTTTTAAACTGTAAACGGCAAAACTGCGGCTGCCTTTCAGCAATTCAAAAAAGCTGTAAAAAAAAGACAATGCCCTTTCGCGTGCCGAATACTGTGCCCAAATTTCCTGCCCCTTAACTTCGGTAATAGTTTTGCGGGCAAATTCGGTCCAAATGTTTTGCTCCACCGCCTCAAACGAACCAAAGAAACGATAAAACTCTTCTTCGGTCATTTCATTTTTTTTGGCAAACAAGTAAACCGATTGTGGCTCATGGCCTTCGGTCAACACATAATCTATATAAGCGCTTTGGATGCTCTCTGTAGTGGCCATAATTATTTCAGTTGGTGATTTATATAAAAGTACGTTTAAAAAGGATAGTTAGTGTCAATAGCAAGCAAGTTTTGAGGGATAGAAACAAGAAACAAGAGCTAAGAACCAAGAGCCAAGAAGGAAGAAATCTCAGTCAGGCTAAAGTCCTGACTCTGTACTCTTGACTCTCTCCACTATTTTATCGTCGACATCCCACCGTCTACCGAAACTATCTGCCCGGTCATCCAGCTGCTTTCGTCAGAGAGCAGAAATTTGGTGGCCGAAGCAATATCATCGGGTTGCCCGTAGCGGCCCAGCGGGTGGCGCTTATTAGAGGCTTCGCGTTTATCATCGGTACTTAGCAGGCTTCCGGCCAACGGCGTATCGGTTAGGGAGGGTGCCACGGCATTTACCCTGATGTTTTGGGTAGAAAACTCAGCTGCCAGCGCCAGGGTTAAGCCGTTTACCGCACTTTTAGCCGCAGCCACACTGGTGTGAAAGCTTAAACCCACTTTGGTAGCCACGGTACTGTACAATACCACCGATGCAGCACCCGAGGCACGCAATGCTTTATGGGCCTGTTGTATCACGCTTACGGCGCCTAATACGTTAATGCGGTAATCGTTCAAAAAGTCATCGGCTGTAAGGCGGGTAAAAGGTTTGAGGTTAATGCTTCCGGCGGCGTATACCAAGCCGTGTAGCTGTTCGGGCAGTTGGCTGGCCAGGTTACTCAAGTCGCCTAATACATCCATTTCTATATGTTGTACGCCCTGTGGCCATTCGGCCGATGAAGTACGCGACAGATTAATTATATTTGCACCATCTTTTACAAGTTGCTTAACCAAAGCCAGGCCTATACCCGAGCTTCCGCCCACAACAAGGATGTTTTTGCCGTTAAAATTCATGTTTGAACATTTAATGATTGTGATGCTCTAACATACGGAATATGAGTTTGTTTAGATTGTATGCCAGCACCTAAAAACATCCTGAAAAGTAATTTGCCGCAAAAAGTTTGTACAGTTTGCAACCGGCGTTTTAGCTGGCGTAAGAAGTGGGAAAAGTGTTGGGATGATGTCAAATATTGCAGCGACAAGTGCAGGACAAAGAAATAATTACGATTTTTGTTTATTAATTTGGATTAATTATAAAGAATGAGCGAAAGAACAATACTGGTTTGGTTTAGAAATGATTTGCGTGTGCACGACAATGAAATATTGTTAGAAGCCGCCCGTAAAGCTGATAAAGTACTGCCGGTATACTGTTTTGATCCTCATTATTTCCCTACAGATGGCCGCGTTAAAACCGGTAATTTCCGGGCTCAATTTTTATTAGAAAGTGTTGCAGACCTTCGTCAAAGCTTACGCAATTTAGGCGGCGAACTTTTAATTGCCTATGGTAACCCGGTAGAGGTACTGCCACAACTGGCCCAGCAATACGAGGTAAACGAAGTGTACCATCACCGCGAGGTAGCCTTTGAGGAAACCAATACTTCTGAAGAAGTAGAAGCGGCTTTGTGGAAAATGCAGATCAACCTCAAGCACTTTATCGGGCATACGCTTTACCATAAGGAAGATCTTCCGTTTCCTATTAAAGATATCCCCGATAGCTTTAATACGTTTAAGAAAAAAGTAGAGCGCGATAGCAACGTACGCCCCTGTATTGCCACTCCCGAAAATATTAATACACCAGCCATTACCAATGCCGGCGAGTTGCCTATACTGGAGCAATTGGGCTTAACGCCACCTGTGCATGATGCCCGCGCTCCCTACCTTTTTAAAGGTGGCGAAACCGTGGCATGGCAGCAGATAAACCAGTTTTTTACCAGTCAGCGGCTTAACAGCAATGCTAAAGCCAGCCGCAACCAGGCTTCGTCTAAACTTTCGCCCTGGTTAGCGTTGGGCTGTGTATCGCCCAGGCAGGTATATTGGGAGATAGTGAAACATGAGCAGGAAACCAATAACCACCCGCTAATGCTGGAGCTGTTATGGCGCGATTATTTCCGTTTCATGTTCAAGAAATATAGCCGCAAGTTTTTCGACCCCGAAGGGTTTAAAAATGCAGCCCCTGAACTGGCCCAAAACCAGGATGAGCTTTTTGAGCAATGGAAAACCGGCCACACCGGCGTGCCTTTTATTGATGCCAGTATGCACGAGTTAAGCGCTACAGGTTTTATGAACAACGCCAGCCGCCAAACGGTATCGTACTATCTGGTTAAAACCTTAAAGGTAGACTGGACCCGCGGCGCCCAATGGTTTGAAGAAAAACTGATCGATTATTCGCCCGCCAGTAACTGGGGCAACTGGTCTTACATTGCCGGGGTAGGAAACGACCCGCGCGAAAACCGCTATTTTAACCCAAAAACTCCCGCCGAGCTCGACCCTAAAGGCGAGTATGTAAAACTTTGGCTTGCCGGGGAGAAGGTGGTTTGAGTTAGTTGATTGGTTGAATAGTTAAGTGGTTCTTGAACTCAATCCACAAATCAATGTCATGCTGAACTTGTTTCAGCATCCCACGCGCTAAGTAGCCTGCATTCATTTTTTAAAGCCTATATTGGTGAGATGCCGATATTCATCGGCATGACAGATTATTGAAGCTTTACAACTAATAACACTAAGCAATTCAAAACCTGCAACACCTCCAAATCGTTGTAATGGCTATGGCCAAAACCTTACGCTTAATCCTGGGCGATCAACTTAATAGCAACCATAGTTGGTACACAAAACCCAATGCCAATGTAATTTACATTATGCTTGAAGTAATGCAGGAGCAGCAATATGTAATGCACCATGTGCAAAAAATACTGGCGTTTTTTGCAGCCATGCGCAATTTTGCGCACCAACTCACCAAAAAAGGTCATCGGGTTATCTATATTAAATTGGATGATGCAAGCAACGCGCAGGACTTTGAACAAAACCTAAAACGCATCATTGGGCAGGAAAACATTACCCGCTTCGAATACCAGTTACCCGATGAATACCGGCTGGACGAGCAGCTTAAATCCATTTGTAATAATTTAAACATTGAAACCGGCGTTGCTGATACCGAGCATTTTTTGACCGAACGCTTTGATGTGCAAAATTTTTTCGGCGATAAAAAGCGCTACCTCATGGAAAGCTTTTACCGCCACATGCGTAACAAGCTGCACATCCTCATGCAGGGCGACGACCCGATGGGCAACCGCTGGAACTTTGATGCCGACAACCGTAAAAAGTACGATGGGAAGGTGCCTTTAGAAGAAGCTATTACCTACAACCATGACGTTAGCGAGTTAAAGGCCATGGTAGACCGCATGGGGGTTAAGTATTTTGGTAACGTGGATGCTAAACATTTCCCCTGGCCCTTATCGCGGCAAGAAGCTTTGAAATCGTTGCAGTATTTTTGCGATAACCTGCTGCCGTCCTTCGGTACTTACGAGGATGCCATGCTGCAGGAACATATTAGCTTGTTCCACTCGCGCATGTCGTTTGCACAAAATGTAAAAATGATTTCCCCCGTGGAAATTGTGACCAAGGTGTTGAGTCATTACGAGCAAAACAAAGACACTATTACGCTGGCGCAGGTAGAGGGCTACGTAAGGCAGGTGATAGGCTGGCGCGAATTTATGCGCGGGGTGTATTGGGCGCAGATGCCCGCTTACCAGGAAATGAACTTTTTAAACCATCAAACCCAAATACCGCATTGGTACTGGGATGGCAACACCAAGATGAACTGCCTGCACAAATGTATAGGCCAATCGTTAGATCATGCCTGGGCACATCATATTCAGCGCTTAATGGTTATCGGTAATTTTTCCATGCTGGCCGGTATTCACCCCAACGATGTGGACGCCTGGTATTTGGGCGTATACATTGATGCCATACAATGGGTAGAAATTACCAACACCCGCGGCATGAGCCAGTTTGCCGATGGCGGCATTATTGGTTCCAAGCCTTACGCCGCATCAGCCGCCTACATCAATAGAATGAGCGATTACTGTAAGCATTGCCATTACGACTATAAAAAGAAAGTAGGGGACAAGGCGTGCCCGTTTAACAGCCTGTACTGGAACTTTTTTGAGCGTAACGCCGAAGAGCTGCAAAGCAACCCACGCATAGGCATGGCTTATGTAACGTTGAAAAAAATGAAGCCGGAGGAGAAGGTGTTGTTAATGGAACAGGCGGAGAAGTATTTGGAGGATTTAAATGGGTTATAGTTAAATTTTAATTTGTATTTCAGGTATAGGATATTGGATTAAATTCTTTCTATGTTCATCCCTATACCCTTTTAGAGATTTAAGAAAGGCTATGGCTTCAAGTTCATACGAGCGATGGCTTATTCCAAATAGTAAGATTCCCTTATGACCAAGTTTATCTGTGTAAGATTTATAGTGATAAGCATTCCACTCTACTATCTTAATGGCTGAGCCGTTACTTTCACTCATTAAAAAATCAAGAATATATTCACTGCTGTCGGGGTTATGAATAAGTTCGTATTTGCAAATTTCATCAGTCTTTTTTCGCTGTTCAAGTTTGTTAAGCTGAGGCACCAAAGCATCCATAATTGGTATGTCGCGTTGAATGAAGTCAATTATTATCATGTCATTATACCGCTCAATATTATTACCTTGAGGGATATATTCTTGTTTGTAATACTGCGTATTAGGATGGGAACTCCACGCTAAATTATAATTCAATTTACTGAAAGTAATATTTTCACTAATACCATAATAATTTACTAAGTCACCTTTTAAACTACAAGCAAGGCTTATATGAAGGCAAACGGTTACAACTAGTAAATATGAAAAGAATTTATTTCTATGCATGGTCTATTTATAAGATTTAAATTGGGTTTGGCAATATTATTGGGCCCTACGCTGATATGCTTTAAATTATACGTGACTTTTAATTATTAAAATTGCTGTAAATATATAGGAAAAGAAACATAGCATATATTGCCATAATAATGGATTCTTTACTTTCCAGCTTGTGGTCGGTGTTATCACCGCACCACTTTTAATGGCCATGCGTGGTTAAGGCTTCCGATAGAGTATATTAAAGTAAATGGTGCGGTGATAACACCGACCAAAAGCTGAAAATGTGCCAAGCAATTCAGCCAATTCTTTTAATTCCTAAGATTCCGGTTCCGACAATGTGTTAGGGGTAGAAGCGGATACCGGCCAGTGCCGTAAGGCCTGCAGGCGTACGAGCGGATGACCCGACCCGGAGGGAAACGCCCATAAGCACATGATGCATTGAATAAATAATGAGGAGTAGCTATTTACAACATGCATACCATTGTTTGCTAAAACATTCGCTGTAAACCTCACTTAATTGATCTTCTTTGGCTGGTAACATAAGCTTCAAAGTAACTGTGCTGTTGGTGCTTATCATATAAAGGGAGTGCTGGCTCTGCTTTAAAATAGCTACTGATAGCTATATGAAATTTAATTAATTGCCGATAGATTTATTATACAATTCAGGAGGCGAAATTTTACAGCTTTCCTGTATAAAAAACCAAAATCAATTAATTAAACACACAATTTTATGAGAAATGGATTGGACAACAACGCTGGTCAGGATGGGATAGAATACACTGGCAGGTATCTTATTTTGCTACCCCAGAGCGACAATACAGACCATGTAGACAGTTTAAAGGAGGCATCGGGATTAAATCTTCTAAGTTCAACAGCGTTTGAAAATGAGATTTTTACCGCCGAAGACCTTCAAGGTACGGATGGTATAGTACTCGATAAACTGGGAATTGCAATTGTAAATTCGATACCCGAACAATTGGCTGGCATTAGTGCCTTAGGTACGGATGAAAATCCTGTGGTTTTTGAACCAGAAAGGGTAGTTTATGCTACAGGTACCAATAATTTAAATCAAAATTATTTAAAAGGATATGTTGATGCGGTAAACAACATGGCAACCGAGCTTTTGGTTGAAGATGAAGAAGAGACCAAAGGAGATGACGGAAGCGGTGTAGAATCGGTAGGTAGTACCTGGGGTTTGCAAGCAACGGCGGTTATTCCAACCATTTTAATGCGTAAATATTCGGCTGCGGGTATAAAAGTAGCCGTTTTAGATACCGGCTTTGAATTTAATCACCCAGATTTTGCCGGTCGCAATGTTGTTCAGCAAAGCTTTATTCCGGGCGAAACCAGTGCCGATGGTCACGGTCACGGCACCCATTGTATAGGTACATCTTGCGGCCCGTTAAATGTAGTTAATTCATCGCAGCCCCGCTATGGTATAGGGTATAATGCAACAATTTTTGTGGGTAAAGTGCTAAGTAACATAGGCCGCGGGGCCGATAGTGGTATACTGGCAGGTATTAACTGGGCTGTTGCAAACCATTGTGCCGTAATTAGTATGTCGCTTGGTGCGCCAGCCAACGCAAGTGGTTTTTCGGCGGTATTCGAAGCGGCCGCCTCAAGGGCGCTTGCCCAGGGCAGTTTAATTGTTGCCGCCGCAGGTAATGATTCTAACCGTCCGAGTGTGATTAAGCCTGTTGGGCATCCGGCTAATTGCCCTTCTATAATGGCTGTTGGTGCGTTAGATGTTAACATGAAGCTGGCCAGTTTTTCTAACGGTGGAATTTTTACGCCTTATGGTTCGGTTGATATTGCCGCACCGGGTGTTGGTGTATTTTCATCAACCAAGTTACCTGCCAAATATGCCACCATGAATGGTACCAGTATGGCCACCCCTCACGTTGCCGGCATTGCTGCACTTTGGGCCGAGTCGTCGGGCTTGAGAGGAAGTGCCCTGTGGAACAAATTAATTCAAACCG
>Ga0265780_10004636_pt1 | contig 17630 bp, 16 predicted proteins | sample P1T30metagenome_FD_192432 | JGI IMG/M metagenome (GOLD analysis project Ga0265780, IMG submission 192432) | Plant litter microbial communities from East Loma Ridge, Irvine, California - P1 T30 | ecosystem: Environmental > Terrestrial > Plant litter > Unclassified | place: USA: California...
TGCAAGAAGTGCTATCTAGAAAAGAAATTGATAGTCCTGAAAAACTGAAAGCAGAACTTGAAAAGCGAGGCATAGATGTTCAGTTATCCGAGAATAAAAATGGGATATCAGGGATCAGTTTTAAAAAGGATAATATTTCGGTTAAAGGCTCTGCCATAGATTATAAATGGAGTGATATCAGCAAGGCACTGGAAGAAAACAGGGTAAAGGCTGAACAGCTCAGAAATGTTAACCCACACCGCCTGAAATCGGCCCTTGCAGGACATTTGGAAAAGCAAAAGGATACGAGCTTATTTAAAGCAGATGCACCTGGTAAAGGGAACCTTGAAACACCAAAATTTAAGACCCATTCAGCTGGGGCAAAAAAGGAGGGATTACAACCAACTCCGGAGGAAAAAAGGGAGGACGATTTTGTAAAGGATTATAACCCAAGGGTGGAAAGTGCCATTAAGGAAATTAAGGTAGAACTGCAGAAAGGCAATACGGAAGTTAATGTTTCTGCCATTATGGAAAAAAATGGCTTTAAGGAAACTCCAGGCCGGTTCATCTATTCAAATGGTGAGCTGCAAAAAAGCATTAGTAAGGACACTTTTGAGCGGTCCGTGAAAGATGTTAAAGAACAATTCGAGCGGTTCAAGGACAATGAAAAACGGTACAGTGAGCTGATGGGGCAGGAGCTCAAAAAAATCAATGTGCTTGATAAACTGACCGGGGCAGCTAAGGAAAAGGAAAAAGCTAATGACAGCTTAAAAAGGGAGCAGCGGGAAGCGGTTAAACCAGAATTTAAGCCACAGGTACGGGGCCTTGAAAGCCGGGATCTTACGATGATCTCCAAATTTGAACACCGGTCATTTGAGCATAAAAGGCAGGAGCAATTTAGAGACATGTTCTCAAATAAGAATGATCAGGAACAAAACCGAAATAATGGATTAAGCAGATAACTCTCTATAATTATGAAAGCAATCAATCATGATCACCAAAAACCCAGCACCTCAAAATTTACACTTAAGAAGATCATTCTTTACTGGTTCTTATTCACCACCGGCAGCACTGTCGTATTTTTTCTTTTCAGCCGGTTACCCTGGTGGCTACAGCCACTGATTTTTCTTTTTGCTGTAGGATATGGCGGCTACTGGATTTTTAAAAAGATCAAAGGTAAAGCAGGTTATACGCCTTCTGTTTCATCCAGTGCGGCACCAGAGCGCATGGATCTTGAATTAAACAGGAGCGTAACTATTGTTAATCCATATGCCGGTGTTTTTGTATGTGGCGGGGCCGGGAGCGGGAAGAGTAAAAGCATTGTAGAACCTATTATTTACGATGGAGGGCGGAAGAATTTTTGCGGCGTAGTTTATGACTTTAAATATCCGGAACTTGCCAGATATGTAGAAAGTGCCTATCAAAACAGCCCGGTTAAGCGGTACTATATTAACTTTTCAGATCTAAGCACCAGCAACCGGGTTAATCCAATTGCTCCCGAGGTCATGAGAAACGTTTCATTTGCCAGGGAATTTGCCCATAGTGTTCTGGCAAATTTAAATCCTCAGATGATCTCCAAGCCGGACTTCTGGTCCGATAACAGTTTAAGCCTTCTAAGTGCCGTCTTTTGGTACTTGAGACAGGAGAAGCCGGAGTATTGCACTCTGCCCCATGCAATCAGCCTGGTGCTTCAGCCAAACATTGAAGCGCTGCTAAAGATGCTGCAAACGAATTTACAGTGTGGTGATATGGTCGCGCCCATTGCTGTGGCTATGCAGACCGGTGCGCAGAACCAGCTGGCAGGGGTGGTGAGTAGTTTGCAGGTATCCTTAAGTAAAATAAATACCCCTGAGATCTATTATATCACGTCCAGGAGCGATTTTAGTCTGAACCTAAACGATCCAATGAACCCGAGTATACTAACCATAGGAAACGATCCTGTTTTAGCCTCCACTTATGCGCCGGTGATTGGCCTGATGCTTACAGCTATCACAAAACAGCTAAATCAACAGGGGAAACAGAAATCAATGGTGCTGCTGGATGAGTTCCCTACGGTCTTTGTGCCGAACATTGAGCAGCTGCCTGCTACTGCAAGAAGCAATAAGGTTGCTACGGTTCTTGCCTGTCAGGATATCACCCAAATCGTAGACAAGTACGGAAAAGAGAAGGCAGAAGCGATTTTATCCAATTTGGGAAATCAGTTTTACGGCAGAACAACCAATCCGCAGACCGCCCAGCGGGTGAGCCAGATGTTTGGTAAATCTGATAAGATGATGAAAACCGATAGCAGGAACTTTGAGCATAGCATTATTGGTGATCTAAAAAATGGGCGGGGTGAAAGTTACAGTTACCAGGAAAGAGAGCTGGTCAAGGTTCAGGATGTGGCCACTGTTGAGACCGGGTCTTTTTACGCCATTTTGAGTGAAGGCAGCGTAAGGCAAGGCAAAACGTCTATTGCTTTAAATGACGCTTTTATACAAGCTGATCTACCTCAAAGTGGACATGTATCAGACGATCAATTGACAGACGTGTTTAATGCTATTAAGATGGAAAGTAACCGCATATTGTTGGGGGCCTAAAAAGCCCCACAATTTTGAATAGCTAAACTAAAGAAGAATATATGTTCCACTGCGTCTATATTCAGTATCGTATCCAGCAGATTCATTAGCGAATCCTGTACATCCTAGATCTATCCTTTGTCCTGGATTTATATCTATTTCTTTGCTACTTGAATTAACCAGAGTTCCCATATAGTAGGCCCTTGTAGTTACCGTGGCTCTTGCAACCCTTGAACTAATGGTACTGAATAAATATTGATTAACAAAGTTATGACCACATAGACCATGAATAATGGGGTCTTTCCGTAGCCAAACGCATTCAAAAGTATCAATATCAACTTTGTCAGTTAGTTCACTATCTATTATTTCTTCAACTGCTACAGCTACGAAATTTTTAGTCTCTTCTGACCACATTCCAGTCAAATTGTAATCCTGATTCATATTAATTTTATTTAATATCAGTACTGTACTAAATTAATTCAGCATGTCTGAATATACGTAATGTTGAATAAATTATCATGTAATATTCAATTCTAATTAGAATTTTTTGATGTAATCTTATTTCACAAAGTGTTTACTATCAATGAGAAAGAACTCTATGGAACTTAATATTGATTTTAATCAGAGTTCATTGTATATTTACATCAATACGTAGTTACGTAAATACGTATTGATGTAAATATGTATTGATGTTAAACAATTCATTTAATGGCAAAAATAATAACAATAGCCCATCAAAAGGGAGGGGTAGGTAAAAGCACTCTAGCCTTAAATCTTGCTTATAGGTTCAGTAAAGATGTACATACTGCATTAACGGATACAGATCCGCAGGGATCAACAATGCAATTACAAGATATCGTTACAGGTATAGATATTATAGATTATGTAAGCATAGACAGTTTGATATCAGGGCCATATGATGTTGTTTTCATCGACACTCCCCCATATATCACAGAAACAATACTGCCAATTTTTCTTAAATCTGATTTTGTACTTATACCTACAAAAGCTGGTGTTCCAGATATCATGGCCATTCGGTCAACTATAGAATTATTAAAAGAAGCACAAGAAAAGAAGCCAAGTCTAAAAGCAGCCATTGTATTGAATATGGTTAAGCCTAGGGTAAGTATAACTGAAGAAGCAAGGGAGCAGTTAAGCCAGTATGATCTACCTATAATTTCTGAGATCAAGGACAGAACAAGTTATAACAATACTTTTCTTTCAGGGGGAGTATTTTCCGGATCTGACAAATTAGCTCAGAATGAAATCGAGCAGTTGACTAAAGAAATTTTAAACCTACTGTAATGAAAAGTGCATTCGATAAATTAAAGGACATCAAACCGAAAGAAGCCCCAAAGCAAAAAGTTATACCCGTAAAGGAGCGCAAGAGGGATAATGAAAAAAGCTATACTTTATGGCTTGATAAAGAACTATTAAAGGCTTTAAAACTGAAAGCTGTTGAAAAGGATGATAATGTAAAAAATATTGTTGAAGAAGCTATAAGGTTGTATTTAAAGTAATAACGTATTTATGTAAATACGTTATTACTTTAAATACTCGAGTATTCAGGAGTAATGCTTATCACTTCTAATAATAATTACCTGAATCTACCTGTTGCGCTAATTGATCGATCCAATTGAGATTATAATTTTTATTAGCTGGATGCATCCATGCACCGTCCTTTGCCTTCTGTATTTGCAATACTGAATTCTCGGGATCATCAACAAAAAAGGTATATGTTTTAAGACCTTCCTCTGTATCAGTAATCTTAACATTGCATGGAATAGATAATCCCCCTCGTTCTACGTGATACTGTGGCACTTTGATATAGTTATGAAAAAATTAGGAATTACGTGAAAACAGCTATTGTCAGAATAAAGTCAAAATACAAAAAAATATGTAGTGTTTTTCGGAGTAATCTCAAAAAAACACTACATTTACTTTTATAAGCGCATCCGATAGAGTTGGATACACGATTTGAAATCTAGTATAGTCGCCCCTGGTACGGGAAACAGTGGTTCGATTCCACTCGGTACGTTAGCTTAAACCTTTGCCGTCGTAGTTTAAAACCTACGACGGTTTTTTTGTAATACAGAATGAAGGTCCTGTATTGATTATAATTAATCAAATCGTTATCTAGTAACACTAGCAATAAGATTAATTATAATATAAATCTTTTAGAAAGATCCTGTAGATCAAAGGTCCGAGAATAAAAAAGTTTTTTTGTCATTAAAACGTCATCTAATTGTAACAATTATGTTGCATAAAAATCGAAGTTTAAGCTTATCAATCATGATTTAATTGGTATAACTCCTTTCTTTTGAAATATGCCAACGATATAGGCAGAAGGATCATTAATCGCTATTTTGCCCTTTTTCATTTGCTCTACTAATTTTAGAAACTCTTCATAGTTTTTATGTGCAATAAGCTTTGCGGCTTCTTCAGCAACACCATAAGCAGTGATGTTGCTTACATTTTTTTGAAACTCGATAGACTCTTTAAAGTCAATGGATAGCTGCTTTTCCTTTTTAAAGTCTATGAATATTACAATAGATTCATAAGCTCTACCACGTTTTTTTAAATCATAATCAAACTGAATATCGGTATGCTCATTTATTTGCTTTTTTGCCATCTCCAGGACCTTAGATTTAAAATCACTTAATTGGACAAACTGTTCTTTTATTTTGCCCTTTGGATCTTTCAACCCAAGCATTTCCTTAAGTTCAGAGATGGGCATTTTAACCATACCTGCAATGCGCCATTGACATGCAAGAGCATAAAGCCGCTTAGCATATTTTGAGGAACAGGAAAGAACTGCCTTTAGTTGGAGTCTAGTAAAATTATTTTTAAGCTCAAAAAAGTAAGGGCGTGCTTGTTGTGATATTTCTGCTGTAAAGTAACCCTTACCTTTCATGTATTCAAAGCTGCCAAAAAGCCATAATTGCTTTAAGCTTTTTTCAGTTTCAATAATAAACATCCGGCTTCCCATATCTTCAGTAGCTTCCTGTAGCTGCTGATAATTCCATTTTCGACCAGTAATTATTTCTATGTCTCGAACATACAGATCATAGCTTTTATTTGGGGCATCATTTTTTTCTAATGAAGCCAATAATAGAAATAGAACATCTAGCTGACAAGCAGTAAAATCATATCTTCCACTTGTAATTACATTATGCTGCATGATCACCTTATCATGTGATAGATTATAAAGTTCCATATCCAAATATATAGAAACTACATTAAAAAACTATAGTCTTAAACAAATGTAGTTTTTAGCTTATAAAAGGTAGTTTTTATGGATATAAAATGTAGTTTTTAGCTTATAAAAGGTAGTTTTTAGCTTATAAAAGGTAGTTTTTTGGCGAAGTAACATGTTGATTTACAATATCTTAACTTATCCTAAAATATAGAAAATAAATAAAATAAAAAAAACAATGTTGCCCCCTGCTTTTAAGCCTGTAAAGGAAAAGATTAAAACGATGTACAACAAGAAAAACAAAGCTGAGGAAAAGTATTTTGCAGTTATACGTTTGTAACAATTCTGTTACACCTATCGTAAGTGCTTATTTAACAAGAACTTAAATATTTAGTATATTTTATTACTAATATTATTAGGATTGTTTCTATTCGTACATTAGGGTACATTTGACCAAAATAGATCAAACTAATAAATGCAAACTTTTATATGACAAGTTTTGGTGACTTTATCAAACGACAGAGAGAAGGCCGGGGGTGGACTCAAACTGACTTTGGTGCTAAAATTGGCATAAATAGCAGTGCTGTAAGTAGAGTAGAGCACGGTAGCAAAGCACTAAGTGCTAATAAATTGAATTTGTTAGCGCAGCTTTTCAATCTGGACATTGGGAAAATTAAAGAGCTATATTATAGTGATAAGTTCGCAAAAGAGGTCTATAAAAACAATTGCCCAGAAACTGTATTTGCCGTTGCTGAAGAAGCAGTTAAATACTTAAAAAATAAAAACGTTAAGCAAAGCAAGATAGACTTTGTATAAAGATATGCAGTATAAAAATCTGATAGATAAAATTGGTTTCGAACCGAAAGAAAATGCATCTGGAATATTCTGTAAAAAGTATTCTGAATGTGAGGACTATTGCATTGAGATTGACATTGAGAAGGAAAAAATAAATTTTGGTGATCTAATTACTGCCGAAAGCAAAACCACTCAAAACTTTTCCCAAGCTGAGAATTGGGTAATATTAGAATGTGTAAATCGATTACTCGAAAAAGGGTATAATCCCAAAAACATTACACTAGAAAAAACTTGGGCTACAGGGCACGGTACTAGTGGTCGATTAGATATTCTTGTCACTAAAGATGATGGTACAGCCTATCTAATGATTGAATGCAAAACGTATGGTGCTGAATTCGATAAAGAATATAAACGCGTCGTTAAGGATGGAGGACAATTATTTACCTATTTTCAGCAAGATAAGAATGCCGAAGTGTTGATGTTATATGCTTCTGAAGCAGATAAAAACGGCAACATACATTATGTTAATGAGATAGTTAAAATCGAGGAAGATTATAGGCAGGCAGGTAATGTTAAAGACTTCTACGATAGATGGAATAAACTGCCTAAAAACAATGGTGTTTTCGATGATTGGGTTAAGCCGTATGACTTTAAAAGCCAGGCATTAACCCCTAAAACTCTTAAAGAAATAAAGCAATCGGATAGTAGCTTTATTTTTAATAGATTTTTAGAAATACTTAGGCATAACGTAGTTAGCGATAAACCAAATGCCTTTAATAAGATATTTACCTTATTTCTATGTAAAATATATGACGAGAAATCTACAGCTAAGACGAAAGAATTAGCATTTCAATGGATTGAAGGTATTGATACACATATTAGCTTTCAAAAACGACTAGCTGACCTTTATAAAAAGGGGATGAAAGAGTTTTTAGATAAGGAAGTAAGTGATTTGTCAGACAAGGAGTTTGAAGATAAATTTGGTCTTCACTTAGATGAAAGTGTCAAACAAAGAATATTAGATCAATTCACGGAGTTAAGATTAAAAAAGAATAACGAATTCGCCATCAAAGAGGTGTTTGACGATGAGTCTTTTGAAGATAATGCCAAAGTTGTTAAAGAAGTTGTTGAACTTTTACAAGGGTATAAGATCCGGTACACTAAGCGCCATCAATACTTAAGCGATTTCTTTGAGATGCTGTTAACTACTGGCCTCAAACAAGAATCAGGGCAGTTTTTTACTCCAGTACCTGTTGCCCAATTTATTATAAAGAGTATTCCTCTGGATAAAATTGTGCTAGAAAAATTAGATCAAGGGGAAACGGATAATTTATTGCCAACGATTATTGATTATGCAGCAGGAAGTGGTCATTTTCTTACTGAAAGCATGCATGAGGTACAAAGAATCATCGATAACAAAACCCCAGATGATTATATTGATAAAACTGCCATACAAATTAAAAAATGGCAACTGGACCACTTTGAATGGGCTATACATTATGTTTATGGAATAGAGAAAGATTACAGACTTGTGAAAGTTGGTAAAGTAGGATGCTATTTACATGGAGATGGTTTAGCAAAGGTTATTCATGGAGATGGATTAGCTAATTTCACGCTAGCAAAAGAATATCAAGGAAGACTTAATTCGCGTGATAAGTTTTATCCTCAAGATAATAAGCAATTCGATATTGTTATATCAAATCCCCCGTATTCAGTATCTGCTTTTAAAGGAACACTCAAAAATGTCGAAACTGAATTTGACCTGTATAATGAATTAACCGATCAGAGCAGTCAAATAGAATGCTTATTTATTGAAAGAACGAAGCAACTATTAAAAGATGGAGGCGTAGCAGGCATTATTTTGCCTAGTAGCATTTTAAATAATGCAGGTATTTATACAAAAACCAGAGAAATCATTTTGCAGTACTTTGATATTGTTGCAATTGCCCAACTAGGAAATAATACCTTCATGGCCACAGGAACTAATACCGTAACACTTTTTCTTCGTAAAAGGAAAAATGAAATGTGTAAAAATGTGAGGTTATTAGTTGACAGAGTTGCTATCAACTTTAAAGATGTTACTATAAATGGTATTGAGAAGCCAGTTAAAAAGTATTTAGATCATGTATGGGAAAACATTTCCTTTGAAGACTATACTTCTTTTCTACAAAAAAATCCTAGTAAAGCTATTGAGGAACATGAAATATATCAGGAATATTGGAGAAAAATAACTGCTAAAACTGAAGATGAGAAGTGGGATGAAATAATAAAAAGAGAGATGGAAAAGCTTTATTACTTTGTACTAGCCTATCAGCAAAAAATAGTTTTAGTAAAGAGTGGAGAGAAAAATGAAGAAAAGCAATTTTTAGGCTATGAATTTAGTAATAGAAGGGGTAACGAAGGAATACATCCAATACAGCGAGGTAAAAGCATAGATGAATGTACACAGCTTTTTGATCCAGAGATCTTTGATAATCCAGAAAAAGCAAGCACTTATATCTATAATGCCTTTTTGGGAGACTTTGATACTGAAATTTCGGAAAGTCTAAAAAATAATATATCTCGACATAATTTAGTAGATATGTTTACTCTTGATAGAGTTGATTTCGATAAAAGCATCTCCTTGAATCTTAAAAAAAAAGTAAAAATTGAAAGTAAATGGGACATATTTAAATTACATCAACTTGCAAAAATTGTTAGAGGGGCTTCTCCTAGACCAATCAAGCAATATTTAACTAAGAATAAAGATGGAGTTAATTGGATTAAAATTGGCGACGTTTCACCTGGTTCAAAATATGTAACATCAAGTAAGGAGAAAATAACTAAAGAGGGTGCTGAGAAGTCAAGAGCGGTAAAAAAGGGAGACTTTATACTTTCTAATTCAATGAGTTTTGGTAGACCATATATTATGGCTACAGATGGTTGTATTCACGATGGGTGGTTGTTACTTTCAGAATTTGATAATAATCTGAATAGTGACTTTTTATATTACATGTTGTCCCTTGAAATAGTACAAGAGCAATTTTCAACTTTAGCAAGTGGTGGAACAACGGTAGATAATTTGAATATTGATAAAGTTAGTGCGGTCCAAATTCCGTTACCTCCAAAAGATATACAGGAGAAAATAGTTTCCGAAATAGTGACATTGGAAGACAAAGAGAAAAGCATATATTCTAAAATGGACTCTTTAAATGAACAATTTTCAGATTTACTTTACAAGAATTCCTTTAAAACTGAAAAGCTGGAAAACCTAGCGGTGATGCTAAAAAGGGGAAAATCTGCAAAATATGGTTTATCTGATATTCAAGTTATAAAATCTGGACAAGCTAGAGGATTTAAAAAATTTGATTTTAAACAACAACATTTTGCAGATCCATCATTTATTTTGGATGATAGGCAATTGCGAAAAGGGGACGTTCTTATTAATTCTTCTGGTGTTGGTACGGCTGGAAGAGTAACCCTTTTTAATTTGGACGGTAAATTCGTTGCTGACAGTCATATAACTATTCTAAGACCTGATCTAACTAAGGTGCTTCCTGACTTCGTACTTCAAAGCCTTGCTGCAGTAGGTTTTAAAAACATAGAAGCAATGGCAACAGGTCAAAGCGGGCAAATAGAGCTCTCATTAACTACAATTCAAAACATTAAAATTCCTTACCCAACCTTAGAGGAACAGAAAGTCATAGTTGATAAAGGATCAGCGATAGAGGATGAAATTGAAGCACTTGATTCTCAGCTTTCTGATATAATCACTCAAAAAGAGGAAGTTATAAGGAAGTATATTTAGATGAAATACAAACCAGACGTGTTTATTGATCAACTAAATAGCTAATAAAGGGATGTCATCTTTAAATATTCTAGGGAATAAGCTAACCCAATTTAATAACAATCTCTGGGAAAGAGGCAGGTTAGCATCCTTAAATATTAAAAGTTCACGTGTTAGATCATTAGTTATTTTTTCACTAGTTATTGCAATCATTGCAGTTTTAACGTCGACCACTCTTTTAACAAAAGAATATATTCGTGGAGACTATCCTATACTTAAGCAAGTTTCCGATGGGGCTGTTTGTATGGATGGATGGAGATCCGGTTCACAAGGACCAGGTACATGCTCCTGGCATGGTGGGGTTGATTATTATGTTTATAAAAAAGTAGAGATAGGAATGCACTACGTCAATACAAAGCCCTATTTGTATATACTTTTAATATCATTTTCAATTCTAATTATCCCTTCGATATTAAATGGTACATTTAGACAAATGGCGGTATCTTACTCTTTTGGGAGTTTATATCTCATTGCTTACATTATACGAGTTATACTTCCCTTGTTTTTGATTTTCGGTATTCCTTTTTATTTCTTATATCTCATATTTAAGCCAAAACCGAGGTGATTTCCTGTGATTTACCTTAACCGAATGATGTAGCGTTATGGTGAGAACCTCGTTTAATACTATTTTTCTTCATCCAATTGCAAAGAGTTGGTTCAGTCACCTTGTATCGGCCTGCAATAAACTTTTGAGAGGATCCATTACTAAGCAAAGCTTCAATTTCCGGTCGAAAAGCATCAAGCTTACTTTTTCCAGGACCTTTTGGCCTACCTAGCCGAACACCAGACTGCCGAGCAGATTGTAAAGCCTCCGCTGTTCTTTTACTGATCAAGTCTCGCTCAATCTCTGCTGCCATAGAAAAGACCATAGCCATTATTTTACTTTGAATAGTGTTATCTAATTGCCAACCACCTTTAACAGTATAAATTTTAATGCCCTTTTCTACAGCAAGTGAAATAATCTCCATGCACTCCAGCATACTTCTGCCCAGACGTGAAAATTCGCTCAACAAAATAGTATCTCCTTTTTTTAGTTCAGTCAGAAGTGGTCCAATTTTGCGTTCTTTCCAAGATATTTTTCCAGAAACCCGCTCTTCAATAAATTCAACTTTGCCCAAGGACTTATCATTGGCCAGACTTAGAATGTCAGCCTTATTTTTTTGTAGGTTTTGATCCAGGGTAGAAACACGTAAATAAGCAACTGTACGGGGCATTTTTAATTAATTAAAATAAAACCACAATATGAAATAATAATATAATAATAAATATAATTTATCATAAGCTATTTATCTAATTATAATTATAATATATATGATGGTTTATTTTATAATAGTTCTGTTCTTTTACAACCTTGTCCACAGTCAATAGAAATATACGTGCGCTGTCTTTCAAAATTACCTTAATGTCTAACCCTGATGACGAACTAAAAATGAAAGTAAAGAAGCTTTATACATCCCAGGTTAGGATAGCACAAATCAGAAAAACGTTATGAGTATAGCAACTATCAAATGCAATCATATTACTTTACATATCAACTTATCCAATAGAGAAATGATAAAGTAAAGGAATTGGATTAGCATAAGAGTTATCAGGAATTTGTAAGGATACTATGGTTACAAGATCAAAGGAAATCTTAAATCATTTGCAAAACTTTTACCTATATTAGACTAAGCGCCTAAGGGATGATTCTATTGATTATGATAACGAATGATCTTGATAAAAAAACCGCATTACTAGCAGAGCTCGTCTTGTCTAAAGCATCTCACACAGAACTTTTGCCGTTAGTTACTGATATCCTGTTTGCAATTCGTGACGGGAGACTTAAGGTTCTTATAAACTGGCATCCACTGGGCTTTTTGCAATTTAAATTAGGTAAGCTGGAAAACGAGACCAGCGTTAAATTACACATTTGGGATGATATACTTAGGCTTACACAAGAGCCGGCATGGCTAATTCACAGACACGAATGGGATCTCCAGAGTCATGTATTATATGGAACCGTTTCAAACCATACCTTTAATATTGGCACATTTTCCGATGCAGATATAAGTTGCAGGAGGCATCTTTACAAAGTTGAGTTTGACGGTCAATACTCAAAATTGATTAAAACCAGCGAGGTTACGCATTTTAAATTAGAAGAAACACACTGTTACAGTCAGGGAAATAAATACGAAGTATTATCTGATCAATATCATAGCACAACAGTCGAAGAAAGTAGCTTGGCGTCTACGTTGGTAGTAAGTACTGAAAAAGTTGTGTCTTCACCCTTTGTACTTGGTGAGCTTGATGGTAATGATATGTATACTTATCACAGATCAATTCCGGACGAGCAAACTTGGCTCTCAATTTTAAATAAATTCATTCGACTTGCTGAGCTATGACCAATACCTACAACTGGGCAGATGAGTTAAAATTATTTAATCGCAGGGCTTTATTTCATCCTAGGTTAGCTGCGAAAATAACCAGCCTGTTTAAAATACCTCCTGCAGTCAAGGTTCTAGATGTAGGGTGCGCAGAAGGTGATACACTTTATGAATTGATACTTCAGTCATCTTCATCCTTTCACTTAACACTAGTTGAACCAAGCATTTCTGTTTCCATAAGTTCAGAACGCTTATCGACAGTTAGTGCTTCATGCATTTCATACCAGGATGGTATAGAAAATTTAATTGCTGAAGGACAGCTGGCAGAAAATTACGATTTGATTATTTTGTCGCACTCCATTTACTATTTAAAAGATCGCGATATATGCGTAAAGGCAATGCAAAGTTTATTGACGGATCAGGGTTGCATGCTCATTGTTGTGAGGAGTAACCAGGGATTTGACTTTAAACTGCGATGCTTGATAGGCAAACAAAGTAATGAAACCACCAGATTTTTTGAATCAGTTCATGTAAAAGAAATACTGGAAAAATCCGAGATTGGATATGAATACATGAACTTTGATTACGACATCAAAATTGAAGAAGCCGAATGGAGAGGATTTGTGAATAGCCATGGAAGTAACCTCCTGAAAACAAATATCCTATCGAATTTAACAAAGCTGATCGGACACCGTCATGATTACCATTTAAAGACTCGTGATTTTAAAGAAATTTGCGATTTTGTAGAATCTAGGCTGCATGAAGATGGAAATAGACTTATTTTCAAAGACCACATTTATATTATAAAAAAATAACCTATGCCACATTTAAGAATTTTATATAAGGAAGAAAAGGTTAATGGGGATATTTTGAACAACTTAGTTGATGAGTTAATTGGTGTTGTTGCAAAACACTTCAATGAAAACCCTAAATATGTTTCAGCTGACATTATTTCACAAAGTAAGTTCGTCAGGAACAGAAAAGATGTTGATTTAGAGCTTGATGCATCACCGGATTCAGCAGGACAAAGATCTGAAGCGGCTTGCGATTTATCTCTTGAACTGGGAAAGACGCTACAAGTTCTTCTAAAAAAGAGAGGTGTCAATTGCGAAGTCAGTTCATGGGTAAGAATTTTCAGTAAAGCGGAATATGCTTACATAGAGTTATGATTATACTTTCCTTATGGTAAAGTGATCCATAGTTAAAGCTCCTGGGCTAAGCAATGCGTTTTTGATTACCCCTGCGACGTCATTTTTATCCATCATCCAATCCTGATTTGGTGCCATCTCGATACCTGCGTTTTGGTAGAAATTAGTGTTTATACCCCCTGGGTATACATCCATAATTTTCACTCCGGTATTTGCGTATTTTTTTTTCAACGATTCAGAAAATCCCATCACCGCAAACTTCGAGCTGACATATACTGGCCATTCGCCTTCAGCATCAATTGCAGATGTAGAAATTATATTTAGAATTGTTCCTGAGCCATTTTTTTTCATCAATGGTGCAACTCTACCAGAGAGCAGTATTAAGGCAAATACATTTACCTGAAACGTATTTTGGATTTCATCAAAAGAAATCGTTTCAATATTTGTTTCAGTCCAAACCCCTGCATTATTGATAAGAACATCAATCTGTTCATCTACATATATAATGTGATCTATCGCTGCAATCACTTGCTGTTCATCTGTTAGGTTGCATGTGATGATGTCACAGGCAAAGCCCTCGCTTAAAAGATTTGTTTTAATTTCATTTAGTTTGACTTCGGAACGAGCAAGCAGCCAAATCTTATGAACCTCAGATTTCAGAGCAATGGCAATTGCTGCACCTAGACCTTCACTACCACCAGTGATTACTATAATTTTTTTTCCGTCCATTTTATATGTTTCTTTGAATTCTGTCTAAAAACTCAGGAACATCGAATGCGTCGCTACCGAGCTCAATAATTCTTTTCTTAAATTCTATATCAACAAGAGCCTGTTCTCCATCCCCAGTTGGTTCCCGTATCCATTCTGCTTCAAATGCCCGCAACAGTAGATATCTGTTCTCATGCGAGAGTTGACTGATATCCAGAAGAACCGTTTCAACAATGTTGTAAAGAAAATGTGGGTTATAGATAAGCGCTGTGCTAAAGCATTGCATAGCCATGGTCAACAACTGCTCGATTGGCAGAATGCTATCATTTTTTTTTATGTAGCTAACTAAAGTTGATTTAAATCTTAAATAGTACAACTCTGACTTCAAGTCAAAGAAATTGGAAGTATCAATTGTATTGGAAATTTCTCCATGCGTCTGACTGAACCTATTATAATCCTCAATGACTTCTTTCATTTGTAACAAGTGAAGCGATAAAAAACCATGGTTATTCTGGCAGACTCTCAATAACTTTTCTGCTTCAGAAAAATTAATTTTTGCATCTTCTTGTACTCCAATCTTCTTTTGTGCAATTGAAAGATGAAATAGTAACAATCCCAGTGTATATTTTTCGTCAACTTTACTTTCTAACTCCCTGCCAGCATTGAGTAAAGAAATGGCTGAGTGCCAATCATTCAATTTTATATGACACATACCGGATTGGAGTAATGAAATAGCATCATAAAGCATTGATGAGTATTCCAAATTTTTATGAGCTGTTCCATTCCATTCTAAAGCCTTAAGATAATTGCCTTTCAGGTAATAAAGCTGAGCGATATTTAGCGCAGCCAATCCAGAAAAATAACGATCTTCAAAGGTGTTAAAATATTCATAGGCTTTTATTCCTAACTGTTTTCCCTCTTCCCAATTGCCTTTCAAAGCCGCCATCCAACACATGGAACTTTGTACTTGTGCAACCCCGTAATCATAATGAATAGCCTTCCAGCTGGAAAGCGCTAAATTCAGTGCCAGTTCTCCTTTGATGTAATCATTACGAAACAGATAGATGTGAGCTAACAATAATTGGATTTCACCCTTTATGAAATCATCATCAACTGAACCTAAATAGTTCGAGGTGATTTGGCAATATCTTTCGGAGTTTCGTAACGCGCCTTTTGAGCCATATATTTCAGCTATTTTTACAGCAAAAAGAGCTGCAAAATCAAATTGCTTTTCTTTCTCAGCCAATTCAAGTGCTTTAAGTGCCACTTCATAGGCTTGATTCATTTGGCCAAGGCGGTAAAGGATATCAGATAGTTTAGCTTTAATCACAAAAGTCAGCCCGAAATTCATTATGAAATCATCATCAATACTTTTGTAAAGCCTAATAGCCTTGAGATCATCGTGTTGAACCGCTGCTAATTGAGCCTCAAAATAGGTCATAGTTGTTTTATTTTTCTTCGACAATCCCAAACCTTCGGCAATGGCTATAATCGGATTGTAGAATTCTGAAAACATCACGGGACCTATAATATACTTTACTACGTCTATCAATAATAGTATGGCATCATCTTCTCTCGTTTTAATTAGGTGACTGAATTCGTCAATTTTGGTCTTAAAGTATTGGCCTCCATATGGGGTTTCGCGTTTTGCTTTCAGACTGAAATATGCGGCGGCCGAATTGTGCACCCTCTTCCAGGTTTCAGTCTCTTTATTTCTAAAATCAAGCTCTACGAATTCTCTTACAATATCGTGCAACGAATAGCTTCCGTTTGCATGGAATTTAAAGAAAGAGTATTTATGAAGTTCTTCAATACTGATATGCTCTACCTCAATTGCTTTTAACACGTAGTGAATTAAGTCTGCGCTGAACTCGTTGAAAACAGAACATACTTTTACCAAGATCGATAGTGGTTTGTTTTTCTTGATCTGAGTTAGGAAACGGTCAACAACTTTCTGGCCGATTAATTCCTTTGTAGTCCCGGGATTTAAATCATGAGCATCAAACTCTACAGCTGTCAGCGACTCCACGGTCAATTCGATCGCCCAGGGCAGTCTTCCGGTAAAATCCAATATGCCATTTATTATGTTTGGATCTATTATGCCTAGTTTTCTAAGTAACTCTTCACATTCAATAGTCCCCAGCGCGCCTAATCTGACTTCCTTTACGATCTTCCTGTTATCATTCCAAAACCTACTTGCCCCCAGTATGGAGTCACGTCCAGCCACGACGATTAGATAGTTTTCACAGAGTCCATTTGTGATCAGACTACTTAACCATTCCTGTACTTCGTCAACAGCTTCTTCGAAAGTATCTAAAAACAGAATGCCAAGATGGTTTTCGCATATTAAATTAAGACCAGCAATAAATGATTGCTGCAGCAATAAGACTGCATTGTTATAGTTGTCAAGATCCTGTGGGGTAATTAGTTTTCCTACAAGTGACCTTAACTTATCTTTTCCGAATAAGTTCACTGATGCTGCGCCCACTGGCATTCCATAGACTGATATGTTTTCCAAAAAAGCGATACCGCCATCCTTCGAGCGATTTAGATGGCCCTGTATTTTTGTTTCGATGGCATAGTACCCTGAAAGCTTATTTTTGAATATTTTGAAGTGATCTCCAGGCAGTTGGGCTGCAACTTCTTTCATTATATCAAGAGAGGATTTCGTATTTGAAATTTCAACAAGGGCTCTTGGAATGCTGTTGGTCATTGCCATTAATGAAAATCTTCTAAGTAAAGTAGACTTTCCGATACCCCCGACACCAAAGATAGACATGACATTCTTTTGTGGAGGCAATGCTTCAATCAACGTCTTAAAAACGTCGATCTCATTATCCCTTCCAACAAAATGGCTATTCCGTTCATAGTCGTTTCTTTCTCGAATTGTAATCATTAGGACTTTGATGAACAAGATAAATATATTTATAAATAATGATATATTAGATCTAATATGCAAAAGCTAAATCAGGACTACGTAATAAACAAAATTCTTGATCTTAGGCAAGATAATCAGTTAGCTGAATTTGAATCAGTGATGATTGGTGGTTCTATTGG
>Ga0265780_10004638_pt1 | contig 17625 bp, 16 predicted proteins | sample P1T30metagenome_FD_192432 | JGI IMG/M metagenome (GOLD analysis project Ga0265780, IMG submission 192432) | Plant litter microbial communities from East Loma Ridge, Irvine, California - P1 T30 | ecosystem: Environmental > Terrestrial > Plant litter > Unclassified | place: USA: California...
GCGATGTCGGCTACGGTATCTGATTCCACTTCTGCCTCGGCAACGGTCGCGCCGGGCCATGGCCTGGACGAACTGGTGTCGATGACACGCGCCACGCTCGAGCGCGTCGCCCGCGACTTTACGCCGGCGGTGTTCGCGTCCAGCCTGGCAGCCGAAGACATGGTCCTGACCGACCTGATCCTTAAAGCGAACCTGCCAATCGGCATTTTCTCGCTGGAGACCGGTCGCCTGAACCAGGAGACCCTGGATGTGCTGGGCAAGGTCAAGGCGCACTACGGCTACGACATCGCCCTCTTCCACCCGCAGCCGGAAGCAGTGGACAACTACGTGGCGCAGAACGGCCTGAACGCTTTTTATGACAGCGTCGACATGCGCCGCGAGTGCTGCCGCATTCGCAAGGTCGAGCCGCTCGGCCGCGCCCTGGCGGGCAAGCAAGCCTGGGTGACCGGCCAGCGCCGCGCCCAGTCCAGCACCCGCGCCGAACTGGCAGTGCAGGAACTGGACACGGCGCACGGCATGACCAAGTTCAACCCGCTGGCCGACTGGAGCGAGCAGGACGTGTGGAACTACATTCGTGAAAACAATGTCCCATACAACGCGCTGCACGACCAGGGCTTCCCGTCGATCGGCTGCGCGCCCTGCACGCGCGCCGTGCAGCCGGGTGAGGACGTGCGCGCCGGTCGCTGGTGGTGGGAAAATCCCGACTCCAAGGAATGCGGCCTGCACATGGTCGACGGCAAACTCATTCGAATCAAATCGGCATCGGTCGCGGCTTGAGCCTGCTACCGAACCCAAGAACAGGCACAAGCCCCATGACGAACCAGAACATCTCCGCTGGCGTACTGACCGATGTCAACGCCCGCCATCTCGATGTGCTCGAATCCGAAGCCATCCATATCCTGCGCGAAGTCGCGGCTGAATGCACGAACCCGGCGCTGCTGTTCTCAGGCGGCAAGGACTCCGTCGTGCTGCTGCGCCTGGCGGAAAAAGCGTTTCGCCCAGGCAAATTCCCCTTCCCGCTCGTCCATATCGATACCGGACACAATTTTCAGGAAGTCATCACCTTTCGCGACAAGCGCGCTGCAGAGCTGGGCGAACGCCTGATCGTCGGCTCGGTGGAAGACTCGATCAGGAAGGGCACGGTGCGCCTGCGCAATCCGGCCACCGATTCACGCAATGCCGCGCAAGCCGTGACCTTGCTGGAAACGATCGCCGAATACGGTTTCGACGCCTGCATCGGCGGCGCCCGCCGCGATGAGGAGAAAGCCCGCGCGAAAGAGCGCATCTTCTCTTTCCGCGACGAATTCGGCCAGTGGGACCCAAAAGCCCAGCGCCCCGAATTGTGGGATTTGTATAACACCCGCGTTCATCCGGGCGAAAACATGCGCGTTTTTCCCATCTCGAACTGGACCGAGCTCGACGTGTGGCAATACATCGCGCGCGAACAGCTGGAGCTGCCGCCGATCTATTTCGCGCACGAGCGCCAGGTGATCCCGCGCAATGGCTTGCTGGTGCCGCTGACCGACATCACCCCGGCGCGCGAAGGCGAAACCGTCGAAACGCAGGTGGTGCGTTTCCGGACCGTCGGCGATATTTCGTGCACGTGCCCGGTGTCGTCCGATGCGGCCACTGTCGACGCCATCATTGCCGAGACCGCCGTGACCCAGATCACCGAACGGGGCGCCACGCGGATGGATGACCAGACGTCCGAAGCCTCGATGGAAAAACGCAAGAAAGCAGGGTACTTCTGATGAACGCCATGACCCAAGACAACCTCAATCAAAGCGGCCTGCTCCGCTTCATCACCGCCGGTTCCGTCGACGACGGCAAGAGCACGCTGATCGGGCGCCTTCTGTTCGACAGCAAGGGCATTTTTGCGGACCAGCTCGATGCGATGTCGCGCTCGAAACACAAGCGCACCGTGGGCGACACGGTCGACCTGTCGCTGCTGACCGATGGCCTCGAAGCCGAGCGCGAGCAAGGCATCACGATCGACGTCGCGTACCGCTACTTTGCCACGCCGAAGCGCAAGTTCATCATTGCCGATACGCCGGGCCACGAGCAGTACACCCGGAACATGGTCACCGGCGCCTCGACTGCCGATGCCGTCATCATCCTGGTCGATGTGTCGAAGGTCACACTGCGCGAGGACGGCGGGGTCGACCTGCTGATCCAGACCAAGCGCCATTCGACGATCGCCCACCTGCTGCAGATCGAGCACGTGGTCGTGGCCGTCAACAAGATGGACCTGATCAATTACGACCAGGACATTTACGAACGCATCGTCGCGGCCTACCGCGCATTTGCCGTGTCGCTGGGCCTGAAGGACATTACCGCCATTCCCTTGTCGGCGCTGACGGGCGACAATGTCGTCGCGCCCACCGTGAACATGCCGTGGTACCAGGGCCCGACCCTGATCACGCTGCTCGAATCGCTGTCGGTGTACGACGAATCGCACGATGCGCCTTTCCGCTTCCCGGTCCAGCTGGTGGCGCGCCACAACGGCCACGAAGCCAATGATTTCCGGGGCTACATGGGGCGTATCGAATCGGGCAAGGTGGCGGTGGGCGATACGCTCACCGTGCAGCCATCGGGGCAGACCGCCACCGTCAAGGATATCGTGACGCTGGAAGGTTCGCACGCGTCGGCCGTGGCCGGCCAGTCGATCACCTTGCTGCTCAACGAGTACCTGGACGTGTCGCGCGGCGACATGCTGGTCGATGCCGCGCAGCCGGCAACCTTGCTGAAACAGGTCAGCGCCGACCTGTGCTGGATGGCCGACGAACCGCTCGATTTGCGCCGCAAGTACTGGCTCAAGCATGGCACGCGCCAGACGGCAGCGAAAATCACGGCGATCGACACCCTGCTGGACATCAATACGCAACAGCGTCATCCGGCTGCGGGCCTCAAGTTGAACGACATCGCGCGCGTGTCATTGAGCGTCCAGCAGCCGCTGGCGGCCGATGCCTACGACAGCATCCGCGCAACAGGCGCTTTCATCCTGATCGATGAACTGACCCATCAAACGGTGGCGGCAGGTATGATTCGTCTGAACAAGTAAAGGATGACGGTCATGACCACTCCCGGAAAAGTCTATCTGATTGGCGCCGGCCCTGGCGCCCAGGACTTGATCACCCTGCGCGGCGCCCGCCTGCTGGCGTCCGCCGATGTGGTGCTGCATGACGCCCTCGTCACGCCCGAGATGCTGGAACTGTGCCCGCAGGCGGAAAAAATCGCCGTGGGCAAGCGCTGCGGCAAGTTGTCGACGGCGCAGCAATTCATCAACAAGCAACTGGTCGACAACGCGCGCAAGCATGCGGTCGTCGTGCGCCTGAAGGGTGGCGATCCGATGCTGTTCGGGCGCGCCGATGAGGAACTGCGAGCGCTGGAGGAAGCCGGCATTGCCGTGGAAGTCGTGCCGGGCATCACCACGGCGCTGGCCGCCGCGGCCGCAACGCGCCAGCCGCTGACCAAGCGGGGCGTGTCGCGCAGTGTCGCGTTCTTTACGTCGAGCACGGCGCCGGAGCTCGATGGCCTCGTGACGACGCCGAATACCGATACGCTGGTGCAGTACATGGGCGGGCGCGAGGCCATCGCCACTGCCCAGGGACTGCTGGCGCAGGGACGCGATGCCGCGATGCCGGTGGTGGTTATTGAAAACGTCAGCCGGGCGGACCAGCGCGTGTTGCGCCTCACCCTGGCCGACCTGGCGCGCGGTCTCGACGCGGCGCATGGGCCGGTGCTGGTGATGATCGGGCACGCGCTGGAAATGCGGACGCACCAGGTGCCGGACGCGATGCCGGAAGAACGGCGAAAGCTGGCTTAGCGTTCAACCGTCCTTGCAATGCGAGGTGACGGTTTTTAAGTCAAAGGTAATGGGCGAGGAGCAGTTCCGCGTTCACGTACGCGCCGCCCCCGCGTCATGCTCCAGAATCTCCCACGCCAGCCGGTCCGCCGCCGCATACGTCTCCGCCGCAATCCGGTTTAGCACCAGCATCGACGCTTTCAGGCGCATCCCCGCCCTGCCCTTGCATTCCTTGACGTGCCATTGCGCCAGCTGATAGCGCAAGGTTCGCGTCTCTTCCTTGAGCTCCGCCAGCATCTGCGCCAGCGTCCCGTCCGGATCGAGCGCGTCCGTCAGCACGCCCGACATCAGGTGCCCCGACAGCGCGCCGATCTTCGCACGCATGCGCAGCAAGCGGTGCGTCATGGCGTCGATACGCTTGGCGCAGCGCCATTGCACCAGCAGCGACGCAGGCCAGTGCCGCAGCCGCACGACGCAAAAAAACAGCTGTTTGATGATAGTTGTCAACATGATCTGCCCGCGCAAGCCCGCCCACATGGCGTTTGGGCAGTGTGTTCGGGTTCAGCAGGAAAGACCATGATGCCCGACAAGGGCGTGGCGGAAAATACGGAGAAAACGCGGGCGAGCGAGGGCCAGGCCCGGACGGGTCTAGCGCAGTGCGCCGATGCAGTAGTCGGTCATCGCGGCGAGTACGCCGGGATCTTCGCCCACCGCGCCGGCCACGGTGACCGCCATGCCGGGATGCTCGGCCTGCAACTGCGCAACGAGGGCCGGCAAGTCGCGCAGCAAGTGGCCGCCCACGCCCAGGAAGACAGGCACGATCGTCACGTCCTGCACGCCTTCCGCGGCCAGCTTGGCCACCTCGTCAGGAAGACGCGGTTCCATCAGTTCGAGGAACGCCAGCGAGACGGCCACGCCGGGCAGGCGCGCCCGGGTCTGGTCACGCAGGCGTTCGAACGGCGCGGCCCAGCCAGCGGCGCGTGCGCCGTGGGCGAACAGGACCAGGGCACGTTGTGGAATGGTGGTCATCAGTGCCGCTCCACCCACCAGATCGCCATCAGTGCGAGCAGCAGGAACAGGATGCTCGGCGCGACGGCGGTCAGGAACGGCGGCCAGGTACTGAGCAGGCCGAGGTTCGAGAACAGGGTATTGAGCAGGATAAAACTCACACCCAGCATGATGCCGATGAAAATCTTCAGACTGACGCCGCCGCTGCGCGCCTGCAGGTAGCCGAACGGCAGCGCCATCGCCATCAGCACGAAGATGGCCAGCGGGTCGATCAATTTCTTCCAGAACGCAAGCTTGAAGCGCTCGGTTCCCTGGCGGTTTTCAGCCAGGTGGCGCGTGTAGACCGCCAGTTCGGTGGCGGACATGCGCGCCGGTTCGGTGGCCGACACCGTCAGGATGCGCGGCGTGATTTCGGACGCCAGGTCGAGCGTGGCCAGCTTGCGCGTGGCAACGGCAGCGGTTTCCTGGCCATAGGTGCTCTGGATCGTCGTGCCGGCGGCCAGCGGGGCGCCCGGCACCGGCAGCATGCGCGAATTGGTGAAGCGGGTTTCGGTGACATCGGCCAGGCGCCAGATGCTGTTGCCGCTGTAGGTCGCCGTGGCGGCGGTGACCAGTGAGCGCATGCGCATATTGCTGTCGAATTCATACAGCTTGACGTCGAGCAGCGTGCCATCCGGGCGGATCTGGCGCACATTGAAAAAGCGCGTCCCATTGACCGGGCCCTTGACACCCTCGGCGTGCACCGTGTCCTTGGTCCACATGCCGGAGCGGAACTGCTGGGCCATGGTCGAACCCTTCGCGGCCAGGCGCAGCTTTTCCGCCAGCGGCGCCGTGCGCGGCGTGATCAGCTCGCCGAACGCAAAGGTAATCAGCACGAACACGATACCAATCTTGAACAGCATGCCGGCCGCCATGCGCGTCGACATCGACGATGCGCGCATGATGGTGAACTCGGAACTCGAGGCGAATTGGGCCATCGTGTAGATGGTGCCGATCAGTGCCGCCACCGGCATCACTTCGTAGATATGGCCGGGAATGAGCAGGGCCACGTACAGCACCGCGTGCTGGAACAGGTAGCCGCCCTTGCCCACGGCCGGCAACTCGCCGGTCAGGTCCATGAACGAAATCAGTGCCAGGAACGCAGCCAGCACGAAGGCCACCGCCTGCATGATATTGATTGCAAAATAACGCTGCAGGACTCTCATTGCTTGATTCTCATGTGATGCATCTTCGTCACGGCCTTAATGCGCCGCGGTGTGTTTTGCCGCGTGCCCGGCCACGGCGCGGCGGCGCTTCCACGCATTCAACAGCACCAGCGGATGATAGCGGTGGTTGACATTCAGGCGCCATGCAAACAGGCCGATTGCGGTCAGCAGCACCAGCAGATGCAGCGGCCACCAGGCCATGCCGAAACTGAGCTTGTTCATCTTGACGCTGTTTTCGCCCAGCTTGGTCAGGTTCGAATACGTAAAGAAAATCAGCACGGCCAGGATCAGGTTCGCGGAACTGCCGGCGCGCGGATTCACGAACCCCAGCGGAATGGCCAGCAGCATCAGGATGAAACACATGATCGGGGCCGAAATGCGATACAGCAGTTCGGCATTGGTAAACTGGTTATTCAACAGCAGCAAGGTGGGCGTCGACATGGCGTCGCTCGGCGTATCGGTGCCCATGACCGGGACCCGCGTGGCCACGCGCATGCTGTAGCGTTCGAACTCCATCGACTGGAAATCGGCCTGGCCCGGCACCCCCTGGTAGCGCCGGCCGTTTTTCAGCACCAGGAACTGGCCGCCCTTGCCGTCTGATTCGACCACGCCCTGCTTGGCGACGACAATCGAGGCGCGCCCGTTTTCAACGCTGTTGACGAACACGTTCTGCACCACGGTGCTCCCGCCGGTGCTGCCTTCGACGAAAAACACGCGGTTGCTGGACGTCGATTCGCGGAACTGGCCCGGCGCCACGCGTTTCAGGTCTTCGCGCTTGTCGAAGCGTTCGATGAATTCATTGCTTTTCATTTTGGCCCATGGCGTAACCACCAGACTCAGGCCGGCCACCACCACCACGAGCGGCAAGCCGAAGGTCAGCACCGGGCGAATCCAGCGCGCCAGCGACTGGCCCGACGCGAACCACACCACCATTTCGGAATCGCGGTAGCTGCGCGTGACGGCGGCCAGGACGGAAATAAAGCTGGTGAGGATCAGGATAGTTGGCAGATAATTCAGCACCTGAAAACCGATCAGCGCCAGCACGTCGCCCGAGGCGACCCTGCCACCGGCCGCACGGCCAAGGATGGCGATCAGCGTCCATGTGACGAAGATTGTAAACAGGACCGTAAAGGTGGCGCCGGCCGCACTGGCTAATTCACGTTGGAGGGCGCGTCGGAAAATCATTCGAAAGATATAATCACAGGTTAGGCAGTGCGCATTACTAAACAAACGGAGAATCAAATGGACTTTAGCATAAAAGCATTCGACACAAAAAACACGCTGGCAGCGGCAAAATCAGGCTGTATCGCCGTTGCGGTGTATGAAAACAAAAAACTGTCGCAGGCAGCAAAAGCCCTCGATCAAGGTGGCGAAATTACCGCCGCACTCAAGTCCGGCGACATCAGCGGCAAGCCCGGTTCGACGCTGATGCTGCGTGGCGTGACCGGCGCGGCCGCCGCGCGCGTGCTGCTCGTTGGCGTTGGCCCCGACGAAGCCATCAGCGAGAAAAGTTTTGCATCGAGCGTCGGCGCGACGCTCAAGGCCTTCGCCGCCATCGGCAGCGCGGATGCCATTATCGCACTACCCATGCTCGATGTGAAAGCGCGCGACCTGGCCTGGAGCATGCGCTGCATCGTCACCGCCGCCGTGGAAGCGGAATTCCGCACCGACGGCCAGAAGTTCAAGAAAGACCCGCTGCCCACCGGCGTGCGCAAGGTCACCATCGCGGCCGACGGCGGCGCTGCCACCAAGGCCCTGCTGGCCCAGTCGATCGCCGTCGCCAACGGCATGAGCCTGACCAAGGAACTGGGCAACCTGTCGCCGAACATCTGCACCCCGACCTACCTGGCCAATACCGCCAAAAAACTCGCGGCCGACTATGGCTTCGAGATCGAGGTGCTGGAACGCAAGCAGCTCGAAGCGCTGAAAATGGGCAGCTTCCTGTCGGTCACCCGCGGCAGCGACGAAGCGCCGAAGTTCATCGTCCTGAAGCACATGGGCGGCAAGGCCAAGGATGCGCCGGTGGTCCTGGTCGGCAAGGGCATCACGTTCGATACCGGCGGCATTTCGCTGAAAGCCGGCCCTGGCATGGACGAGATGAAATACGATATGTGCGGCGCCGGCTCGGTGCTGGGCACCTTCCGCGCCATCGGCGAAATGGGTTTGAAGCTGAACGTGATCGGCATCGTGGCCGCTTGCGAAAACATGCCGTCGGGCCGCGCCACCAAGCCGGGTGACATCGTCAGCTCGATGAACGGCCTGACCATCGAAATTTTGAATACCGACGCCGAAGGCCGCCTGGTCCTGTGCGACGCCCTGACCTATGCCGAGCGCTTCAACCCGGCTTGCGTCGTCGACATCGCGACGCTGACCGGCGCCTGCGTGGTCGCCCTGGGCCACCACAATTCGGGCCTGTTCACGCGGGAAGACGACGCGTGCGAGCAGTTGGCCGGCGACTTGCTCGCTGCTGGCCAGCAGGCCGGCGACACCGCCTGGCGCCTGCCGATTTCGGAAGCGTACAACGAACAGCTGAAATCGAACTTCGCCGACCTTGCCAATATCGGTTCCCCGGGCGGCGCCAGCTGCACGGCCGCGGCGTTCCTGGAAAATTTCACGCGCAAGTACACCTGGGCACACCTGGACATCGCGGGCACGGCCTGGAAGTCCGGTGGCGCGAAGGGTGCGACCGGGCGTCCGGTACCGCTGCTGACGACATTCCTGATGAACCGGGTTTGATCAGCTGAAATAGAAAGGAGCGCCACGGACTGACCGTCCGGCGCTCCTTGGCCATCGGCCCGCGGGCTTACATCACCAGACGATGTTGTCCGGCCCTGCCAGCCGGTCTTCCACCACCGCACGCGGCTTGTACATCAGCACCGTCAGCGACTCCGGATACGCGAATCCCGCGCCCGACTGCCGGTCGACCAGGTAGCCCACGCCCGCCGTCGTCACCACGTTCCCCACCATGTCCATCGCGCCGTAGCGTGACGCGAACTGCTCGCGCGCCGTGCCCTCGCCTGGCTTGCTGCAGTGAATCGCCAGCGGACCATTGCTGGTCGTGACCATCACGCGCCCTGGCGCCGTGGTGAACCAGCGCCCGGCGTCATTGCTCAGCACGCACCCGACGCCTGCGATTTCGCGGTTGTCGCTGATGACGTGAACGGTCAATAACTGTTGATTGGTGGCGCCGATGGTGGCGCAGCCGCCCAGCGAGGCCAGTACGGCCAGCAGGGTCAGCGAAACTGCAGGATGGAAGGAAGCCATGTCATGATCCGGGGTTGCTCTCCTGCCTGTTTACGGCAGAAAACCCGGGATCATGAGTACATGTGTCAGGACACCGGCGCGAAACGCGGCGTGAGCACGCCATCGACATCGATTTCCTGGAAAAATACGTCGCGGGGACGAATCCAGACCGAACCGTCCGCAGCCTTGTACACGACCATCGGTGTCAGGTCCGCTTCCAGCGTGGCCTCACACACGAATTCGTAGATGCCACCTTTGTAGTGGCGGTACTGCATCAGCCTTCGCTACCTGCGGTCGCCATCGCCTTTTGCTTCTTCTTCAGGCTCTGGATTACCTTCAGCAAGCCTTCCATGCCGGCGTTCTCGTCGAGTTCGCTAAAGGCATCGAGGACTTCATTGAGCACGCTGTTGCGAACGGCCGCTTCGTCGGCCACGGAACCGTCGGGACGGATGGTGGCGCGGACCGGCTGCGGTGCCGGCGCCGCAGGACGAGCCTGCGCCGGGGCGATCGCCGGCTTCGCTGCTTCGCTCGCCTGCTGGCCATGGGCCAGGGCAGCTTGCCAGATCACCCAGCGGCGCTGGGTCTCATAGACCAGGTATTCCTCGGGTTTGTCTTCACGGCGGCGAACAATGTGTCCGTCGCGTTGAGCCCAAGCTTCAAATGCGTTACGCATTTCTATCCTTTGTTTAAAAATACACGGTATGGAAGGTATACTATGCAAGCAGCAATATTGCCCCATAGTACCACTGTTCCCTACGCCTGCTCATTAACTTGCAAGCAACTTAGTTGACTGTTGCTACAAACTGACGATTGCACTAGTTGCCGCACGCCAACAGACCACATCGATCCAGCAAGCATCGTTATGCGAGTGCAATGTGATGTTACCTGTTAGTAACAACTGCGATTGTAACGCACTTCCGAAAGTGTTACATAGTGAAACTTCACTATCTAAAAAGTTACACCAGATGTACGCATCACGCAACAACAATGCACTCACCACACCTCTTTCATTTGCAATATTGCAATAATAAACCAGACCAAGCATTAACAATATGAAAATATCCACCTGGAATGTGAATTCGCTGAAAGTGCGCCTTCCCCATTTATTGCAATGGCTTGCGGCCCATCCCGTCGATGTGCTGTGCCTGCAGGAGACCAAGCTGACCGACGACAAATTCCCGGTCGCCGAGATCAACGCTGCGGGTTACCAGGTCGCGTTCACCGGCCAGAAGACATACAACGGCGTGGCGATCCTGTCGAAACTTCCCCTCCAGGACGTCCAGAAAAACAATCCGCTCTACGACGATCCGCAGCAGCGCATCCTGGCCGCCACGATCGATGGCGTGCGCTTCGTGTGCGCGTACGTGCCCAACGGCCAGGCGCTCGATTCCGACAAATTCACCTACAAGATGGCATGGCTGGCGTCCCTGCGCGACTGGCTCGCGGCGGAGCTGACAGCGCATCCGCAGCTGGCTGTGCTCGGGGACTACAACATCGCGCCGGAAGACCGCGACGTGCACGACCCGGTCGAATGGGAAGGCGGCGTCCATGTTTCACCGCAGGAGCGCGCGGCGCTCGGCACGCTCACGGCGCTCGGCTTGCAGGACGCCTTCCGCCTGTTCGAGCAGCCCGAAAAATCGTACAGCTGGTGGGATTACCGCATGATGGGTTTTCGCCGCAACCGCGGCCTGCGCATCGACCACATCCTGCTCTCGCCCGCGCTCGCGGCGCGCTGCGAGGCCTGCATCATCGACCGCGACCCGCGCAAGTGGGAGCAGCCATCGGACCACACGCCGGTGGTGGCGACGTTGACGGATTGAGCGGGCGTCCCTGGCGCGCCAACGCGCGGCCGCCGCAATGCGCTCGCGTCAGCCCGGCACGCGCACCCACCCTTCCATCAGCACGCGTGCGCTGCGGCTCATGACAGCCTTGGTGACGCTCCAGGCGCCGTCCTGTTCAACAGCCGCCGCCCCCACGCGCAAGGTGCCCGACGGATGGCCGAAACGGACCGCCTCGCGCACGCCGCCGCCTGCCGCCAGGTTGACCAGCGTGCCCGGAATCGCGGCCGCCGCGCCGATCGCCACCGCGGCCGTGCCCATCATCGCGTGGTGCAGCTTGCCCATCGACATGGCGCGCACGAGCAGGTCGATGCCGGCCGCTTCCACGTGCTTGCCGCTCGACGCGGTGTAGCTTGCCGGTGGCGCCACGAGCGCCACTTTGGGCGTGTGCTGGCGTCCTGCGGCCTCGCCGGCATGCTTGATCAAGCCCATGCGCACGGCGCCATGCGCGCGGATGGTCTCGAACCGGGCCAGCGCCTTCGGGTCGCCGTTGATGGCGTCCTGGAGTTCGGTGCCGGCGTAGCCCAGGTCGGACGCGTTCAGGAAAATGGTCGGGATGCCGGCGTTGATCATCGTGGCCTTGAAGGTGCCGACGCCGGGGACCACCAGGTCGTCGACCAGCTGCCCGGTCGGGAACATCGCCCCGCCGCCGCCTTCTTCATCGGCCGATGGGTCCATGAATTCGAGCTGCACCTCGGCGGCGGGGAAGGTCACGCCATCGAGTTCGAAGTCGCCGGTTTCCTGCACTTCGCCGCTGGTCATCGGGACGTGGGCGACGATGGTCTTGCCGATGTTGGCTTGCCAGATGCGGATGGTGGCGACGCCATCGGCCGGCAGGCGCTCGCTGGCGACCAGGCCACTGGTGATGGCAAACGACCCCACGGCTGCGGACAGGTTGCCGCAATTGCCGCTCCAGTCGACAAAGGCGCTGTCGATGGCGACCTGGCCGAACAGGTAGTCGACGTCGTGGCCGGGTTGCGACGATGGCGCCAGGATCACCGTCTTGCTGGTGCTGGACGTGGCGCCGCCCATGCCGTCGATTTGCTTGCCGTACGGGTCGGGACTGCCGATCACGCGGAGCAGCAGCTTGTCGCGCGCCGGGCCGGGCACCTGCGCGGCGGGCGGCAGGTCCTGCAGCCGGAAGAACACGCCTTTGCTGGTGCCGCCACGCATATAGGTGGCGGGGATTTTGAGTTGGGGGGGATGGACCACAGTCTCTTCCTTTTGCAAACGTCACCCCGGCGAAGGCCGGGACCCATACTGAGCGGACAGCAGAAGTGCATCATATTGAACACAGCCCCCGGTTTGCACCGGGGTGACGGTCTCATTTATCTAATAAAGTTCACGCCGCCTGCTTCGACGACGCCAAAAAATCCTGCGCAAACCGCTGCAGCACGCCGCCGGCTTCGTAGATCGACACCTCCTCCGCCGTATCGAGCCGGCACGTCACCGGCACGTCGACGCGTTCGCCCGAACGCCTGTGCAGCACCAGCGTCAACGTCGCACCCGGCGTGCGTGCACCGATCACGTCGAACGTTTCCGTTCCGTCGATGCCCAGCGTGAGGCGGTTCGTGCCCGCTTTGAATTCCAGCGGCAGTACGCCCATTCCAACGAGGTTGGTCCGGTGGATGCGCTCGAAGCCTTCCGCGGCAATCGCTTCCACGCCCGCCAGGCGCACGCCTTTTGCCGCCCAGTCGCGCGAAGAACCCTGGCCGTAATCGGCGCCGGCGATGATGATCAAAGGCTGCTTGCGCTCCATATAGGTCTCGATGGCTTCCCACATCCGCGCGACGCGCCCTTCCGGCTCGATGCGCGCCAGCGATCCCGCCACCACTTTCCCGCCCTCCTTCACCATCTCGTTTTTCAAGGTGGGATTGGCGAACGTCGCCCGCTGCGCCGTCAGATGGTCGCCGCGGTGCGTGGCGTAGGAATTGAAGTCTTCCTCCGGCAAACCCATCTTGTGCAGGTACTCGCCCGCCGCGCTGTCCAGCATGATCGCGTTCGATGGCGACAGGTGGTCGGTGGTGATGTTGTCGCCCAGGACCGCAAGGGGCCGCATGCCGGCCAGCGAACGTGCGCCGGCCAGCGCGCCTTCCCAGTACGGCGGCCGCCGAATGTACGTGCTGCTTGCGCGCCAGTCGTACAGCGGCGCGACCTTGGCGCCCTTGTCGGCCTGGATGGCGAACATCGGCGTGTACACATTGCGGAACTGCTCCGGCTTGACGCTGGCCGCCACCACGCGATCGATCTCATCGTCGGATGGCCAGATATCGGCCAGGCGCACTTCCCGGCCCTGCGCGTCGACGCCCAGCACATCCTTCTCGATGTCGAAGCGGATCGTGCCGGCGATCGCGTACGCCACCACGAGCGGTGGCGACGCCAGGAAAGCCTGCTTCGCATACGGGTGGATGCGGCCGTCGAAATTGCGGTTGCCCGACAGGACGGCGGTCGCGTACAAATCGCGGTCGATGACTTCCTGCTGGATCACCGGGTCGAGCGCGCCGCTCATGCCGTTGCAGGTCGTGCATGCAAAGGCGACGACGCCAAAGCCCAGCGTTTCGAGTTCCGGCAGCAGGCCCGCTTCTTCCAGGTACAGCGCCACGGTTTTGGAACCCGGCGCAAGCGAGCTTTTCACCCAGGGCTTGCGCTGCAGGCCGATCCGGTTGGCGTTGCGTGCAAGCAGACCGGCGGCGATCATGTTGCGCGGATTGTTCGTGTTGGTGCAGCTGGTGATGGCCGCGATGATGACCGCGCCGTCGGGCATCCGGCCCGGTTCGTTTTCCACGACGCCGCTGATGCCGCGCGCGGCCAGCTCGGACGTCGGCACGCGCTTGTGTGGATTCGACGGGCCGGCGATATTGCGCACCACCGACGACAGGTCGAAACTGAGCCTGCGCTCGTACTCGGCGCCCTTGAGGCTGTCGGCCCACAGGCCGGTTTGCTTCGCGTACAGCTCGACCAGTTTCACCTGGTCGTCCTCGCGCCCGGTCAGCGTCAGGTACTTGATGGTCTGCTCGTCGATGTAGAACATCGCGGCGGTCGACCCGTATTCCGGCGCCATGTTGGAGATGGTCGCGCGGTCGCCCAGCGTCAGGTGGGATGCGCCTTCGCCGAAAAATTCGAGATACGACGACACCACTTTGGCGTTGCGCAGGAACTCGGTCAACGCCAGCACGGTGTCGGTGGCGGTGATGCCCGGCTGCGGCTTGCCGGTCAGCTCGACGCCGATGATGTCGGGCAGGCGCATGTACGACGCGCGGCCCAGCATCACGCTTTCCGCTTCCAGGCCACCGACGCCGATCGCGATCACGCCAAGCGCATCGACCATTGGCGTGTGCGAATCGGTGCCGACCAGCGTATCGGGAAAGGCCACGCCATCCTTGACCTGCACCACGGGGCTCATGCGCTCGAGGTTGATCTGGTGCAGGATGCCATTCCCCGGCGGGATCACGTCGACATTGCGGAAGGCCTTTTTGGTCCAGTCGATGAAGTGGAAGCGGTCGTCGTTGCGGCGGTCTTCCACGGCGCGGTTCTTTTCGAACGCGTCGGGATCGAAACCGCCGTATTCGACGGCCAGCGAATGGTCGACGACGAGCTGCGTCGGCACCACGGGGTTGACCAGGGCCGGGTCGCCGCCTTCCTGCGCGATGGCGTCGCGCAGGCCGGCCAGGTCGACCAGCGCGGTCTGGCCGAGGATGTCGTGGCAGACCACGCGTGCGGGAAACCACGGGAAATCCAGGTCGCGCTTGCGGTAGACCAGCTGCTCCAGCGACGCCACCAGCATCACGGGGTCGCAGCGGCGTACCAGGTTTTCAGCCAGCACGCGCGATGTGTAGGGCAGCTTGTCCCAGGCCCCAAGCTCGATGCCCTCGACCACGGCACGTGCGTCGAAGTAGTCGAGGGCGGTGCCGGGCAGGTTCTTGCGGTGTGCGGTATTCATGGTTGTGCCTTACTTCCGTTCAGCCAGGGGGACGAAGGCGAGATCTTCCGGACCGACGTAGTTGGCGCTTGGCCGGATGATCTTGTTGTCGATGCGCTGCTCGATCACGTGGGCCGACCAGCCCGAGGTGCGCGCGATGACGAACAGCGGCGTGAACATGGCGGTGGGCACGCCCATCATGTGGTATGACACGGCCGAGAACCAGTCCAGGTTCGGGAACATCTTCTTGACTTCCCACATGACCGATTCGAGGCGCTCGGCGATGTCGAACATCTTCATCGAACCACCCTCCGTTGACAAGGTGCGCGCCACTTCCTTGATGACGACGTTGCGCGGGTCGGACACCGTGTAGACCGGATGGCCGAAGCCGATCACGACTTCCTTGTTGGCGACGCGGTTGCGGATGTCCGCTTCGGCTTCGTCCGGGTTTTCATAGCGCTCCTGGATTTCCAATGCCACTTCGTTGGCGCCGCCGTGTTTCGGGCCGCGCAGCGCGCCGATGGCGCCGGTGATGGCCGAATGGATGTCGGAGCCGGTGCCGGCGATGACGCGCGCGGTGAACGTGGACGCGTTGAATTCGTGTTCGGCGTACAGGATCAGGGACGTGTGCATGGCCTTGACCCAGCTGTCCGACGGCTTGTGGCCGTGCAGCAGGTGCAGGAAATGGCCGCCGATCGAATCGTCGTCGGTCTGCGTGTCGATGCGCTTGCCGTTATGGCTGAAGTGGTACCAGTACAGCAGCATCGAGCCGAACGACGCCATCAGGCGGTCGGCGATGTCGCGCGCGCCGGGGGCGCCGTGGTCGTCTTTTTCCGGCAGCACGCAGCCAAGCGTGGACACGCCGGTGCGCATCACGTCCATCGGATGGCTGGCGGCCGGCAGCGCTTCGAGCGCCAGTTTCACCGCTTCGGGCAGGCCCCGCAGCGACCGCAGCTTGGCCTTGTAGCCGCGCAGTTCGCCGTCGTTAGGCAGTTTGCCGTGGACCAGCAGGTAGGCGATCTCTTCGAATTCGCAGCGGCCGGCGATGTCGAGGATGTCGTAGCCGCGGTAATGCAGGTCGTTGCCGGTCTTCCCGACCGAACAGAGGGCCGTGTTACCGGCTGCGACGCCGGAGAGAGCGACGGATTTTTTTGGCTTGAAGGGGGTTGCTGCGTCGGTCATGGTGTGTCCTTGATAATGAGTTGTCTTGTTATTTCTTCTGCGCCGCAAACAGCGCATCCAGATGCTGTTCGAACGCGTGGTAATCAATCCGCTCGTACAGCTCCATGCGCGTCTGCATCGTGTCGAGGACATTCTTCTGCGTGCCATCGCGGCGAATCGCGCCGTAGACATTCTCGGCCGCCTTGTTCATCGCCCGGAACGCCGACAGCGGATACAGCACCAGCCCCACATCGGCTTCCTTCAACTCGTCCACCGTGAACAGCGGCGTCGACCCGAACTCGGTGATGTTCGCCAGCACCGGCACGCCCACCGCTTTCGCAAAGCGCGAATACATCGACAGTTCCGTGATCGCTTCGGGAAAAATCATGTCGGCGCCGGCTTCGATGCACGCCACGGCGCGGTCGATCGCGGCGTCCAGCCCTTCGACGGCCAGCGCATCGGTGCGCGCCATGATGACGAAATCGTCGTCGGTACGCGCATCCACGGCGGCCTTGATGCGGTCGACCATTTCCTGCTTGCTGACGATCTCCTTGCCTGGACGGTGGCCGCAGCGCTTCGCGCCGACCTGGTCTTCGATGTGCATCGCGGCGGCGCCGAACTTGATCATCGATTTTACCGTGCGCGCCACATTGAACGCGGAGGCGCCGAAACCGGTATCGACGTCGACCAGCAGCGGCAGGTCACAGACATCGGTAATCCGGCGCACATCGGTGAGCACATCGTCCAGGTTCGAAATGCCCAGGTCCGGCAAGCCGAGCGAACCGGCCGCGACGCCGCCGCCCGACAGATAGATCGCCCTGAAACCGGCGCGTTTCGCCAGCAGCGCGTGATTGGCGTTGATGGCGCCGACCACCTGCAAGGGCGACTCTTCCTGGACTGCGCGGCGAAACAGTGCGCCGGGGGATTGTTTCATTGTTCTACTCCTGTGAGGGCTGATCGATGCAGATAGCATTGCAAGGGGCGTGCCAGTCAGGCGCCCATGAAAATATTCATGCGATTCAGATAGTTAGCGCGCACTGCCATGGCGCAGCATGTTTCAGCCTGAAACGCTTGAAACGCCATACGTTACAATAGTTCATGGCTACGCTCCCCAAACCCGTTATCTGGACAGTCTCCGTCTCCCGCCTCTCCGACCTGTTCCGCGACATCACGCTGGAATACGACCACCTCGCCACCATCGAGCCGGTGCACCTTGGCTTCGACGCAGCGGCGCGGCACCTGCGCGAGCGCCTGGCAAGCGAACGCTGCGACGTCATCATCGCCGCCGGTTCCAATGCCGCCTGGCTCAAGAGCCGCGTCTCGGTGCCGGTGGTGGTGGCGAAGGCAAGCGGTTTCGACGTATTGCAGGCACTGACGCGCGCGCGCCGCGTCTCAAACCGGATCGGCATCATCACGTACCAGTCGCTGCTCCCCGAACTGGCCGAC
>Ga0265780_10004639_pt1 | contig 17624 bp, 17 predicted proteins | sample P1T30metagenome_FD_192432 | JGI IMG/M metagenome (GOLD analysis project Ga0265780, IMG submission 192432) | Plant litter microbial communities from East Loma Ridge, Irvine, California - P1 T30 | ecosystem: Environmental > Terrestrial > Plant litter > Unclassified | place: USA: California...
TTCAACATTTCGACCAAAAATCAACCAAAATTCGATTTTTCCAAGCAATCGACGGTACAAAGCAAAAACGATTTCAACCATCATTGCAATGGTTGTATGTAAGTGATCGACGCAGGGATCGAACCTGCAATCTCTTGATTCGTAGTCAAGCGCCTTGCCATTGGGCCAGCCGACATTGATGATAAGTGGAAATCACGCTCAAAATTCATACACCGTTGAAATGTCGCAGCCCCCAGCAATACCTGCCACTCAGCAGGTTCACTGAGTTGGCTCATCATCGTCTGCTTCGTTAGCAATCGATCGTGGTGACAGCGACGAACGAGACCACCGACCTCGTCGAATTTTGTCGACTTTGAAATTTTGAATCGATCGAATTTTCCAAACTGCAGAGCAAAGCCCCTCTTCCGAGAATCACATAGCGGCGAGTCTAGACGAAAGACAACGAGAAAGAGAAAAGCACTTGCATGTTACTCCTACCTTGAATAGGGAAACCCATAAGACAAAATGACTCCAGGTGCATCTGGTACAATTGTGACATGTGGCTACACTCCTCCGGTACCCGCGGGAAAGCAAGATCGAACAGAGCGACAGGAACGATCAAATGCCCCTCCAAGATCAAAGACTAGGACTCGCTACCAACTCTGCAGAACGTTACGAGATCGAACCATTCACTACCTTCGCAGAAAAGACGCATGAAGCCGAAACTTTTCGCTATACATACCCACGATCTAGAACCCCTCAACCCCCAATCCTTCCAAACCAGAAAAGACCCTGCGCCAGTCGCTTACCACAAAACCTCGCATGTACCTACTGTTCGCATCCACAGACTACTCTCGAACGAACAAGGGTCATCTACCAGATTAGCAGCAGAAAAAGAGAAGAAGAAAAAAGTTCAGTAGTTGCCGTACCGTAGCCAAGCATCTGAATCCTACGGAAGCGTTTCCCCGGGGTTGCTGTCGCGATAGTCGATGATAATGATAGTAATGTTTTTTTTGATGATACGCACGGCTGCTGTAGATCTCCCTCTCCTGACATGGGAGATCCCAAACCCTTGCGCCGAACGATAAGAATGGTCTATGAGGCCATCGAAGCCATGGCCTCCGAGTGGTGGAAGGGATATGGAGAGGTGATAAGAAGGGAGAGTTCTAGACTTTTTGACGTGCTTGTACCTGGGATTTGTGTTTTGTGCGGTTGTTCGTGAAGCGACTTTTCCAAACTCGTGGACTCGTAGCTAGCAGGGAAAGGTGTAGGGAGAGGAAAAGTCGCGAAATAGCTTGATGGCTATAAGAACGTTCGCGGACTGATGAGAAACGAGAGTGTTGGTGGAGTCAAGGAAGAGCGACAAGACTCGAGTAACTTTCCTTCTCTTCTGTTTCCTCATCCTGCCTCGGCTTTCTTCACCGTTGTCGTTCAATGTTATACTGCAGACCAAGCCTCGACTTCCCACCCAAAGAAAGTCCAGAACGTCGCGCAAGCCATCTGCGTAGGCGGAAGCGCGTGGCGCGCGCTTCGCATCTTCCAGAGGACCGTGACCGTACTATTGTTTTTCTTGCTAGAGGGTCCATGATTGAATCATGTAGCCTTACGCGAGATGTGCAGGCGAGTCGCGTAGTGGAAGAACAGGAAAAAGGCGGACTTCGTTGCCATTGGAAAAATCAAGCTCTTGGCCATTGGGGCGTGGTGGCGCTGCTGGCGGACGCCGTCTGGCTGGGCGTTAGGGGAGAGACATCCGTAAACATCGAGCAAGCACACAAAGTTGTGTTGCCGAGTCTACAAGGGGATTCTGAAAAGAATGGAAAAGTGCGCGACTATTACACTTGCACATGACGAGAGAGAGACGACACGCTTGGTTCCGAGATGCCACATAAGGTGCTGCAGATCGCAGTTTCGCAAGCCGTTCCGAATTTCGCGTGGTTCACAGTAGGCGATGATGCATTTCTGCAGATCTGCCGTCGAACGTCGCGATGTTGTGACCTCACGTCGTGACTATAGACTCGGACAGCATCTTCGATCGTGAAGATAGCCTACGTGGCTTGGTAGGGCAAGCGAAGCTGGAGCGGCCGATAAGACGACGATGAAATGTTGCGTCAAGATGCCATCGACGCCGATGTAGTCTGTTGAACGGCAAAGAGGGACGAACGTCGACAGCGTTGCGATCTTTCAGCGAAGGATTTCACATGCGGACAACACGTTTGTGCGTAACTTGGCGCGTTGTTGGTCTGGACGTTCCCAACGTGAGGAAATCGAGCGGTCATTTTTGGCGACTGATCCAAGAATACAGGCGATGCGATCGGACGCACCTGCAAGAAGGGTATACCATTACTGTACGCATGTATAAAGTAGAGTGGAAAATATCAATGCGGCGGTCCACGTCCCGATGGCCGGTGTCGCATATCGGGTTCGACACCGTGAACACGGCGCAAAGGGCGGTCGGACCAGAGGATATCAGGTCCACCGACCGTCCACGTGCCGTCGCATAAGACGTAACAAGGTCATGCAGCGCGCGATTCAGAGCGCGCTTGAGAAAAATGATGACATCCGATCTGGGGTTCTGTGAGATAATGAAGCTCCGAAAAAGGTGCCGGGGAGGCGGCGGCGGCGGCTGTAGGTCGTGGGCTAAACCGGGTCTAGGTAGCATGCGACACGAGCAGACGCGTCCATTGCAAGGCCGGAAGTTTCGACGTTGAGGCCAGTGACATTCCGATATTCCTTGCTAGATAGCGGTGGAGACGAAAAGGTCCGAATCGCTCTTTGGTTGGAGGTACTGTAGGTGTAATAAGGCAAGGAGAGGGAAAGAGAGTCAGAGACAGGAGAGGCAGTTGGAAGTAGAGACTCGAAAAGGAAACAGGGGAGGCCAAAGGGTCCAAAACGGTTGCTTGATTCAGCATATGCAAAAGATGGACATCAAAGCAATCTCCAAGCAATGCCACTTGGGCGGGAGTGCGGCTCTGCAAAGGAAAAGTGTAGACAAGAAATGGGTGGGGGTGGGCGGAGAGACGAAGGATTCGAACGGCTGTTCTCTCAAACCGATCCGTGTGTGTATGCGATCTGGATGGCTTTGCTGATCTGCGCGGGACCGGGCGCGTGAGATTTAACCGCGTTGAATGCAGTGAGCTATGCCGATACGAGTAGGCTTCTAGAAGGCTTCTGTTGCATGGACTGCACGAGAGTAGAGTCAGGTTGCTTTCTTTGCTGGGACCCACGAGCGGGGCTCACATCCATGCTTGTAGCATCTTGTCTGCTGACGAGCAGAGCCATCATCGACGGCGCTGACGTGATCGTCATTGCGATAAGAATCTATGGAGGTGACCGACCCTTTGTGGAGGAATGCAGTGTAAGATGAATGATATGGCGAATTGTGAGACGGTACGATAGGCCCAGCACGTGCTTGCGCCGGCGGTGAGATTGGTGTTTCAATGGGATTCACAACACACGTGCGGCGGCCATCACGGTGGTGTGGTTGCACTGGCAGGGCATCATCAGCTGAGCAGACTCGCTGCAGGGCGGACAGAGCGGCTCGGTAGGCATGGGGCCAATCAGGCCCACCATCATCGCTGCACCAGGGGACGAGCGTATTGTTCGCGCAGCGCTTTGATGGCGCTGCAGTCTATGCTAGACCATCAGACTTGCCCGCATTGATAGACTCTGCCAGCTCGCCATCGGCGATGTCTTTACACTTTGATCCGGCTTCGGGATGCCGCACGGCGCTGAAACAAAGACACGGTAGTCTGGTGAGACTGCCGGTGCACACTCCGGCGCCGACCGACAAGACATGAAAGGCCTGGTTGATCATGCCATGGCAGCCGGCGACTCGTCAAACAAATGTGATGCGTGCAGCGGCAGAGGTAGAGTGGTTATGAGGCAGTACGAGGCGAGTAGGGGCTGATGACTGGCCTTCTGGAAAGAGAAGATGGAGGCGTGGAGGCGTCGGCCTGATGCCTGCGGCCAATCGCGGGTATCCAGGTGGGTCTCGGCATGTGCGTCTAGACTTGTTCCATGCTAGCGTAGTTTCTAGCGTGTTCTGCGGGGCGCGAAAGTGCAGGGAGATGGAGGGCACTGATTGGTGGGCGGGCGATAGAAGGGCTGTGGAAGGCGAAATGGAAGAGAAGTGGAAGTGGAAGGGGAAGTTAGAGGGAAGAGAGGCTTGCTCGCTCGCTCGAGGCTTGCTGTTGTGCTGTTTCTCTAGCCTGGCCCTCCCTGGCTTAGGCGGTGTTAGTTAAACACGCCGGCCTGCCTGCCTGCCTGCCTCCCTCTAGACGGACAGACAGTGTTACCTTGTTGCCGTTGCGCGCGCATCCACTAGGACTAGGACCTACCACCTCCACTCCACTCACTGCCTATCTTGCCAGCCAGCCAGTGTGGCTTGCCTTGCCTTGCCTTGCCTTGCCTTGCCGCCGCCCGCAAGTCTGCTGTTGCTGCTGCTTCTATAGTGCTTCTCTCTCACCGGGCATCATCATCCTTCTGCCTTCTACCTTACTGTTGTGCGTGCATACCTACCACACACACACACGTATACGCACACCCGTACCGACGACAAACGACTCCCCCGTTTGCACTCACGCAACCAGACTCAACGCTCTCTCAGCCCTGTTGCGCCTGTCGCCGACAAAGTCCCGCCCTTCGCATTCCACCGCCCACACCCTGCATCGGCCCAGCGCTCGCGTCAACACGGCGCAATCGGCCCTCCAAACCACATTGCTCTCGACACTTCCTTCCCGGCTCCCTCGACCTTCGACCCGTTTGCACTTCTGTCCTGGACATCCTGCTGGCCTCAAACTCCACCAGCACCAGCACCACCATCTCCAACCAACCGAACCGACGCTCCGGCCAACAAGCTTAATTCCGCCTTCCCACCCATTACACCTCCGCCCGCCACGACCTAGCTGCACTCTCGCGGCACGCACTGTCAACCCGAAACCTCGTCGTACAGACACTTCCTTGCCTGCAACCCGCACTCCAGTTTCGCGTTGAGTCACCGTGCTTCGGTCTGTGCCTGTTGCCTGTCGCCTGTCGTGCTACCCATTCCACTTCCCGTTGGGAGCGCACCGTCACCTGCCAGCAGCCGGACACTACCACCTCTGATCAACTTCGACCCTGCATGGACTTGAGCCGCACAAGCAAACATCAACCTCGTCTGCCCTCGTCCACCACACGCAAGGTCGCAATCCACTTCACGTCATACAACACCAGCATTCAACCTCCCGCGCAACACCTCTCGGTTTGACGGCGGACGTACAAGTGAGACGGCAACCTGCCCGTCTCCCTCACATCACACTGGCTTCGGTACAGCTACCTGTGCGTGTCGGAGTCTCCCTCCAACGTCGCAAAGCCGCTTCTAGCAACGCCTGCAAAAACACCCTCTGGAACGTTATGGTGACGCGCAAGCCTTCATCTTCATTCACCACATCATCATCCACGAGCTCCTCCCGCTGCTCCTCCCTCTACCCACCCTCTGCACTGACCGACGGCTGGTCGGCTGACGAGGCGGACGAAATGTCGGCCGACGATTCACCCCCGCCGCGACCCTTGAGCGTCGCTATACCCAAAGTTGCCGGCGCACATGGTCCCTACTGCCCAAGACGACCTAATTTGAGGGAAATCCTGGCCAACACATCACCCTCACCATGGACTCTGGCCGCCTTCATGGCATACCTGTCCAACAACCACTGCTTGGAAACGTTGGAATTCACCATGGACGCAGGGCGTTACAAGAAACACTATGCAAAGATGCTATCAAAGGCGGACGATGGGGAAGCACCCCCAGCAAAGGACAGGGAATACGTGCAGCTGCTCTGGACCAGACTGATCGATGCGTACATCCAACCCAACGGCTCAAGAGAAGTCAACTTGCCTTCGGAAGTTAGAGACCCCATACTCAACCTCGAAACCGGCGATCTCCCTCCCCCACCAGAGAAGCTGGACCCTGCCGTTTCCAAGATCTATGAATTGATGGAGGAATCAGTTTTGGTGCCGTTCATCAACAGCTGCTACCCTCAAAGCGCTGCACCGACTGTCTCATCGATGCCTGTCAACGTGTCCAGCGATAGCATCTCAACCGGCAGCCACCACTCGAGCGAAAGAAGTGCTCCCCAGTCGTTCAAGCGTCACGGCAGACATACAAGAAGCTCCCCTCCGCCTCAGACTGCGGTTGAGCCTTACGCTCACACATACTCGGCTCCTTCGATGCTGAACCGCAAATCGGCACCCTCTACCCTCACGACCACCCTCCACAAAGCACGCTTCAGCATGCGCCTCTCTCCCACAACATCATCACCCTCATCATCAAATCCCAACGTCATTGCACCTTTTGCATCTGCCACTTCTGGCACCTCTGACACGACGGTTAGCGCATCCGGTTCAGGGAGTGCGGGATTCGCAGATGATAGCACGCCTAGTCCGACCAACGACAGCCCAATGACACCACCCACAAGTCCTCCCATGAGTGATCTCACATCGCCGGTTGGAAGCCCTCGTGCTAGCCGCGATAGCCACAACATGTGGAAGAAGCTTGGGCGTCTGAGCGGGATGAAAGTCGGCAGGAAAAAGAGTCAATCCGGACTGAAAGAGGAACAGCAATGACAGTCGCTCATTCCTTGCATCGGCAGGGTTTGAGCCAACTCTGAGCTGTGTTTTCATTGTTTTGCACCTGCAGCTGTACTCTTCCGGCGCAGTGTGACGAAAGTGTCGATTTATGCAGTTTTGCATGTGAGCATTTGAATTTAGCGCATGCGAGGCGTCACGGTGATTGGGGATCCGGAATGAAAGGAACAAGTTCCTACTATGGATCAAATTGGGGGGAAACAACATTTACAACAGAGCATGCCGATACGAAAAACGGCGCTCGACCGGAGTTCTGGGCAAGGGGATCTTGCAAAAATCATTATTATATCCTTAACGATCTTGACACGAAATGAGGTGGGGCTTTCTAATGGATGGAGGAACAACAACGACATGGCATGGGGAGGGAATTGGGCATGGAAATGGGAAATGACTTCGTTTCTTCTAGAGGGGACTCGTTATGGTCCTTTTCTTTGCTAGCATATAGCAATGAAGGGGACACCAAACATCTTTATCCAAATCCTTAGATCGTATCAACACGAAACGCTTCGAGACATTGACACTGTTCTTCCCACGAATCTGTGTGTTGAATCTGTGTGTTGCACAAGGGCAACCATTTACCTCCGTAAATTCCCACTATAATCCCATCCCATCAGAGGTGAGGCTGTGTCCCACCTAGCGATCCTGACCCTGAAAATCACCGTTTTGTTACCTACCTCTTGACCCTGAGTGCCTGAAAACGCCAGCCCGGAAACTATTACCACCGACATCAACACCGAAGGAGGAAGCAAGAAGAAAAAAAAAACTCAAGCTGACTGACTACATAGAGGCGCAGCAAAAGAAAAAATGATGCTCAAGTTGAACCCTGCGTGGAAAAGGGTCCGAATAGCAAGCGTGAAGCTCTGCGTACTGTACGTTATAGAGTAATAGGCGAAGCAACTTGTTGTAGTTTGTGTGTACTTTCTCCGCGGCGAGGAGTAATGTGCCTGCTTAGAGCTCGTTTTGGGTTTTTTGGGGACTTGACTTTCTTTCTTTGGGGACTTGAGTTTTGTCGTAGCTTTTTGATGGAACACTGCCGGTGCTGGTGTGGTGGGAGTGAGGCGGACTGAAACTATGATGATGCCAGTCGGTTTTAGGGTTTGTGAGTTGCCATGGGAGGTGCGCTTGCACCTGCATGTGTTTGGGAAGTGACGATCAGCTTGCTGCTCTTGTCTCTCAGGTCTTGGTAGAATGGATTCTGACCATGTCACGTGCCTACATGTATGCCTTGAAGGAGTCGGAGAGTTGTTTCCGTGATGGGTGACGCGAGAGGCGATGCTAGCAGTCGATTTACTTTCCAATCCATACCTCTAGGTACGGTATGGGCTTCCGGGTCGCCACGTTTCTTGCTTGCTATTGCGCGTTCAAGTTCAGGGAGCGCTGATTCCTCCTACCTACCTACTGTATGCATGTAGGTTTCCATGTGTCAGACACGCCGCACTCTATCACATTGCCAGCTGAGTCAGTGTCGAGCGGGAGGATTCTGATTGTCGATATAACCGTTTGCTGTCGTCGCTGTCGTGTTGACTCGTGCGTTGCCTGTTTTGGCGGGTAGTCTCTTTTTCCCTTCGTGGAGGCTTGGGTTTCTTCAAGTCTTTGGTGGCGTTTTCGTGGCGTCGGGGAGGTGGGGAGTGTGTTTACGTATGTGGAAGAGTCTTGGTTCTGAGTACTAATTGTTGGTCATTGGTTTGAGGACCGAGGTTGCACATAAGTTATGCGAGATGGAAATGAAGGTATCAAAGTACGGGATGGATTATCGATGATGGCACCGGTTGCGTGCTGTCCCGGTAGATACCCAGGTACCATGCAGGTCTCGACATATTGTTGGAAGCATACTTTACCGCAGAAAGAAGTGATTTCACTTGGCCATGTCTTCAAATTTGGCACAGACGATGCTATCTACTGTATATCTTTGCACAAATATCTTTCTCTCCCTTCCCCAGTCACCAATTTCTGACTCGCTGCCAGGCACGCTCTCGTGGCTCTGCTCGGCTGCGGTTTTGAGTCCGAGTCTTTCGGGCTAACAGTGCCGATCTTGCACTATCGCCTATCAACTGCCACCAATCACGATACGCGCGCGCACGGCTTCGATCTTCACATTTCTGCAGCTCTGCAGTCACCTTGACGTCTACATTCAACCCATCCGTGAGGCATTCAGCACTGCTGCGTACCATCTGATGTTCTTATGCGGCGATCAAGAGAGGTGTACATCGCTATTGAACACACTATCGACCGGTGGACAACAGCCAACGCACACGTGATCACACAAACGAGATGACTGAAAGCATGCCCGATGCATTAAGGTTATAGCCATTGCAGGGACCTCTGCTGATCGCAGGCATGTCCGTGATGAGATCGTCGCCGTGAAATACAGCAGCCCGACGGGATCCCTTTAGGGTCTCGCGAGCCTCGTCATGTCACGTCCTATTCCTTCCTCATGTAGTAGTGCCTCTACGATCTGTCAGATCGAAGTCAATCTCTATCTCCACGGCCGCTCAGTCGAATAGGCACCTTCTCACCCACATCATGCCTTTTGGCCGCCTGAGCCCCGTCGACGAGACCTTCAGCGAGTCTGAAGACGAGAGCCTCGACTCCAGTCGCACCACCTCCACCGACCTCCGCCCGCGCTCTCTACAGCTCAACTTCTCCCGCCCTTCACCCAAGGACTACCCTTCGGCCAGGAACATCCACCGTGACATCCAGTATGCCACCTCCACCTCATCCTCGTCGAGCATAGCCGGCGGCAGCACTCGCGGCATAGGCGCCTTTTACGAAGCCGCGCCTCCAAAGACACAAACATTACCCGGCGAGCCGCGCTTCTCGTCAGACGAAGAAGGCGACGATGGTCACAGCGTGACCGCTTCCTCGCGCTCAAACAACTCCGACTTGGTCTGGAATGCCGACGTTGGCGAGCTACGCTCGCGGCGACTGGCCTCCACCCGGCAAGGCAATGATTATGATGCGCAGCGCTCTGCCGCTCCCCGATACCCATCCAATCGATCATACCCGCCAAGAAACGACAGCACCTCGACCAGTACATCAGACCAACCTCTGATCGCCGAACTCCCCGGTGACGTTCCCGCGCCTCACATCGTCATTCTGCAGCAACGACAACGGCGGCAGCAACAAGAAAAAGAGCAGCAGCAACACGATGAGCACGCATACCAGTCCTCAAAAGAAGACAGCTACCGCACCTCCGAAGACTCCATTCCAGGCATCCCCGACAAAACCCCGCGAATCATAAAACGCACCTCCCTCTCCCAGCGATCCGAGCGCCTGAGCATATCCTCGACCGACAATCTGAACCTAGACCGCATGGGAACGCTGAGTCTGAGCAACAGCAAAAACAGCCGATGGAACGACTCGGCGAGCCATCATACGGTGAAGCCGGCAGCGGCGCCGTCAATGGCGCCTTCGGTGGCAGAGAGCGGGCGCACATCACTGAACAGCGCCGATTGGAAGAGCTCCGAGTACGACATCAGCGGGCTGAGCGAGAAGAAACTGGCGAAACTGAGGAAAAAGGGCATCAACCCGCAGCTATACATGGAGATGAAGGCTGCTCGTGGTGGCAAGGGTAAGCTCGTTGGGCCGTTGGTGGGGAACACTTATATTGGGTGAAGGCGTTGTTGCAATTTTTTGCGTTTTCTTGTCGGTTGATTCTGGCCAATTTTGCGGCGTTTCTTTTTTCATTCTATCTCTGTTTCCCTCTATTGAGATTGAGACTCTGATGATATGTCTCCGGGACACTGCCATACAATACGCAGTTGGGCGTTTTTTTTTCTTGGGAGTAAGCGCCGTATACCCACGGCTGTCGCGTAGGCAGGTGGCCTTCATACGGACGTTGGATACCTATGGCGGAGAGGGTTTGGACCCATTTGATGATAGACACGATGCACATGAAACGAGCAACCATACATCACGTTTTCGAGCAGCTTGTTATAGGAGTCCTCGGCGAGTGGACGCCTCCACTAGCAGCCATGAGCTGATTGCTCAGAGTTGTGGCGCCTCCACTGGCTGTAAGTGAAGTCAAGCCTACCCCAACCCTAACCCTGTCTGCCACGGTCGCAGTATTGTGTACCAAGATTAAATGACATATTGATGGTGTTAGGACATTGGAAGACGACATACAAGGTAACTCCGGTGTATGAAACAAGAGCGGTGTGGTAGATAGACACGGCGGCTAATCGGTTACGCCAATTTGATCGATGGCAGTGAAGTCGATTATCCCGTCGTCTTAAAACATGACCATGAATTGCATCCAACCAAGCTGGAGGTCAAATAGTTTCCAGTCCTCGTGTGGATCCGTCCTCAAGAGCACAGGATCTATTCATCTATTCATCTATCGTCCAAACCTTCACTTCACCATCGTCGCCTGTCGTCACGATGACTTCCTCCCCATCAAACCTCTTGTCCTTGTCAGCACGCGGTGCCCAGACAGCATGGTTGACCTCAAAGACATCGTGGGCATTCTCTGCGACCGCCACCGTGACCCATTCGGTCGGAGATCCTGACGCATTTTCTATGGCATCTGCGTCCTTCATGTCCACATCATCGGTAGAGCCGTTCAGCCATCGCTCCTCGTACACCACGATCTTTCCATCGCTACCCGTGCTCACGATCCTGCCCGATTTCTTGCTCCAGCTGAGTGCATATATCGCCCTCTCGTGAACCTGCGGCAGTTTCGCCTCCAGAACCCACTCCTCGTCAAAGTCCTTGTTCTTCCAAATCGTAGGCATCTTGCCCTGCCCTGTAGGCTCCACGGGCTTGTCTTTGGGAATCCTTTTCCAGATCCGAATAGACATGTCGTCTGAGCAGCTTGCGAGTCTGGGTCCAGCCTGGTCTCTCCCATCGAGGAATGTCTTTTGTGCCTCTGAAAGGCCCTCACTCTTAGCCAAAGCGCCCACCCTCTCGGCACTCTCAAACTCAACCCACCAAACCGTCCCTCCATGCCCTTCAAGCACAGCGCAACAAGCCCAATCGTCCACATCCTCCCTCCAAAGTCTGATCTGATCATCGTAACTCCCACTCGCCAGCAATTCCTCGGCAGGACTCCAAGCCACACACTTGACATCACCCTCATGCTCCTGCAAGACAGCAACAGTCTCGAAGTTATCGTCCTCCAACTCCTCCCAAATCCACACGCTCTTGTCGCGGGAACAAGTCGCCAGCAACGGAGCCGTCGGCGCGAAGCCCAGACTTTTGATTTCCGAATCGTGACCGTCCAACACAACCGCAAACCTCCACTCCTCGTCCTCGGCCTCGCCTTCATCTTTGTCGCCGCCGCCATCGCCGCCCGCCAACCCGCTCGTGAAATCCACCTCCCGCGCCGCTTCGGCTTTGCTGCCAGCGCCTTCCTCCCATCGCCGCCAAATCCCCGCGCTCGCGTCGAAGCTGCCGGTTGCGAGCACGCTCTCGCCGACGCTGTTGGGTTTCCAGGCGCAGGAGCGGATCGATCGCTTGTGGCCGCCGGAGACGGTGGACTGCTGGGCGAAGTTTGTGAGGGAGTAGATTCGCACTGTTTTGTCGGAGCAGGCTGTTGCGACGATGGGGAGGTGCGGGTGTGGTTGGCTTGACCAGGCGCGCGAGTTGGAGGGGGGAGTCAGAGTCGCTAGTGGGGTGATTGTTGAGGGCATTGTGGTGTGTGTCGTGTATGTTTTCCGTTGGAGGTTAGTGGGAGATCGCTCAGTTATTGTGATCGCTTGTGAGGACATGCAATTGGTATATGCACTGTAGTTGTGTTGTGTATTATGTACAACCTAACCAATGCGGTGGTGACTTTTTGGAGCTCGATGTGACGTGCGTCTTGGTGGGGTTGACGTTGAAGGCGAAGTCGGAGATGGAAGGAACGACCATTGGTTCCCATTCCACCTTCCGCCGCGCCTCGATGCCATCATTTCCATACAACATCTTACTCATCCATTGTTCTAATCTATCATGCCATATGTATTGACAATACTGATGCTGTGAAGCTGGTGGTTTCAAGCTCCATTCGAACGAGACCCAAGTGGCGCGTACTGGCCCAGGAGCGACTTTACGCCTTGAACCGCGATACATCTCGCGATACCTTATTCTCTGACACCCAGGAGTTGGCACAAGTCTATGAAGATCACACATTGCAATGTGTATGCTCTGTCATGTGCGGCAACAATGGAGATGTAGTATGCATTCATCACACCGCCACCGCAAGCCATCAACTTTGATCACTTACGACCATCATACAATGACAATCAATTCACAGAACGGACACTGCACGGCTGTCACCTGACAATTATATACTCTCACCCACGAGACAAGGAGTGCACGCCATCGAAGCCATCACCTTCCCAAACAGGCTCCGCGACGTTGCGGTGTTAGCCCATACAACACCTCACATATAACGACACACGCCAGAAATCCCTGACGATCTGCAAAATGACCAACCCCAAACTCGACGAAATGTCTCGGACTCCTCATTAGCAACTTCCTTACGCCGCCCAAAGCTCTCGTCGAAATGTACCTCAGAGCGAGACATTAATATGCAAGCTCAGACAAGCCCACAATGCTTGTCATTCTTAAGCTATGCGTGATACCAGCGAGACAGGCAAATTACGACAGCAATAACCTCCCGGCTCCCAACGCCTGTGGATCACTCTCATGAACGGCATGGCGTCCGGAGTTCTCCATCATAGTCAAGATCAATAGTAACACCTGGCGGGCACAATAGCAAAGGAACCCATTTCCGCGCGCGTGCGAAACGGCCTGATCGCAATTGCACGTGTCTTGGAACCGATCCCGTCGGCAATCTCTGCCTACCTGCCTGCAGTCACGCAGCCTACGGTTCTGCACCCAGTGTTGACAGCGCGTGTATTGCATGTTTTGGTAAACGGGCGGGTTCCCGAGAGGCCGGGGGCGTCCCCTGAGGTCCTCCCTTACACTGCTATAAGATAGCAAACCCGCAAGAAAGGGAACGAAAAGCTTCTCCTTTCCTCATCCACCACTCTTCCGTTCATTCCTTTGACACCCACGCTCTTTTACTAACCCAATACACTCTTTTAATCGGTTCCTTGCTTCGCAGTAGCGAACTCGAACTACCACCATCCCACTCTCTCTCACTTGTGCTTTCGACACAAACCGCCACAATGAGATTCTCGTCTTTCATCATGATCACGGCCGCCGGCCTCGCGGTCGCCGCCCCGATCAGCCCGTACGCCTCCGACGACATGTCTCTGACCGTCGAGCCCACTGAGGTGGCCAAGCGTCAGAACCTCCAAGCCTTTGACACCATCAAGGATACTATTCCTAGCCTGGGCACGCGCGGCCTCCCTGGCCTCGACAGCCTCCTCCCGGGCGGCTCTGATGACACGGAGAAAGAGGTCGAGCCGAAAGAGCCCAAGGAGCCCAAAGAGCCGTCCTCAATTGCCGAAGGCAACAAGACTGAGGCTGCCACTACCGCCGACTCTGGTGTTACTGGCACTGGTATTCTGAGGCGTCAACTTCCTGACATCAACGCACTTCTTGCTGGCGCTAGCGATGTTGCTCCTGCTGCTGAGGACACTGCTGCCGCCGATGACGAGGAGACAGTCGATGAGGATGATGAGGAAGTTGACGAGGATGATGAGAAAGAAGTTGATGAGGATGAAGACGATGAGCAAGACGATGAGGACGAGGACGAGGACGATGATGAAGAGAAGAAGAAGGCTGACAAGAAGAAGGCTGACAAGAAGAAGGCAGAGAAGAAGGAGGCAAAGGAGAAGAAGGAGAAAGACGAGAAGAAGAAGAAGGAAGATGAGGAGAAGGACGACGAAGAAGAAGACGAGGATGCTGAGGATGATGACGACGACGCCGAAGCCGAAGATGAGGACGTTGATGATGAAGAATCCGAAGAGAAGGAACCCGAGCCTGCCCCGGCCAAAGGCGGCCTGATGGGAACCGGAATCCTCGCTCGCCAGTCCAGCAGCAGCAAGACCGTCGAGACTGCTTCCGACGCCGAGGACGCCGAGTCTTCCATTCCCATCCTCGGTGGCCTGACCGGCGGTCTTCGCAAGCGCCAGCCTATCGATGTTGCTACTCTCACCGGTCTTTCAGGAGACTCGAGCGACGCCGCCGAAGACACCGCCAGTGGTCTGGCCGGCCTTCGCAAGCGCCAGCTCAATGGTCTTCTCGGCGACAAGCCTGCCACCCCAGACGGTGACGGAGATGACAGCACGCAGACTCTCGCTTCGGATGATGGCACCAACGGCGAGAACTCTTTCGACGCTCAGGAGGATGCCGCAGCAGATGCTGCCGCAGACAGCGAGGCCGCCGATGCTGACGCCGAACCTGAGAAGGATACCGAAGCGGAGAAGAAGCCCGGTGTTCTCGGCGGCCTGGGATTGTAATCGCAGTCCCAGCAGTCGGTAGTTGCAGTCCAGCGTAGCAGACGTTCGATGGAGGGAGCAGGTCTTCGAGTAGCATCCGTCGTGTATGAACAAGCGCGGCGGTCATATCTTCTTCTTTGGCGGATTTTTTTCTCTTCTCCTTGGTAACCCTGCTGGACAGACCAGGGGTGGTCTTGTCTTATAATGGTTCCCTTTTCTTTCGTTTTTTATTTTTTATTTTTAAATCTGGGTACACATGTAATGGCGTTTGAAGACAATCAACTAGTCACCTTCAATGAATTTCGTCCTTCTCGAAAAACACAGGCAGTCTTCCAATCTCTCGGTGGCGAGTGATGGTTCCAGTGGTGTCGAGGCGCTTGGGGATTACCTTCAAGGTGTATGAATGCCATTGAGAGACCACTGCTTAAGTGTAGCTCTCTCCGCGGTGATAAGTAGTTAAATCATAGCGGAAGTCTTAGGTATTACCTAGAAGGAGTTGCGAGTACTTGTTATAGCCAATCCCTACCAAACGCGAAGAATTTACTAGGGCAAGTGGTCGTATGCAGATGTACAAGAGTAGTTCGAGGGCGACTTTCTGCGAGAAAACTGGCTGGAACTAGGACAATCGTCAATTACCAGAAAAGCTCTTGAGTTGTATCATCCGTACAGACAAGATACCGACATCGATTGGTCTGAAGAATGTAAGGTTAGGTAGGTGGTAGGTACGTGATGTTTGTGAGATGTTGAAGTGAATGATGTCCCGACTCCCGCAGCGTCTGGAAATGTGGCACTTAGCTGTTTCCAAAGTTCCGCCGCATGGCAGCCAGGTGGGACCCTTCTCCGGCGCATCGCTGTCCAGAACTACTCTCGTCCACCACTTATTAAACCCCCACCGCCACAGACTCACGCGATTGTCGCCGCACCCAACAACCAGACTGAAACCTACTGCTCACACACATCCTTGCAGTTCGCCTCTCCGCCATCGCATAGCGCTCTATATCACAAACCGACCGGCCAGCCATGGCCTCGAAGGCCGACCCTCACGCCCACAACGACGGATCTTCCACGCGCGCATACACAGTAGAGCAAAAAGCCGCCGTGCTTCGAGTGCGGAAATGCGGCAACACCGACTACTATGACATCCTCGGGTTGGAGGAGAAGAAAGCCGTTGCCAGTGACGGGGAGATCAAGAAGGCGTACAGGAAGCTGAGTCTGTTGACGCACCCGGATAAGAATGGATACGCGGGTGCAGACGAGGCCTTCAAGAGTATGTGAAATTCTGCTTAAAAGAACAGTCTTATCTGAGGAGTGGACAGACGCTGACAGTCTCGAAGAGGTCTCACGAGCCTTCCAAATATTATCTGACCCGGACAAGAAGTCAAAGTATGACAAGTTTGGCGGCGATCCCGAATCACGCTTCTCTGGAGCATCTGCTTCTGGAGCCTCGCCTTTCTCCGGATTTGCATCGCAACGCGCTCCTAGAGGCGGAGGTGGATCGATGTTTGAGGAAGAGATAAGCCCCGAAGAGTTGTTTAGACAGTTCTTTGGAGGTGGCATGGGAGGTGGCGGGTTCGGCGGGCCATTCGGTGGCTTTGGTAAGTACAGTCCAAGCAAGAAATTGTATTCCGGCGACTGACAAAATATTCGACAGGCGGCGGCGGAAACGGCTTCGTTTTCAATATGGGCGGCGGCCCCGGTGTGAGAGTACATCAAATGGGTGGCGGAGCGCCTCGGAGAAGGCCACACAACCATGCCAACCAGCCACCAGCCTCACCACTCGCTGCTCTGCAGTCCCTCCTGCCGCTACTGCTACTCTTCATCATTCCACTGCTCTCCTCTCTGTTCTCTGGCGGTGCGACAACCTACCCCTCGGTCCGCTTCGACAACCCTCTGCCTCCGCAAACACAACACCACACCTCGTACAGGCTAAAGGTGGATTACTACGTCAACCCCAAAGATATCACAGACTACTCCGCCCGGGACTGGAAAAGCCTGGACAGCCACGTGGAGGAAAGGTATAAAGAGAGGTTGGTCGCTCAATGCAATTACGAAATTGAACATAGGCAACGAGCAATGAACGAAGCGAGGGGATTCTGGAGCAGAGACGAGGTCAAATGGCAAGCCGCAAGACAAATGCCCACGCCTGCTTGCACGAAGCTGGAGAGCTGGGGTTACAGGATTCAGTATTAGCGTTGGTGTTTGCGGGAATGGAGGTTGCTCTTCTTGGAATCCATGCATGCATACTATTAAGCGGGCTGACGACAAATCTTTGTATAGCAACACGATAATCATTACAAGCGAATCGCTGGAGAGCTATACCTGATAATGGGCATCTCGATGGTATTGCAAGTTCTTCAAGGTAATACCTAAGGACTCCGGTTACTCTCAATCTAATACACACCGCTGAGAGAGCTATACTCAATCAGGGGCATCTCCGTGGCTCGTCTCCAAGTACATGTCCCAACCGCACGAAGCACTGGGAGAGTAGTAAGTATCTCCAGAGCTTCCGAAAGACAAAGATCACCAGCGAGTGGAGGGCACTCAGCTCCACTCGGGTACAGTCGCTAGCGGCATAGCATGTGTGTCCAATCGACTCTTGGCTGCTAGTGGAGGCCTCCACCGTTGATGCTCCTTGGGTTTTTGAGTTGCCTTTGGACCTGGTCAGATTTGTTTCGACTGATGGTCTTTGTA
>Ga0265780_10004640_pt1 | contig 17622 bp, 16 predicted proteins | sample P1T30metagenome_FD_192432 | JGI IMG/M metagenome (GOLD analysis project Ga0265780, IMG submission 192432) | Plant litter microbial communities from East Loma Ridge, Irvine, California - P1 T30 | ecosystem: Environmental > Terrestrial > Plant litter > Unclassified | place: USA: California...
ACCTCCACGAGACGGGTGGTCAGAAGCGGTACGTGACCAAGCCGTCGGGAGTGAGCAGTTACAAGGGTTGGCTGAGGCCGGGAAATGTCTACTTCGAGTTGGACACGTCCGGAACGTTCAGCGGTGAAGTAATGGGCTGCGCCGCGTAAGTTCTCGTGCTTAGGCCCCTCTCGCGGACGCGAGAGGGGCCTAAGCAATACTATATAAGTGCGTTCAGCGCATTTCACGAGTCGGTGTATCGCTATAGAAGTACGCAGAGTGTGTCGGACCGGGCTGCGCTTTTCAGCCAGTGTGCACGCTGGGGGTCGCCGTTGTCACGGACACGGGGACCGCAGCGCAGCTCGCGCGTTGCTTCGCCGGGCTCGTTTGTTGAGCCGAAGTGAACTTCACCCTCGACGTGGTTTAGTAGCCAATGACCAGCTCGTCACTGTGATTGGCTCCGCCCTCTTTCCCGGCCGCGGTCGCGAGGAAGTGCGCGAGGCAGTCCGTCGGTGGTTGCAAGTCATCTCTCTCGTGCGGCGTACCGAGTCGAAGTAGGAGGGCAGCGCTTCCTATGTCAAGTCACGAGTAGGGAGTCGATAATAGACACGGAACAGGAGTGGTCCGTTCAAGTGATCACCCTTGGCTGCATTAAGTAGCGGAATTTTGTCAATATGGAGCTTCCTAAGCAGGAGAGCGATGTAAAGTAGCTCGTAGCGGCTATGCGGAGCACGATTCCTTCTCCTTCGTTCTAGGTCACTGACTGTCTCAACGAAGAGCCACTCCGCGAGGATCATCTGAGCGCTAATGTCTCCGCCATCTCGACAACCTTCCACCCCTCTTCGCGTTAAGTGGCCCGTGAAGAACGGCTCGCTGATCACTACCCCCTCCCCAATGCGCTTCTGCTTGCGGAGCGTCGTGGGCTCACACTCGGTGTAGGCCGGCGCCGGGCCGTTCGCTTCGAGCTTGTCCCCGCTCCGTTGTCGCGAGGCGCTCGAACAGCAGCTCAAGCGCATCCTCCTACTGCTCCGCACACCTGAGTGCCTGCACCTCGTCGACGTGTTCAGCGAAGTGCTTTCAACGAACCTTCGAGACCGGGGGACCTTTGCGCCGCTGGCGCTACGCCGCAGTGATCTCCCGCTCCATCTCCTCGACCGAGATGAGCGATTCCTCAAGTGCGGCCGTCGAATGACGTCGACCGTTGTCCCACGCTGAGTGGTCGACAATTGTCATGCCGATGATTTGAGCCGGCGGGGATCGCGTGCCGACTCCGTGGAGGAAGGCATCAAGGCAGCTGCGTTCGTGCACCCTGCCTTGTCCTCGCCGTCGAAGGATGAGCGAAATCAGCCCGCGCACGCTTCTTCCACGAACTCTTGCGAGCCTTCGGGCAGCATGCCACAGCCGGCCCTCGTGGCCTCGTCGCTGATCCAACGCAGAACGACGCTGCCCGCCCCGGCCGAAGCTGGGGCGGCAGCGCGCGGTTACACAGTGTGGCCAAGGAACGGCGGGCTACTTCGCCTAGCCCTTCGGAGGGTGCGGATCCTTGCCGTACGAGTTTTTCGTCCCGATGGTGTCGTCGAGGTTGCGCACAATGTGCTCGACCCCGCGGTCTTTTGCCCTGTCGCGTCCGACCGCCTGCTGTTCAGCCTTGTTGCCGCCGGCGTGAGCTGCGCGCGAGCTGTCCTCGACCTTCGTCTTCCAAATGTCGTCCTCGTTATAGGTGTTGATGTCTCCCTTTGCCATGTTCATCACCCCCATCCCGTCGCCGCCCTGAACTCTGCCACTGACTTACGACAGCGAAGGCCTGGCCGCATATGGGCGACTGGGCCCCGGCCGGGAGACGGGCGACTGGGAGGACGGGGACGTAGTGCTTCGGTTCAGGGGCGGCGCGCCCTGAGGTAATCCGATGTCCAGTGGTTCAGCAGTAGGCCATCCTCCGTAGGGAGGTGTAACCCTCGGATGACCGTTGGCGAGGACAGAATTGCACTCTGGAGGGGTCGGAGTGCTTCCGCTGTGATTCGGCCGAGGCGGGCGAGGAGTTCGATCTGACCGGTCGAGTGGCCGACAAGAAGCGGTGCCATACGCGCGAGCTTGGCCTCGACCGGATCTTCGGGCACACCAAAGTGCACTCCGCCTTCGACGTGCGCGTAGTAACGGATGACCTGCTTGACGGTCAGGTCGTCACCACCGACCTGACCAACGACGGTTGAAAGAAATGAGGGGACCCCCTCGACGGGTGGGTCCGCTTTGGCTCCGATGTCTGGGCGCCCCAGCCGAAGCCTGTACTGCAGGTCCGTCTGCTCGTCTGCAGCGGTGGGCGGGCCCCAGGGGTGAACATCGAACAGAAGCGGACCGTCGAGCCGATCAGATTTCACGGTGTCGAGCAGTGGACGTTTGTCGACGAAGAGTTTGCGAAGCAGGGGAGCGATGCCGAGGAGCTCGTAGCGGCTGTACTCCGCACGGCGCCGACTCCGCCGCCCTACGTCTGCGACCGTCTCGACGAATAGCCACTCGGCGAGGATCATCTGAGCGCCAATGTCTCGTGCCACTTCCGACCGCCCTTCTCGCCCCGGCGGGCCGTGCTACGCCGTCAGCTCGAGCGGCAACGCTCGCTCCAGCTGCCGGAAGGTGCCCGCCGTGAGCATGACTGGGTTCGCCTGCAGGACGAGCTGTACTCGGTCAGCAAACTGAGTCTCGGTGAGTGGTGCCGCAGAATCGACCCCCGTCGCTGCGTTCCGGACTTCCCGCAGGATCCGGAGTTGCTCCGGCGTGAACGGGCCGGCCTGAAGCAGTTTTGCGAAGGCTCCGTTCCACTTCTCCTCACTCATCGTGACCTTCAGCGTCGCGAGCAGATCGACGAGTATTTGCTCCGAGCTGTCAGGCGTTGCCGTGGTCAGCGTCTCATCGCCATCTCGAGACTTGGTGCCCTTCGCGCTGCGGAGTGCACGTAGTTGCTGCCATTTCTCCCGGAGGATGGGCAGGGCCAACGTGTTCCACCAGCGCTTCACGTGAGGGGACACAGCCCGCGCAACCATAATCACGATCGCGGCGACGAGCCGAGCGAGGGCTTCACGCTCCTCCGCTGTCAGCTCGTCGGAGGAGCGGTATGAAGGCGGCTCGTAGCCGACGGCGTCCGAATCGTCGACCCAGTGCCACGCAGCGTGCCCCCTGAGCTCGTTGGTCTCGTCGTCGAAAAGATGCCCGACGATCGCACCATCGACGAGCCTCGAGGTTCCGAGGTGCATGCCATCGGGGATGATCGGTATGTAGGCCATGCCCGAGGGTAACGCGGCCGTGTGTGCTGAGACACGGCTGCGAGGGGATCAGCGGAGGCAAGCTCAAGCGTCCGCCGGTGGGCGAGGAACGGACGGAGTTCAGTCGGCGCGCTAGTGAGCAGTCTGTTGCGCCGCAGAATCCGCGCGGCGCCCGGAGACGGTGAGCAACAGGGCAGCACCGGCCCGCATCACGAATCAGATCGTGTGGAACCAGGAGGGCGGTTCCGGTGTTCAATAGACGGGAAGTATGTCTTCGAGAGGACTAGCAAGGCATCACCGTGGCAAATTTGGACTTTGACCGGCAAAACCCCTATTGTTCACTGAAGATAAACGGTCCTACTGGAGGAACTCATGGCCCAGAAAGTCACCCTCGTCGACGACCTCGACGGTACCCCGCTTGACGAGGACGGCGGTACCGTTCGCTTCTCGGTCGACGGCGCCAGTTACGAGATCGACCTTTCGGTCGAGAACTCAAAGAAGTTCGAGAAGGCGCTCGCGCCCTACATCGACGGCGCTCGGAAGGTTCGGGGTGGGGTTGCCCAGCAGTCGAGCGCTTCTTCGTCGGCGAAGAAGAGTGACCCCCAGCGCCTCAAGGCCATTCGCGAGTGGGCCAACGCCAACGGGCACGAGGTTTCGAGCCGCGGACGGATCCCCCAGGAAGTCGTTGACGCGTACGACGCTGCGAATTAGTTGAAGCTCCGAAGAGGGGTGGCGCCGGAAGGCGCCACCCCTCTTCCCGCGTTAGGTGCCCCGAGAAGAACCGCTCGCCAACCGCTACCCGTCTGCGTAGCGCTTCTGCGTCCGGAGCGTCGTGAGGCGCAGGACCGTGCGCTTCGAGCTTGTCTGCTAGCTCCGTCGCCGCGGTGCACTCGAACAGCAGCTCGAGCGCTTCGTCGAACTGCTCCGCACGTTGAAGTGGCCTGGATCTCGTCGACGTGTTCAGTGAAGTGCTCCCCCCGAACCTTCGAGACCCGGGACGCCTTCCGCCGCTTGCGCTCCGCCGCCGCGATCTCCCGCTCAATCTCCTCGATCTAGAGGAGCGGCTCCACAGGAACGGCCGACAGATCGATCTCGACCGTTGTATCACGCCCAGTGGTCGACATTGTCGTCACGCCAGTCGTGGGTCGGGGTGCGTATGGCGGTGGGGGAGAGGCTGTCGGCACCGGGGAGTCGGGCGCGTACTCTCTAACTTGTCCCCGCCGCCAAAGAGTGAGCGGCACCAACCCGTGCACGCGTCTCCCTTGAACTGTCGCGAGCTTACTCGCGGCAAGCCACTCGTCGGCGCTCTCGCACTTGTCGCGGATCGAGCGCAGAACGACGCTGCCCGTCCCGGCCGAAGCTGGGGCGGGCAGCGCGCGGTCGAACGAGCAACCGAGGAGTTGGCAACTTGTTCAGGTCTAGACCTTTTAGGGGTACGCATCCTGCGGGGGTCCTGGATCCTCGGCGCCGCAAAGACATCCTTTACGACCTCACGGGCGATCTCAAGAATCTAGTGGGTCATCTCAACACCGGTCCTATCCGCCTGAAGTGCTCCGCCATGGGAGCCAGCAAGACCTCGCCCGACTCGTTTTGCACCTGCATCTCCCGTTTTCTCGGAAGATCTACATCCCTGAATATAGCAGGGCTTCGCAAAGTATCTGAAAAGAGCGCATACGCCGGAATATCTTCAGGGCGTATCGCAGGACTCCAAGAAACCGCTGCTACAGCTATGCCAGGCATCTCGTATGTCGGTTCGTGCGAAATCTTCACTCTACCGAGTAGCGCGGTCCTCGGCCTGAACATCGACATGTCGATCAGGAACTGACTGTCGTCACCAGGAACGAGCCCCATATTCGGCAGCTCGGAATGTAGCTCAATCTGTTGATCAGGAGACGTCGTGATAAGTGAGAAGCTGAATGCCATCGATTGTGGCCACCTCTTCTCAACCACAAGAAGGTCGCCCTTACGCGAGGGGCCCCTGCTCGAAGCGAGAGCCCAAGGTTGCGCGACCACTATAGACAGGAGCTGAGAGCGTCCCTTCGTGTCGACCCGTGGAAAGTGCATCCACTTGCGCTCTAGGTCCCTCCCCGACAACGAAGCAGAGACCCAGCCCGAGCGATGGTAGTGAAGCTTCGGTCGCTCCTCCGTGTGTAGAAAATCTCGATGACCGCTTGATTCGGCGTGTCGGACCTTCCCGTACCACCAACCGCCCTCGTTGACCGCGACGGGCGCTACCATGATGCCGCCGTCGGAAGAAATGGCAATTGACGCTAGGGGCTTAAGTTCCGATTTTGATCCACGGACAACACAAAGCCGAAACGAACGCGTTTTCCGGTAATCCATATAGCCACCGCCTTTCAAGAGGGAGCTCGCGTTGCCACGCGAGCCGGAACTACGAGCATCGACGCTGGGGGAGCCTGCATCAACCTGGCTGTCGCGAGAGATACCGCGCCGTAATTTGCTCAGCGTCCGCTCAATACCCTGAGTCGGCCCGGTCGCAAGCTCGAGCCCCTGTGCGCGCTTTATGGAGGCGCTCAGAGGGCGTCGATGAGCTTGATAATCTTAGGAGGGTCCTTAAGGTCGAAGGGTCTCGAACCAGGGTCATTGACCGTGAACTCCGGAAGTCCGTCGAACTTGAATCGCACGACAAGCTCACCGGGCCAGCTGCGTGCAGCGCGACCTTCGGTGGTTATCCCCGCAGTGACCGTAAGGTTGTGCGTGACCAGCGAAGCAATGGGGGCAGTAACCACAGTCGCAGCTTTTCCTTCTACTGCATCCGATGTTTCGATGAGGTGAACGCTGCGCTGAGTGAAGGCAACTAAGCAGGGATGGTCCGGCTCTTCGGTGGTGTGCCCGACTCCTGCATACGTGATTGGACGTGATCCAAGAGTAAGCGCGAATGCGCCGAGGCAACGCGAGTACCACGGCACGTAGGACGAATGACTTTCGTCGAGGCGGTAGTAGGAAAGTCCGTCAGCGAACGCATCGTCTAGTATGCGGCCGGTCTCAATGTGCTGTTCAGTGAGTGGCATGAGAGGGGTTCCTTCCGAGTTAGTTCAGTGTGTCCGTTAAGGTCTACTAGCAACCACCGACATCGTGTCGTGCCCCGCGCCCTCTTGCCGCCGATCGTCCCTCGTTCCGGGTACAGGGACGAGGGGAAGCGTTCGCATTCCACGCTCTCAGCGCGCCCGGCTGCGCCCCTCGACCTCATACGCTCGCTCGCCTCGTCTTACTGCTCTGCCCGTCGAGATACCTGGAACTCGTCGACCCGCTCCGTGACGTCTTCTCCCCGGATCCGCGAGACCCGGGCAACCTCCCGTCGCTGGCAGTCGGCCGCAGGGATCTCCCGTTTCATGTCCTCGATCGAGAGGCGCAGTTCCTCGGATGCGGCCGACAGATCGCTTTCGACAGTCGTCTTGGAAGCCATCGTCGAGGTCGTCGTCATGCGGATGGTGTGAGGGGTGGGGGAGGGGAGGCCGGCGCCGTGGAGCCCGGGTCGTGCGCTCTGGTTTGGCGCCGCCGCTGCCAACGAGTAAGCGGAACCAACCCATGCCGGTGTCTTCCTCGAACTGTCGCGAGCTTACCGACGATGAGACGAACTTCCGCCTCGTCGCGCCCAACGAACGGTGACCGCAGAACGACGCTGCTCGTCCCGACCGAAACCAAGGCGGGAAGCGCGCGCGGTCAGCGGCCTCTTGCGGGGTGGTCGGCCTGGTTTGAAAGTTTTCGCAGCGCAACAGGTCGAAGTGAGAGCGTCCTACTGACCAATATGTTTAGCTTGGACCCGCCGTCCTGACCAAAACACTGTCGTAAGCTTCGAAAGGCTTTCACTAGTCAAGCCGTGGCGAGAGTTAGAGTGTTTCTTGTTGCAACAAGCTTTTCGTAAAAGGCCGCGCTTTGTTCGATGCTGGCATTACTGGTCTCGTCTCCAAAAAGAGCTCGAGCAATTAAGGGCACCTTTAGGAAGGACGCGAAGGCGGAAGATTCCTCATCGCCGACAATTGTGACTCGTTTACCGACATCTGCAAATTGCCCTGTCACGAAGTCCCGCAACTGAGCTGCGCGATTCCTCGTGAGCCGGACACCGTTGTCGAGGATGAATACGTGAGCTCCGTCGGCGACATGCTTTGAAAGACTCAGCTCAGATTGCACCAAGGTTTCTACCCCATGTCTGAGGGCATCGTGCCGAGCCTCGGCAACCTGTAAAGCGGTAGCAAGGTGTGTAGGGCCACCAAGCTGGTCGATTGACAACTCCTTGCCCTCGAGCACCTCGCCGCACGCACGCAGGTCGTCGGCGAGATCGTAGTTCTCCCCGATGTATGCAACTGCGGCAGTTTCAATTATCTCAAGCGAAGATCCAACTTCATCCAGGCGATCCCCATCGGTCTTCAGCCATGATGCTTCGCCGGTCCATTTCGCGACGAGGCCATCTACGTCGGACGAAGTGTGGAAGATGGCCAGCCGCAGGTTACTAGCACCAGCTCGGTGTCGATCCCACCAGTGACGTACTTCTTGTAGTACACCGCCAGAAACCCGTGCGCGGTCCGCTCGGGGCCGATGCACGACGAAGGCGTCGCAATTAGCAACAATGAGGTGGTCGCGATATGGGATCTCGACGTAAAACAGACCTTCTAGATACCGTACGAGCTGACCGGCAAACGCGGTTAGGTTCACGGAGGATGATTCCCCAGTTATGAGGTCCGTGTGCTGGGAGCTTAGATACGTTTGAGGCTCCCTCTCTGGCGTCCAACTTATGAGGGCGTCGCCAGCGGCCATCAACGGCCATCGCGGACCTAGCCGAAGATCTCGCTGCGTAAGGCGCTCGGCTTCTATCTCGATGGGCCAGAACCGCATTTCATCAATTGCAGTCGGCATAATTGAGACAATGTTGCCATCTACCCCAAGAAGTGACGGAAGCTCGTTGCACTCTGCTACAGCGGAATTCCAGTTCACTTCGCCGGGCATTTGACCCTCCCGGATTTTCTCATTCATCTCTCGCCGATAAGCACTGATGGGATGAGAAATATAGACGCGAGTTGGCTGCTGGACTCCGAGGCTATTGAGCAGCTCCTGAAACGAGTGCTTAACGCCAAGGATGATGAAGGGAGCGTCGAGCGCGCGAGCTACTCCTTCTGCCGCAATAGATTCAGTTCTTCGCCAAGCTACGAGTAGGTTCAACGCACTGATTCGAGCCTCTAGTGCAATGTGTGCGTCCTCGCCGCCGTTATCTCCATCGAACTTCGCCCATGCATCGGCAGGTGTAGAGCTTCTCGTGAATTTTCGCCATCCCGCATAACGCACATGGGAATTTAGCGCGCCGGTGGCGTGCGTCAACTGCGCGTGCATATCGTAAACATCGTCAATGAGCTGTATGATGCGATCTACAGTCGCCCCGGCACGTATAAGCTCCGCCAGAAGAAATGAATTTGTTGAGTAGTACTCGGTTCGATCGTGTCGGAAAAGAGTGAAGTGACAGGCAATCACGGCATCGGGGACGGACTTCGCCTCTGCAATGACCTCGCGAGCGGCCAGCTGCCACATATTGAGGACAACTTCCCTTGGGAAAGCGGCTGTGAGCGAGGCCATTGTCGGATTTTTACTAGCGTCGAGAAACCGATGGGACTTTGCAGTCACCGTTTGCTCGGGTGTCAAATTCTGCAAAAGACGTTGTTCCACGTCGAATACAATTCGGCCGGACTGCTCGTTTATTCGCTGAGTGGTGCGAGTCAGGCCAGTCCCGGGAGCGGCGCAAATGAGGGCAATCGGCATCGAATCGTCCTTCTAGCAGTTGTTGGACCGTATGATTGATTTGGCGAGAATCTACTGAGTGACGTGGGGATGGTCTTCTACAAAAGCATCGACGGCTTCGACCGATGCATCGGTACCGTAATAGGCAATGTCGTCAAGAACGAGTTCGATGTCCGCAAGTCCTGGCACCAATATGCGCGCTGAGGCGACACCAACATCTCCGAGCTTCCGTCTCATATCTTCCACTTGGCTGCCTCGAAACTGCTCTCTGGCGACAAAAATTTCTGCAGTGGTCATCGTATTCCTATCTGCTTGTCTTTCTCGTGAAGTAGGGTTTTTTCTATTCGTTTCCATTCGTGGTCTCCTTGACTCTAGGATACTCTGAATGGAAGAATTAGTTGTTGTATTTTCTTCGAATAGTGACTGGTGCTGCATGAGGTGTTCGTGGAGCCTACAGCCCCGACCTGTTGTGACTGAAGGGGATATTGCCTAGTGACGCGAGGCTGTCCCATTTAGAGGGACGAGACGTCCAGCCTCGCGTCGGACGGCCGGCACCTCTAGGCGGAGACCTCACACCCTGTGCGAGGGCCACGGCAACGAGGGCCGACGACTAGGGCGCGGAGGGTCTGTGGCTCCTACCAAACGAACCTCCCTCGTCTCTGAACGACGATGTTGTCAGCGACCTCCGACAACCATCGTCAGGCGCGCGATCCGCACTGCCTGTTGCGGGGCGGTGCGCATCCATGGCGGCCTCGGCGGTTCAGCTAGTCTGAGGGTGCCCGTTAGCCTGTGCCGGAGCGCGGCAATGCTGATGTTGTCTCGCTTCACGCACGTTCTCGACACCGCACAGCACGGCGCTAGCGACCCCCGCCGCGAGCGGCGGAGAACGACGTCGCGTTGGCGGGCAGGGGCTGCCGCACTGCAGATCAGGATCGGCTCCCCCCGAGCGGGATCTGCGCGCTCGAACGATGTCGGACGTCACAGCTACCTTGAGTTCGACACCAGTCCGTCAGGCAGCAGGACGGCGGATGGGCCGCGACAAAGGGGAGGCCATGATGCGAGATTCGAACGACTTCGTCGACGTGCTCATCAGCACGCTTTCGCAGATCGTAGGCCTGAAGTCGATCCGGCTCGCTTCGGTAGACCGCGCCCCCCGCCTCCAGCGTCGAGTGGAGACAGACCCGTCGACAGATCTCCTGATCGCGCAGGCGCGGGAGATTGCCCTGAATGGCGGAGCGCCGTTCTGGCACGCGCTGTTCCGTCTTGCTGGCGAGCTACCGTCTGGTGTGCCGGCTTCAGTTGTCGCAGCTGCAGCATTCCACCAGAACGTCGTCTCCGAGCCTGACGATCACCTTCAGGTTGCGGACGGGTTCGCGAACCTGCTGCGCCGGCGGCTCGAGCAAGGTGATGAAAAGACCATGGTCATGCTGACCTCGGAGCTGGGCATGTCGGACGGCTCAGTTCGCCACCTCCCGATGCTCGACTTCTCTGTGAAGGAGGTGCGACCAGGTGCAGAGGCGTCCGTGCGCAGGATCATCGAAGAGCTCGGCGAGCCTGGACTGTTGGTCGCGTCCGGCCGTTCGTTCCACTTTTTCGGCGCCCGGGCGCTCCCCGAGTCGTCGTTTCGCGAGTTCCTGGCGAGGGCGCTGCTGTTCACCCCGCTCACGGACGAACGGTGGATCGCGCATCAGCTCGTGGGTGACAAGGCATCGCTTCGCATCTCGATGAGCGACAAGCAACTCACGCCGGTACCGATCGGCTCCGTTGTTCCAGCGATAGGCAGGGAGCGCCGGTCATGATCTCTCGTACCGAGTTCTTGGTCCACTACGGTGACGCGGTTCGCCGTGGAACCGGTGCGATGTTCGTCGGCGCAGGTATGTCGGTCGCGTCGGGGCTGCCCGACTGGAACCAGTTGATCGCTCCGCTGCGGGCCGAGGCCAACGTTCCGGACGAAATCACCGATGCACCGATTGCGGCGGAGTACATCCTCGCCGAGCTCGGCGAGCATCGCATGCGGCGTCTTCTACTCGACGAGCTCACGAAAACCGCAGCCGGGCCGTCCGATGCCGTCCGGGATCTCATGCGTCTCGCCGTCCCGGAATACTGGACGACCAACTACGACACGCTCCTCGAGGAGGCATGCGAAGACTCGCTGCACCGCGTCGTAGCAGACGAGGACTACGCGGTCGAGCGACCGGCAGATGCAGCCCGTCGTCTCACGAAGTTACACGGCAGCCTCGATCTTCCCGACGGCAACCCTCGCGAATGGCAGGTGCCGCCTGTCATTGCGCGTTCCGACTACGAGCGGTTTGAGTTCGAGCATCCTTTGAAATGGTCGATGCTTCGCGCCCAGTTCCTTACCTCGTCGTTTCTGTTCTTGGGCTTCAGCTTCGACGACCCAAATATCAACGCGCTCCTGCGCATTGTAAGGTCGCTTCCCCCAGGGCTTCGGCGTGCTCCGCATTACGCGGTTATTCGCCGACCGGCTGATACTGGGCGTCGACGGGTCTTCGACCTGTTCGCCGCTGATCTACATCGGGCCGGCATCCACGTTCTTCCGATCGACGATTTCGGTGAGCTTGACGAGCTAGTCAGGGACATCCTTCTGCACGCACGCGAACCGAATCTGTTCATCGCGGGAAGAGCGGAGACGGATGTGGCACGTCTAGTATGTGCCGCAGTGGGCGCTCAGCTGAAGTCGATGACGCAGAAGGTCACTCTGCTGTCGCTCGGTGGAAGCGCGGCGCTTCGAGTTGCGTTGGACCTGAAAAGCACGCTTCTTCCAGGCGAGTATCGTCCGGAACGGATGCGCGTTTACTATCGGCGCAGCGAGGCTGGTGACGGAGTTGAACTCAACGACCGGGTCGGTATGGCAGTATTCACCGATCTCGACCTCGATGCCCTGCGAACTGCGGTCTTCGCTCAGACCAGAGCCCTGCTCCTTGTCGGCGACGGGACAAGAGTTCGAGACGAAGTTGCGCTTGCCCGTGCTCAAGGCATACCCGTCGTGCCGATCGCGATGTCGGGACGCGCAGCGCGGGATCTCTGGACGTCGGCTACTCCGGCGTCGCTCGGCCTGGAGGCCCCAGATGTAGATGTTCTGTGGGCTCGCCTGAACGACCCGTCGGTTCCGCTCGCCGTCGACGCCGCAAGATCTTTGCTGTCATACATACTCTTCGCAAAGTGAATCAGTTCCAGATGTAGTGCAGTTTCTGTTGTCTTTCCCAGAGGAAGCGCGCTTCCTCGCTGTAGTCGGGATTGACGCGACGGCCAATTGCCACCAAAGACGTCACCTCGGCGCCGGCCGCCCGGAGTGCATAGGAGGCGCTCTGAGCATACGACCCGGTGGTGTACACGTCGTCTAGAAGAAGAAGACGGCGGCCTGACACGTCTTCGGTCGCCTTAAAGGCATCTCGGTTGGCGAAACGATGCCTCACTTCAGCGCCCGTTCGTATTAGAGGGCGGCTGATCTCCACGCCCGACAAACTGGCGACCCGGAGCACAACTTCGAGAGGGTGCGGCGGAGGCCTCACGGTTGATGGCACAACCACGATTGCGTCGACACTGGCTTCGGTCAATAGCTGACTGCCTCTATGACGAAAGAACTCGTCGAGAATCAGGCTTATTGTTTCCGATGCCTCTTGATCCGCAACGTGTTCACCACCGTGGCTTTCGTCGCTGCTGTCCTTGTAATAAGTGAGCCAATTCCGGAGCTTGCTCTCGCGGATGTAAAGGCTGATTGCCGTAAGGGGAGTCGATGGTCCGAGCACGCTCTCGTTATCGCGGCAGTTCTCGCAGTGCTCATCGGCGCGCTCGTAGCTGACGCTCCGACAGATGCTACAGACGCCGAGACCCGGGTGCGGCGGTGAAACCAGTTCATGGACGATGGCGTCCAGAGGGGAGGGCATCGACGACGACCCCCTTAATTTTGCGTTGGACACTCGCTCACTCTAGCCAGCAAGGACGCCATGCTATCCGGCTTGAAAGCTTAGTTTCGATGCAATGCCCGCTCGGCGTGCGCAGGAGCGCAGGGGTGCCCTTCGATCTCGTCTGTTCACTCCGTTGGCGCGATGCAGTCGAACAGCAGCTCGAGTGCCTCGTGCAACTGCTTAGCGCACCGAAGCGCCTGAGTCTCATCAACGTGCACTCTGAGGTGCTTCTTCCGAACCTTCGAGACCCGGCCAACTTTCCGCCGCTGGTGCTTCGCAGCTGCGGTCTCCCGCTCCGTCTCCTAGATCGAGAGCAACGGCTTCGCGGACGCAACCAACAGCTCGCCCTCGACCGTCGTCTCGCGTCCCGTGGTCGAGATCGTCGTCACGCGGATGGTGTGAGGAGGTGGGGGAGGAGGTGGGGGAAGAGATGCTGGCACCGTCGAGACGGGCTCGCAAGAAGCCGGACTCGTATCTCTCGGCTTGAGCGGAACCAACCGATGCACGCTTTTCCCTTGAACTGTTGCGGGCCTACCGGCGTCGAGGCGACCGCCCTCCGTCTTACCCTCAATGAGCATCGACCCCAGAACGACGCTGTTCGCCCCGGCTCGAGCGGGTGCGGGCGGCACAGCCGTGCGGTTCGGACAAGTCATCGCGGGAACACTCCGTTCTATCCCTTCGGAGTCGAACAAGTGCCCGACAACTGCTCCATCAACGAGCCGCGACGTCCCGAGGTGCATACCATCGGGGATTGTCGGTTCGTACGCAGTAGGTGAGGGTACCGCCGGCGTGCACAGCGGGACCCTCATCGGAGAGAGGACCGGCCGCTTCGAAGGGCCGGAACCTCGACCAGTGTGGGAGGGGCCGGCGCGGTCCGCATCATCGCCTAGCCGTCTGCGCGCAGTGGGCATACCAGGGCTGCGCGAGGGCGGTGACGATTTCGGCGCCGCGGCGCCTGCGATGACCCCACCCTCACGGATGTGTCTTGCACAGGGAAGCGAGGGCGCCCCAGCGGCGTAATCTGCTAAGGACTAGAGGCCGTTCTGGGGCGCATGCTCTACCGTAGCTGACGTAGGTGACGGTGTCAGCCCCGTCCGATGGGGGAACAATGGCCGATCTGGCGAAGTGGATCACTCAGGCGCGGTACGACGAGTACCTAGTTGCTGCCAACCACGACAGCGTGGCTGCGCAGGAGCTGTACGAGTGGAACGTTGCGGTGTCAGCATCGTTCTACGAGCTCCTCGCTCATGTCGAGGTGTCACTTAGGAACGCTGTCGACACCGTGATGAAGCCGCTCGAAGTCGTGGAGACCGCGCGCCTCATTCAGCGGGCAGGGTGGTGGTTTGCCAGCGCTTCTTTCTTACGCGAGGTCGAGCTCAAATATTTTGAAACTGCCCGTCGGCACCTTGGGGAGAAAGCGAATTCGGCGGGAAGGGACAAGCTCCTTTCGTCCATGACTTTTGGAATTTGGCACGATCTCTTTACAAAGGATTATGAGCCACTTTTTCGGCAGCACTTGGTGCATGCTTTCCCTTTTCGGGAAAAGGGACTAGCGCGTAAGAATGTCGAAGACGACGTCAGGGCACTTCGCAACCTTCGAAACCGCATTGCCCATCATCAGGCAATTTTTGACCTGCCGCTTGAAGAACGATTCGAGCAGGCGATGGAAATGCTGCATCGCATTGATCCGGACCTTGAGTCGTGGGTTCGCGGGAAGAGTAGAGTGCCAAAGCTTCTGAACGAGAAGCCAACGTCTGCGGATCCGATCGCTGTGGTTGTCCCGGCGACTGAAGCATGGCCGTTCTATCAGAGCACTAGAGCATATGTATGTCAGCCGGGTCGCTTCTTTAGGCAAGTCAGCCATGTGTCCTTTTATGCGAGCGGCGCGATTCAAACTGAGGTGCCGAAGATTTTGGAACGAATAGACCATGTGAATTGGCATCCTGAGGAGATTGGCCGCCTCAAGGCAACCATGAGTGGTCGTGATTCCCGTATTGCTGACGTTATCCGAGAAGCCCGATCCGCTGGCTGGACTGAAGCTGAATATCAGCTGTTCCTTCTCACCGAACCTGGCGCGGATGGAGAGGCGAAAGGGCATGTCACGCTCTCCTCGTCAATCCCACAACCCAGAAAAGGTCGCGGAAGTGCTTGGGTGCGTCGGCAGCGTTACGCTGCGGTTGACGCGATGAGGACCGCTAAAACGGTCGCAGATCTCGACTAGATAATGTCGCAGCCAAGTGCCCACTACTGCATCAACGGTCCCGATTCCATCGGGGTAGATTTCTGCAGTTCACGCCCCACGGGCGAGTTCTGGTCACCGCGATTGCTGGCAACCTTCGGCTCGCCGTAGTAGGCGATGGTCGCAACGTCCCTCCGTCAGCGAGGGTGACCGTTGCGAACCACGATGTCGTTGGTTCCACGTTAGGCGGTCGAGGTCACGTACTCGTTCCCACGAGAGAACAATCTCATCTCTACGAACAGGGTGCCCGTCGAACTCAGCCGCCACCTGCACGGATTCAATGTCAACATCCCGCGGTAGAAGCCGAGCGAGAAGATCAATCACGCTGTCGACCTGCAAGGGTGTCGCGGGAGGGAAAACAGCAGAGAACCAGCCCTGCTCCACCTCGATGGTTGCTTCGATGAGGACGTCAAGGATCATTTGGACGTTGCGATTGCGCCGCTAGCAAAGGAAACTCAAGACAAGCGCTTGAGCCCGCGCCTGGCCTTCAGTATGCCGACATCGCTACCGTTTCTCTTGGGGTTGAGCTGACTCATGACTTTCCGTTGCGTTTCCGGGGTCCAGTAAATCTTCAGCATCTCGCGCGCGCGGGTGATGGCCGTGTAGAAAATTCCGTGAGAGATGTCATCCTCATTGGCATCGGTGATCACCACTTTCACGGAATCGTACTCCAAGCCTTGCGATCGATGAATTGACACCGCATAAGCGACCTGAAAAGGCACCACGCTCCGGTTGTCTTCGGTGTCAGCGTCAGTATTCTCGGGCAGGTACGTGCTGAAGCGCACGACCGACTCGTCCACGTAGTCGAGCCCGTCGATCGCCCACACGCTCAGCTCTGAAAAGTTGCGGTCGAGCCACACGTCGAACTGGATGCGGTCACTCGCTGCGTGAATGTCAAAAATCCGGCCCTTAAGATTATTGTGTATCAGCGGTTGAAAGCGTCCCGAGTTGCCAAAGACAACCGGATCGCCGACCTTGTAGGTATTTGCTCCCCAATTTGCAGCTTTTCCCGTGTTGCCTGCTTGCAAGAACCGATTGATGTTGTTGATACCGTAGAGGCCGTTGTAATTGAGGCACAGGATTACTTCGTCACCGCGGAGTCGCGTGAAGAGAGACTCGTCGAGCACCCCGGAGTATCCGTTCTGGGCGATTGATTCTTCGATCCCGTCCTCGAGCGTCCGAACCTTGGCCCAAAGGTCAAGCAGTCCTGCGTCACTGGTCCTCCAGGGCTTGGTTAAGTTGAATACCGCTTGCTTTGGCAGGAAATCAGGCGCGATACTGAACCAGTTCCCGAACTGGATGGCCTCGATCTGAAAGACGTCACCGACCAAGATCAACAGCTGGAACTTCGTCCTGTCGAGTATCTTGAGCATGTCGGCGTTGCTCACCACACTGCACTCGTCAATGACGAGCACATCGAAACTTGTGCCGGAACCGCGCGCCAGGTGACTTGCGATGGTGCGGAACTCCGTTTGCTGCGCCGATACTTTGCGCTCGAGGTTAGCTTTCGCGGGATTAGTGTGGGCGAGGAAAAGCTTCGAATTCTCGCCGAAGTAGTTAGCTATGTAGTTGACCATAGTCGACTTACCGGTTCCAGCTGCGCCGTAAATGAAGGCGACACGGGACCGCGAGAACAGCGATTTCAGTGCGTCCCGCTTGGACGCGTCATCGACCTTCAGGGTCGTTTCGTCGAGCCACCGGTTCACGGCTTGCTCGTGCCCGCTAACTCCGGTCGCAGCCAACGCCTGCAGCCGTTCCACAATCCCGACAGTGTCATCCTCGTACTGCCGCATGAAAACGTGACCCTTGTCCTTCTCGAGGGTTCGCCCGGTATGAGTTCGCACGGGCGGAAGGGTTTCGTTGTGTTTTGAGATCAGCGCATCGAGCCCGTCGAACCCACCGAGGTCTTCTTCCGGCGTGTAGAGCGTCGCATGCTGCTCGACATTCGTTCTAATCCGCCGTCCGAGCAGCTCGTGCTCTCGTCCAGATGTATCGAGGGATTCGAACAGGTCGGCCAGTCGAGGTACATGGCCCGCAGGACTGGCGGCGAACGGCATCGAATCGAAAGGGCTGGCACGTGACGTTAGACGAAGGTTTGAGAGGTACCGATTCGGCCGCGAATCCTGCTGTAGCTTGATGATGCGGTTGTTCATTTCGAGCATCAGGTAGCGGACGACGTTCGTGCCCGGCGCCTTAGATCGGACTAGCGCGCGCACGCGATCGAGCATAGGGAATATGCGCGGTGGCTTTGCAGAAGAAATGCATCGCGCCTTGATGTGTTCGTACCGCGATGCGTGCATATCCATGAGGTCGAGCAGGCTGGCGCCCGTCTCTGTCAAGTACTGCATGAGCGCGTTATATTCGACCGTGCGGGTAGATGAAGTTTCCAAGCCGAAGATTTCTGCCAGGTGCTGTATCTCGCAGGGACGGATGGCTACTTTCCAGCCGCGTACGATGCTGATCGGCATTTTTC
>Ga0265780_10004641_pt1 | contig 17621 bp, 16 predicted proteins | sample P1T30metagenome_FD_192432 | JGI IMG/M metagenome (GOLD analysis project Ga0265780, IMG submission 192432) | Plant litter microbial communities from East Loma Ridge, Irvine, California - P1 T30 | ecosystem: Environmental > Terrestrial > Plant litter > Unclassified | place: USA: California...
TGCGCGGTCTCGGCCCGCTCACCAAGCCGGGTGCCTCGATCATCGTGATGGCGATCATTGGCGGTGCGGTGTTGACGGCGGTGATGGGGTTCGTCTCCGACCGAACCGGCGCGATCGCGCTGGCGATGCTGGTGCCGGCGGCGTGCTTCGTCGTGGTGACGCTGTTCGCACGATCGCGCCAAGGCGAGGTGACGCGATGATCGACGCGCATGTCCACCTTTGGCAACCGGGCCTGAACGACTGTATCTGGCCGGGACCGGATCTGCCGACGCTTCACCGTGACGTGCTGCCGAGCGAACTCTGGCAGGAGATCGCGACGACGGATGCAACGCGCGTGATCCTGGTGCAAAGTCAGGAGAGCGAGGCGGACACACGCTGGCTGCTCGACCTTGCGCGTGCCGAGAAGCGCATCGTCGGCGTGATCGGATGGGTGGATCTCACCGCCGCCGATGCGCCCGCGCGGATTGACTGGCTGGCCGTGCAAGGTCCGTTGCTTGGTGTGCGCCCGATGGTGCAGCATCTGGCCGACGACTGGTATGACGATCCGCAACTCGAGCCCGGCCTCGCTCATCTCGCTCGATCAGGGCTGGTGCTGGAGGCGCTCGTGCGCCCGCGTCACCTCGCCGCACTGGAGCGGTGCGCAGGGCGCCACCCTAGTTTGCGCATCGTGATCGATCATGCCGCGAAGCCGGCGATCGGCGGCGCGACCGAGGAATGGGAGGAAGCGATGATGAGGCTCGCGGCACTGGCGCAGGTGGCGTGCAAACTGTCGGGGCTGGTGACTGAGATCATCGCGGGTGATACCGTGGCGGTACTGCCGTACATCACCAAGCTCGTTGCGTGGTTCGGACCGGATCGCCTGATCTGGGGCAGCGACTGGCCGGTGATGACGCTGCGGCAAGACTATCGTGAGTGGCTCGACTTGGCGCGAGACGCTGTTCCGCGGGCACAGCATGCGGCAGTATTCGGCGACAATGCCGCGCGCATCTACGGCCTGACAGGCGAGGCGATATCATGACCATGCCCGTTCTTCCCCGCTTCGGCATGGGCACGGCAGCGATCGGCAATCTCTACCGTGCGGTGCAGGACGACGAGGCGATCGCGACGGTCGCGGCGGCTCTGGCAGCCGGCATCGGCTATTTCGATACCGCACCGCGCTACGGTTTCGGTCTTGCCGAACGGAGGCTGGGCGCGGCGCTGGCGGTTCATGATCCCATGCAGAAGGCGATCGTCTCGACAAAAGTCGGACGTCTGCTGGTGCCGACCGAAGCGACCGGCACCCGCGAGGGGTTCGTCGATGCCGATCCGTTCGAGGAGATGTTCGACTATTCGGGTGACGGCGTGCGGCGCTCGCTGGAGGCGAGCGCCGCACGCTTGGCGGGGCGCCGGATTGATATCGTTCTCGCGCATGATCTCGGCGCCGAGACGCATGGCGACGACCATCCGCGCCACCGCGACGCGTTCCTGAACGGTGGCTACCGCGCGCTATGCGATCTGCGCGACGCGGGCGCGATCGGCGCGATCGGTATCGGCGTAAACGAAATCGCGATCTGTGAAGAACTGCTGGACGCCATTCCCCTGGACGTGATCCTGCTGGCGGGCCGCTACACCTTGCTCGATCGGGAAGCGGTCGCCTTGCTGGATCGCTGTGCTTCGCTTGGCGTAAGCGTGATCGCGGGCGGGCCATATAATAGCGGTATCCTCGCGCACGACACAATCGATTCCGATCCGGGTGCGCTGCGCTACGACTATGCACCGCCTTCGGCAGAGATCGTTTCTCACGTCCGGATGCTTACGGAGATCACGGCGGACGCGGGCATCGCGTTGCCGGCCGCAGCGTTGCAATACCCGCTTCGACACCCTGCCGTCGCATGCGTGATCGCGGGCTTGGTCGGCGTCGAGCAGGTCGAGGCGATGTCTGCACGGATTGCCGCCGAAGTGCCCGCAGCCATGTGGACTGCGCTAGACGCTGCGGTCGTCGACAAGCCAGTACGAAGTTCGGTGGTGGACCAGGTGATCCTGCTCCATCCACAGGACAATGTGCTGATCTGTGTCGCCCCCATCGCGGCAGGCGATGTCCTGCCGATCTCCGGCGGGACGATCCCCGCGCGAGAAGGCATCACAGTTGGTCACAAGATCGCACGGTCGCCGTTGGCCGCCGGCGACAAGGTCATCAAATATGGCGCGCCGATCGGTTCGATGACGGCGGCGGCCACTCCCGGCGAATGGGTCCACATGCACAATATGAAGAGCGATTACATCGCCGCGCACGGTCGCACGACGCTGACGGGAGGCGGGTCATGATGATGGGCTATGCGCGCGCCGACGGGCGCAAAGGCATCCGCAACACGGTTGCGGTGGTGTATCTCGTCGAGTGCGCGCACCACGTCGCGCGGCGCATCGTCGACAAGGCGGATGATGCCGACGTGCACCTGATCGGTTTTCCCGGCTGCTATCCCAACGCATATGCCGCCAAGATCATGGAAGCGGTGACGACGCATCCCAACGTCGGCGGCGTCGTGCTGGTGTCGCTCGGCTGCGAGAGTTTCGATCGGGAGCGCTTGCAGGCGCATATCGCGGCGAGCGGCCGTCCAGTCGAGTTGTTCGTGATCCAGCAGACCGGCGGCACCGCCGCGACGATCGCGGCCGGGCTTGCGGCGGTCGAGCGGGTGCAGGCCGCCATCACCGATACCCCGCGCGTGCCGATGCGCATCGACGAATTGGTGATCGGCACGATCTGCGGCGGGTCGGACGGTACCAGCGGCATCACCGCCAACCCCGCCGTGGGCCGCGCGTTCGACCGGCTGGTGGCGGATGGCGCGACCTGCATCTTCGAGGAGACGGGCGAACTGGTCGGCTGCGAGGACATCATGGAGAAGCGTGCGGTCACGCCCGAGCTGGGCGCCGCGATCGTCGCCTGCGTCGAAAAGGCCGAGCGGTATTACACGGTAATGGGCTTCGGCAGCTTCGCGCCCGGCAATGCCGAAGGCGGGCTGACGACGCAGGAAGAGAAGTCGATGGGCGCCTATTCCAAATCGGGCTCATCGCCGATCAGCGGCCTGATCAAGCCCGGCGACCTGCCCCCGGCGGGTGGCCTGTATCTGCTCGACGTGGTGCCCGACGGCGAGCCGCGCTTCGGCTTCCCCAACATCTCCGACAATGCCGAGATCGTCGAGATGATCGCGTGCGGGTGCCACCTGACGATCTTCACCACCGGGCGCGGGTCGGTGGTCGGCTCGGCTATCTCGCCGGTCATCAAGGTGTGCGCCAACCCTGAAACGGCGCGGCGGCTGGCAGCGGACATGGACATCAACGCCGGCCGCATCCTCGAAGGCGAGGCGACGCTGGACATCGTCGGCGCGGAGATCGTCGCTGCGGTGCTGGCAGTGGCGGGCGGTGAGCGCAGCGTGTCCGAAACGCTCGGCCACCGCGAATTCATCCTGACCTACAAGGCTTTCGAGCCGATCGGCCCGGCATGTCTGCCGGGTGCAAGAACGAGGACGACGGCATGACGGGACGGCTCGAGGGCAAGGTAGCGGTGATTACCGCGGCGGCACGCGGCATCGGCCGTGCGACGGCGGAACTGTACGCGGCCGAAGGCGCGCGCGTGATCGCCACCGATCGCGACCTCGACGCGCTGGTCGGGCTGGACGGCTGCGAGACGCGCGCGCTCGACGTGACCGACGCCGCCGCCGTGTCGGCGTTCGCCGACGAGGTTGGCGGGATCGACGTGCTCGCCAATATCGCCGGCATCGTTCACGCCGGCACCATCCTCGACTGCACCGAGGAGGAATGGGCGCAGGCGGTGTCGATCAACATGACCGCGATGTTCCGCACGATCCGCGCTTTCCTGCCAAGCATGCTGGCACGCGGCGGTGGGGCGATCGTCAACGTGTCGTCGATCGCCAGTTCGGTGAAGGGCATTCCCAACCGTTTCGCCTATGGCGCGACGAAGGCGGGCGTGATTGGGCTGACCAAGGCAGTCGCGGCGGATTTTGTCGGGCAGGGGGTGCGTTGCAACGCGATCTGCCCGGGCACGATCGACACCCCTTCGCTCCAGCAGCGCCTGCACGATTCCGGAGACTATGCAGCGGCGCAGGCTGCGTTCGTCGCCCGCCAGCCGATGGGACGGCTCGGCAAGGCCAGCGAGATCGCGAAGCTGGCGCTGTATCTGGCGAGCGACGATGCGTCCTTCACCACTGGCGCAGTCCACGTCATTGATGGTGGATGGGTAAACTGAACCGTCTGTCACGCTGATGCCGCGCCACGTCCTGCTGATCGATCTTGTCGACGAAGCCGCTGCGATCGCACACTACGAACGCTGGCATGCCGCCGGCGCGGTGCCGGCTGCGGTGTGCACGGATATTCGCGACTCCGGCATCCTCGCGATGGAGATCTACCGCACCGGCAACCGCCTCGTCATGGTGATGGAGACGGCCGAGGGTTATGATCCAGCTCGTCGCACCGCCGGGCAGGCAATCGAGGCCGTGCAGGAATGGGAGAGCAAGATGCGCAGCGTCCAGCAGCCCCTGCCATGGGCGCAGCCGGAGGCGAAATGGACGCCGGCGACGCGGATCTTCTCGCTTGCCGAACAGCCTGACACCCGTCGCGACGAACGTGGCAGCGCACCTCCGCCTACAGATACCGACCAGTAAGGAAGTAAGACCATGGCCGATGTGACTCGACGCGAGTTGGGGTTGGGCGGTGCCGCGCTCGCAACGTCACTTGCCACGCAGGGAAGCGCCCCGGCGCTGGCCACGCCACGCCCGGTGGTGGCGGACAGGGCATTCCCGCGCGATTTCGTTTGGGGGTGTGCGACGGCCGCCTATCAGATCGAGGGCGCGGTGCATGAAGACGGTCGCGGCCCGACCAATTGGGACGTGTTCTCGCACACGCCGGGCAAGGTCGCGAACGGCGACACCGGCGATGTCGCCTGCGACAGTTACCACCGCTATCGGGACGACATCGCGCTGCTCAAAGGGCTGGGTGTCGGCGCCTACCGCTTCTCGATCGCCTGGTCGCGCATCTTTCCGAGCGGGCGCGGCGCAGCCAACCCGAAGGGTGTCGATTACTACGATCGGCTCGTCGACGGTCTGCTCGCTGCCGGGATCACGCCCCACGCGACCATGTTTCACTGGGATCTGCCGACGGGGCTGGCCGGGGGCTGGCAATCGCGCGACACGGCCTATGCCTTTGCCGATTACGCCGGCTACATGGCGGGCAAGCTGTCCGACCGGGTGAAGCATTTCATGACGGTCAACGAACTGCGCTGCTTTACTGACTTGTCGTATATGAGCGGGTCGAAGGCGCCCGGCCTCAAGCTGCCGATGCGCGACGTCAATCAGGTGCGTCACCACGGCGTGCTGGCGCATGGCCTGGGCGTGCAGGCGATCCGGGCGACGGCGCGCCCCGGCACGCAGGTCGGCATTGCCGACAACACCACGATGTTCGTACCCGTCATCGAAACACCGGAGCATATCGCGGCGACCAAAACAGCTATGCGCGAAGAGAACGCCATGTTCCTTACTGCGATTCTCGAGGGGAAATATCTCGACACCTACCTGACGGCGCAGGGCAAGGATGCGCCGCGCGTGGAGCAGGGCGATATGAAGGTGATCGGTAGCCTGCTCGATTTCGTGTCGCTGAATATCTACACGCCGAATTACGTTCGCGCTTCCTCCGATGATGCCTCGGGCTATGCGATCCTGCCGCACATGCCGAACTCGCCGCACATGGTTTCACCCTGGCTCTATGTCGCGCCGGAGGTGCTGTATTGGGGTATCCGGCTGGTGTCGGAACTCTGGAGTCCGAAGCGCATCTTCATCTCCGAAAACGGCTGCTCCGCCGACGATGTGCCGTCGTCGAATGGCAAGATCTACGATGCCGATCGTGTGATGTACCTGCGCAACTGCATCACGCACATGCAACGTGCGGTAAGGGAAGGCTATCCGCTCGACGGCTATTTCGTCTGGAGCCTGATGGACAATTTCGAGTGGGAAGACGGCTACAACACACGCTTCGGCATTCACCACGTCGACTTCAAGACACTCAAACGCACGCCGAAGCTCAGCGCCGCGTGGTATAAGGAGTTGATCCGTGCCGGGAAGCTGGTGTGAGCCGGACGATCTCGCGTCATCAAGTCGCGCTAATTCGTCGCTGAAGTGTAGTATTGGCGCCCGTACCCAAAGCTTCGTCACCTCTGGCGGCTGGCGCTGCGCAGCCTTCTAAGTCGCCGGGTCGTAGATGACGCAGGAAAGGAGGGGCGCGGCTGCGCCCCTCCCAAGCGAATATCGCTCATCGGCAGCTGCGCACTCGGCGATGCATCCGTAGCGATCATGACGTCATGGCTGGGACAGTTGTAGCGGTGGCCGCGCATGTCGCCTCCGACGGCAGCAAGCCCGCATTGAGCTCCACGAATAAAGCCGTGGTAAGGCTCCACAAACGGTCGATCGCCCTCTCGCTTCAATCTACATCAGGCTGATGAGTAGCGTAAAGGTGCAGAAGCTTTCCAAATCGTTCGAGAACATGGTCGCTCTCCGGTCGACGGATCTCTCGATTGAACAGGGTGAATTCGTCGTTATCGTTGGACCATCTGGTTGCGGAAAGTCCACTCTGTTGCGGCTCATTGCGGGACTGGAAAGTCCCACCGAAGGCAGCATCCTGATCGAGGGAGTCGACGTCACGCATCTTGCTCCCGCCGAGCGCGGGCTTGCGATGGTGTTCCAGTCCTACGCGCTCTATCCGCACCTGACCGTCGCCGAGAACATCGCGTTTCCGCTCAGGATGGCGAAACGGTCGAGCGTCGAGATCCGTGCGAAAGCCGCCGAGGTCGCCGATCTGCTCGAACTCGGAGCATTGTTGAACCGCCGTCCGCGGCGCGGTCGACGTGAACGGCGACGGCGTGCCCGACTTCAACGGTCTCGGGCTGCCGTACCGTGCCGGCACGCCCGCTGCTTCTTACTCCACCGGCGGAGACGACACGCCGTTACCGGGTTCTATTCGGGGGACCTCACGCCCCGCATCGTCCGCCACGACGCAAATCTGCTCGGCCACTTTGATGTGTCGGAAGCGCTGAAGTTTTCGGTCGAAGCCAAATACGCCCGAACGGACGCGACCACGTTCGACTATTACATCGGGACCTACGGTACCGCGATCGGTCTGGACAATCCGTTCGTGCCGACGAGCATTCGGAACGCGGCACTGGCCGCTAGGCAATCCTCGGTATCCGTGACGCGCGACAACATCGATTATGGGCGGCACGGCGAAAATGATCTGCGCGAGACCTACCGTGGCGTGCTGGACGTATCGGGCCGGATCAGCGAGCACGCGACATACGACGCGTATTACGAGTACGGCAGGACCGACGTCGCGATCACCAAGCTCAACGACACCCTGTCGGATCGCTACGCTGCCGCGCTGGATGTTGTGACGAACCCGACCACGGGGCCGCCGGTCTGCCGCTCGAACCTCGGCGGGGCGAACGCCGCCTGCGTTCCGGTCAGCCTTTGGACCGGGACCGATCACGCCGCAAGCGCTTGCCTACTTCCAGGTCAACGACGCCAGTTTTGCCCGGATCACGCAACAGGTCGCCAGCGCCTCGGTCAGCGGAGATTTCGGCGCGTTCTTCCAGCTGCCGGGCGGCCCGGTGCAATTCTCGTTCGGCGGGGAATATCGCCGCGAGAGCAGTGCTTTCGACCCAAGTGATAACCTGATCAACAACCGCTTCGCCGCCTTTACCGAGCCGACGCTGTTCGCACCATCGGGTGGCGCATTCGACGTGAAGGAAGCGTTCGGAGAACTGAACGCGCCGTTGCTGAAGGGGCAGCGTCTTGCCGAGACGCTGGCGGTCGGGGCGGCCTATCGCTTCTCGCACTATTCGACCATCGGCGACACGAACACCTGGCAGGTCAACGGCGTCTATGCGCTGATCAAGGACATCAGCTTCCGCGGCTCATACGGCAAGTCGGTGCGCGCGCCAAACATCAGCGAACTGTTCCAGCCAGCGAGCGGAGATTCGAACTTCTTCATCGATCCGTGCGCCCCGGGCGAACTCGGGCATGGGACGCAGTATCGCGCCGCCAACTGCGCCGCCGTCCTGTCGGCTGTCGGTGCGACCATATCGGACGCGCTTCAGACGCCCAACAACACCGTCGGCGTGCGGTCCGGCAACACGGCGCTGCGCGCCGAAGCCGCCACGACGTGGACCGCAGGCGTCGTGCTGCGACCCCGCTTCCTGCATGGGTTCACCGCATCGCTCGACTGGTATGACATAAATCTTCGGGACGCGATCAACACGCCTGTGCCATCCCAACTCGCGACCTTGTGCGTGGACCAGCCGACGATCGCGAACCAATTCTGCACGTCGATCATCCGGGCGCCGAACACGGGAGTCATCAATGGCTATACGGTGCAGCCGCAGAACGTTGCCAGCTTCCGTACCGCGGGCGCGGACCTGAACGTCGACTACGTCGTCCACACGGCGCGCGTCGGCACGTTCGATCTACGGCTCGTCGGGGGCTATCTCAACCGGCTGGAGTTCATCGGTTCCCCCGGGGCCGCGCCGACCAACAACGTCGATCAACCCGGCGCTCCCAAGTTCAATTTCACCTTTTCGCCCACCAGGTCGGTCGGCGGCCTGACGATCACCTACAATCTGCCACCTACAATCTGCGCTGGGCCGATGGCACGCGCACGATCGACAAGCTAAGCACGGACAACGACCCGCTATATGCGCCAGCGGCTCAGCTGCGGTACAGCGAACTCTGGCAACACGATCTGCAGATTGGCTATGACGTCAGCCCCAAAGCGTCGTTCTATCTTAGCGTCTTGAACCTGGCGGATCAGGAGCCCGATCTCGGCAACGCCATCAACCAGCCGATCTCCGCGATCGGTCGGTATCTCTACGCCGGGGTCAAGCTGCGTAGGTGACGACCGGTTCGGGAATGCGGCGTACCGTTGCCACGTGCTTCACCGCATGCATCAAAGATATCGCGATTATCCTGCATCAACGCCGCATGATATCAAAGCGATTATAGGAAAGACAAGTTACCAGGTCGATTCCGAAAGCACTGCAACATTGCAAGATGCCGCCGCACTCCAGAAATCGAGTGAACCATGAGGCGGGTTTTGTATGTGATGCCTGCCGCGTTGCTGCTGTTCTTGGCCGCATGCGAAAAAGAAGCGCGCGTGATTGCGGCGGATCAGCCGCAGACACCGCCGCGCGGCGCGCAAGATCCGCGCGCGGCCGCGTATGAGAACAACGCCTATCAGGTATCGCAAGGCGGGCGATACTTCACTTGGTATGGGTGCGGACGCTGCCATGCCGTGGGCGGGGCAGGCGATCTCACCACTGCCGGCGCGCGAAGCGATCTGGCGCATATCTATGCCACGGTCGCACACGGCCATACCTCGGGCAGCCGCATCCCGTCGGAGCAGATCTGGCAGATCGCGGCTTATATCCGCAGCTTGCCGCACATCGATGCCGCGCGTGCGCATCGGCAGGACCGCGATCTGCGCGGCGAGCCGCAGGGGGCGACTTGGTCGGGGGCGCTGCGATGAGGCGTATGGTGTTGCTCGCGTGCCTCTTGCCGCTCGCGGCCTGTGCGGGCAGGCAGAGCCCGCTCGCCCCCGCCGCGTTGCAGGCGGAGTGGCTGCACTGGCTGCTGATGCTGATGTTCTGGGTGTGCGGCATCGTCTATGCGCTGGTGATCGCATTGCTGGGTGCAAGCATCTGGCGTGGACGGCACCGGCTGGCGGCCAAGCCAGAGATCGAACCCGACGACCGGCGGCTGAGCAGGGGCCTTGGCGTGTGGGCGGGCATGATCGTTGTCGGGCTGACCGTCCTGATCCTCGGCAGCTTCGTGGTGGAACGGCAACTCGCCGATATGCGCGCACATGAAGCATTGGTGGTGCGCGTGACCGGGCAGCAATGGTGGTGGCGCGTTCAATATCGCGACCCCGCCGGTGGCGGCTGGATCGAAACCGCCAACGAACTGCACCTGCCTGCCGGGCGCACTGCGCGGATCGAGCTCGGTTCGGTGGACGTGATCCACAGTTTCTGGGTGCCAAACGTCGCGGGCAAGATGGATGTGATCCCCGGGCGCGCCAACGCGATCGACGTGACGCCGCACCGGCTCGGCTGGTTCCGCGGCCAGTGTGCGGAGTTCTGCGGCGCGCAGCACGCGCACATGGCCTTTGACGTTAAGGTCGATACGCCGGCGGAGTTCACCAGATGGCTCGCCGCGCAAGCAAGGCCGGCAGCACCGCCGACCGGTGCTGCGCTGGTGGTAGCGAACGGGGCGTGCGCTTCCTGCCATACCCTACGCGGTACGGCGGCGCGCGGGCGGGCCGGGCCGGACCTCACCCATGTCGGCGGGCGGCGCTCGGTCGCGGCGGGGACGCTGCCGATGAGCCGGGGCGCGTTGCAGGGCTGGATCGCGCAACCGCAAGCGCTGAAACCCGGCACGCTGATGCCGGCGGTCGCCCTCTCCGGCGCGCAGGCCGATGCCGTGGCGGCTTATCTGGAATCGCTGAAATGAGCCGGCTGGACGACACTTGGGCGGACAAGCCGGGCTGGTGGGGCTTCGTCACCACGGTCGATCACAAGCGCATCGCCGCGCGTTACATCGTCACGGTGGTGGCGATGCTGTTCCTTGCGGGCATGCTCGCGCTCGACATGCGGCTGCAACTGAGTGTCGCCAACGGCACGCGGATGGGGCCGCAACTGTATGACGAGAGCTTCTCGTTGCACGGCTCTACCATGTTGTTCCTCGTCTCGGTTCCGGTGATGGAGGCGATGGGCATATGGCTGGTGCCGCTGATGCTCGGCGCGCGCAATCTCGCGTTTCCGCGATTGAGTGCGTTCAGCTACTGGTTGTATCTCGGCGGCGTGCTGATGCTGTGGATACCGCATGCGCTCGGCATCACGCCCGATCTCGGCTGGTTCGAGTATCCGCCCTTGTCCGGGCCGGGCTATGCGCCGGGGCACCGCGTCGACATCTGGGCGCAGATGATCACCTTTACCGAGGTCGCCGCGCTCGCCGCCTCGGTCAACGTCGTCGCCACCATCCTCAAGATGCGGCCTCCGGGCATGACGCTGGCGCGGATGCCGTTTTTCCTGTGGGCGATGCTGATCGCCTCGCTCATGACGATCTTCGCGCTGCCGGCGGTGATGCTGGTGACGAGCATGCTGATCGCCGACCGGCTCGTCTCCACGCAGTTCTTCACGCCGGCGGGTGGCGGCGACGTGCTGCTGTTCCAGCATCTGTTCTGGTTCTTCGGCCACCCGGAGGTGTACATCATCTTCGTGCCGGCGGTGGGCTTCGTATCGGCGATCGTCGAGGCATTCTCGCGGCGACCGCTGTTCGGGCATATCGCGATGGTGCTGTCGCTGCTGTCGATCTCCGTGCTGGCGTTCGGGCTGTGGGTGCATCATATGTTCGCGGTCGGGCTGCCGCGGCTTGGCAACGATTTCTACACCGCCGCGAGCATGGCGATCGCGCTGCCGGCGGGGATGCAGATCTTCTGCTGGATCGCGACGATCTGGAGCGGGCGGCCGCGCTTCGCCACGCCGATGCTGTGGGTGATCGGCTTCATCGCGACATTCGTAATCGGCGGCCTTTCGGGGATCATGGTGGCGTCAGCGCCGCTCGACCTGCAATTGACCGACACGTATTTCGTGGTGGCGCACTTCCACTATGTGCTGGTCGGCGGGGCGATCTTCCCGTTGTTCGGCGCGTTTTGCTACTGGTATCCCAAGGCGACCGGACGGTTGATGTCGGAGCGGTGGGGCATCGTCGCGTTCGTGCTGATCGTCGGCGGCTTCAATCTCGGCTTCTTCCCGATGCATATTCTCGGCCTCGAGGGCATGCCGCGCCGCGTCTACACCTATGGGCCGGAAATGGGCTGGGACGGGCTCAACCTGCTGGCGACACTCGGTTCGGCGGTGTCGGTGCTGGGTGGGCTGGTGCTGGTGGCGAACGCGCTGGTGAGTTACTGGCGCGGCACGCCGGCGGGGCCGGACCCATGGGGCGGGCCGACGCTGGAGTGGGCGGCACCGTCGCCGCCGCCGCCTTACAATTTCGAGCATACACCGGTCGTCACCGGCATCGCGCCGCTGTGGGAGCATGACGATCTGCCGGTGATGACCGGCCTGAACGACGAAGCGCGCGAGGTGTTGGTGACGTCGGTGGTGGACGCGGTGCCGATCTACCGCCAGCACAGTTCGGGGCCGTCGGTCTGGCCGCTGATCTCGGCGGTGGCGGTGTCGGCGATGTTCGTCGGCAGCATCTTCACCGCCTGGGCGGTCATATGGGGAATGCTGCCGATCGCGATCGGGCTGATCCTATGGTTCTGGCCGGTGCGCGGGCGCGCCACCAGTGGACCCTTGCGGACACGCGCACGATGACCGCGCCGCGCGCTAGCCGCCGCGTCGGCGATCTCTCCGGACTGCCCGAAAGCGCGTCCGGCCCGCGCCATCTGGTGTGGTGGGGGAATATCGGCTTCATGCTGATCGAGGGGACCGGATTCCTGCTGGCAGCGGGTGTGTACCTCTATCTCGCCAGACAGACGCCGCGCTGGCCACCCGCCGGCGACATGCTGCCTGGTTTGTTGTGGAGCGGGATCTTCACGGTCGGGCTGCTGGCGAGCGATATCCCGAATGTGTGGCTGCTCAGGCGGTCACATGCGAAGGACGTGTGGGCGGTACGTTACGGCACCGCGCTGATGACTATCCTCGGCATCGCGCTCGCGGTGGCGCGGTGGTTCGAGCTTCAGCATCTCGGCGTGCGGTGGGATCACGATGCCTATGGCTCGGCACTGTGGTTGCTGATGGTGCTGCACACAACGCATGTCATTACCGATCTCGGCGATACGGCGGTGCTGTCGGTGTGGCTGTTCACCCACCAAGTCGGCGATGACCAGTTCGCCGATGTCGGAGACAATGCTAATTACTGGAGCTTCGTGGTGCTGGCGTGGCTGCCGATCTACCTGCTGGTCTATTGGGTGCCGCGATGGATGTGAACGCAGGCGATCGCCAGCGGGATGGCCGGCGCGCCCGCTTCGGTCTGTTGCTGCCGCCGCTGGCGTGGATCTGTTTCGAATACGGCGCGGCCATGTCGCTACGCGGGGCTTGCGCGGCGATCGGCGGCTGGGCCGGGCTGCTATGGGGCGTCGGTAGCCTTGCGGTCTGCTGCGTGGCCGCGTGGATCGCGCGCTCGGCAGCGGCGGCTGGCGCGGGCCCCAACCCGCCGGTCCGACCTTGGCTGGCGCGGATCGCCATGCTCGGCGCGGGCGTCTTCGCGCTGGCCATCACGTTCCAGACGGTTGCCACACTGATCGTACCGGGGTGCGCGCGGTGAGGGCGGCGCGCGCGATCGTGCTGCTCGCGCTGGCGGTGCCGGGCGCCGCGTCGGCGCACCACCTCGAGGCGGGTGCGCCGCCCGGCTGGACGTGGGACCCGTGGATCACCGTGCCGCTTGTGCTGAGCGGCCTGATCGCGGCGGTCGGCTGGTCGCGTTTGCTCGCACGATCGGCGCTGGGTGCGGCGGCCCTGCGGCGGCGCGGGTGCTGCTTCCTCGCGGGTTGGGTGGCGCTCGCCGGTGCGCTGGTGTCGCCGCTGCACGAGGCGGGCGAACGATCGTTCGCGATGCACATGGCCGAGCATGAACTCCTGATGCTGATCGCCGCGCCGTTGCTGGTGCTGTCGCGCCCACTGGCCGTGATGCTGTGGGCGTTTCCGCTGCCGGTGCGGCGCACGCTGGGCGGGGCGGGGGCGAGCGCGCCCATCGCGGCGATCTGGCGGGCGCTGACCGCGCCGGTGCTGGCGACCGCGTTGCAGGCGGCGGCATTGTGGCTGTGGCACATGCCGGTGCTGTTCGATATCGCGCTGGCCGAGCCTAGCTGGCACGTCGCGCAACACTTGTCCTTCCTGGTCAGCGCGTTGCTGTTCTGGACGGCGATGCTGCGCGGCCATGATCATGCCCGGCGCGGGATCGCGATCCTGTGCCTGTTTGCGACCTCGATGATTTCCGGTGCGCTCGGCGCGCTGATGGCCTTGTCGGCGAGCCCCTGGTACGAGGGTTATGCCGAACTCGGCATGGCGCCGTTCGGCCTTACCCCCGCGGAGGATCAGCAGATGGCCGGGCTGCTGATGTGGGTCCCTGGTGGCCTCGTCCATGCCGCTGCCGCCTTGTTGCTGATGCGTACGCTGTTGCGTGACCGTCTGCCCGGAGCGCTTGTTCATGCCCGCTAGCCTGCGTCTGATCGCCGCGCTGCTGGTGGCGGCGACGATCGCGGCGGTCGCCTCGGTCGCGGTGCTCCACGTGCAGGACGTCGCCCACGCCCGCACGCAGGCCGAGCAGATGACCGGCGGCAGTGTCGACCGGGGCAAGCTCGCCCTGTCCCGATACGGATGCGGCGGGTGTCACGTCATCACCGGCATCGCCGATGCGCAGGGGCAGACCGGCCCGTCGCTCGTCGGCATCGCCGGCCGTGCGACGATCGCGGGACGGCTCGCCAACCAACCTGACCAGATGGTGCTCTGGCTGCGGCATCCGCAGCAGGTCGTGCCGGGCAACGCGATGCCCGACCAGCGGCTGAGCGAACGCGACGGGCGGGACATCGCCGCCTATCTGTATACGCTGCGCAAGACGACCTATTGAGGTGATTTGCCAGACGAGCCGGCGAAGCGACCGTACGGACTATCAGCAGCGCGCGGCGCTATGCGGCGTGCTGCACGCGTCGCATGAGTTGGGCCAGAGACTCCGACGGGATGGCTGCGGAAAACAGGAACCCCTGCAGCTCATTACAGCCGGCGCTTTCGAGGAACGCGCGTTGCTCTCGCGTTTCCACACCTTCGGCCGAGACGGACAGACCCATGGCATGCCCCAGCCGAACGACCGCATGGATGATCGCCGCCGCATCATCTGCTTCGCCGAGACGGCTGGTAAAGCTTCGGTCGATCTTGATCTTGTCCACCTCGAATTTGCTGAGGTAGCTGAGGCTTGAGTAGCCAGTGCCGAAGTCGTCGAGCGCAATTCGAAAGCCCGCGCGGCGTAGCTCGGCCAGCGTGGTACGCACGACTTCATCATTGTCGAGGAGGACGCTCTCCGTCACCTCCAGCTCGATCTGGGTAGGGCTTGCGCCTGACTGCCGGACGATCGCCAGTATCTCGGTTGCGAGATCGCGGGAGCGGAACTGCACCGGCGACAGGTTCACCGCGATCGACAACGCCGGCCATGTTCGAGCAACACCGCACGCATCGCGCAACACCATATGCCCGAGTTCACGGATCAGGCCGGTCTCTTCGGCGGTCGGGATGAACGTATCCGGCGAAAGCAGCCCGCGAACCGGATGCTCCCAGCGCAAAAGAGCCTCAAGGCCGATAACTTGCGTACCGGCAGCGTCCATTTGCGGCTGGTAATGCACGAAGAGCCCCTGCTTGTGCTCGATCGCCTCGCGAAGGTCGTGCTCGATGCCCTTACGCAGCTTGACGCTCTCGTCCATGTTTTCGCTGAACAGACGATACCCGTCGCGCCCCTCTGCTTTGGCACGGTACATGGCGATGTCAGCCATGCGCATCAGTTCGGAGCGGTCGCCGTGACAGAGCGGCGCACAAGCGATGCCGACGCTCGCACCGATGAAGACGCTCGTACCGAGTATGACGAACGGCTCGCGAATGGCGTCCACCATCGCCTGAGCGACCGCTTCCACGTTTGCCACGGTCGAGCGATCGTCCAGCAATATCGCGAACTCATCACCGCCCAATCGGGCAACGACATCGCCCGGATCGACCAGTGCACGAAGGCGAGCGGAGACAAGCTGGATGAGCTGATCGCCACCGGCATGCCCTAACGTGTCATTGACTTGCTTGAACCGATCCAGATCAACGAGCAAGACAGCCCAGAGCTGTTGCGCCTGTGAATTCGTCAATTTCTGATCGACGACGGTGTTGATGTGGGCGCGGTTCGGCAGACCGGTGAGTACGTCATGATACGCCAGGTGATGCGCCTGAGCTTCCTTCGCTTGCAGCTCCAGGTGCGCAGCGGCAAGCTGCCTGAGCGAAGCGGCTTCTTTGCGCATCAGCTTCGCTACGCTGAATATCAGGACGGCAAGAGCGGTAAGCAGAGCCGCCAGCGCCACGCCGGCGCTTGGTGCCATCGAGGTCCAGACTGCGCGTCCGGGTCGATCCGGGCGCCAGACCATGAACCCGAGGTTGGTCCCGCGACTGGACACGAGCCGCATCGCCTGCTCGTGCGGGTTGAGCCGAGCAAATTGCTGGATGTGAGCGCCCGCAACCGCCTGGATCTTCCTGAGATCGCGTGTGAAGCCGCCGTCAAGGTACCGGATGCTTACCAGAAGCGACTCGCGCCCAGGCGTCTGCATGGTGTTGTTCGTGTCCGGTATCATGCGCATGACGCTCATCGCCGCAGGCCGCCCGTCCGCCGTCACCAGGTCGGTTGCATGTATGGCTCGGGTCGAGGTCCGGACGGTCGTAGCTTTACTGACGAGCCGCCCGGGCAGCCGCTCGTGCGGGTTAGGCGCATCATGCGTTCGGCCGCGCGCGGCCGCGATCAGGGGCTGTGCTGCGTTCGCGTAGGCGGCGAAGCTGACCGGTTTGGCGCGCACGCCGCTCCGCATCACATATACTGGTTGGTCTTCGGCATTCAGGATGATGTCCACATCATGCGAGAACACGTAATTCAGCCAAATACCGACGTTGTCGTCAACCCAGGCCCAGTTCGGACGCGGCTTGCGCAGTTCGAGTACGAGCGGGCTCCAGATCGCTACGCCCGCCTGACTTTGCGCAAGTTCGTCTAGTGCGGCGTTGATCGCCAGCTTCACTTCCTGCTCCTGCCGCGCGGCAGACACATGATCGGCCTGAGAGGCGGCGGTGAGAAGCGCGGAAAACGCGAAGATCGTGAGACCAAGCGCCACCACGAGAACAGGTGCGATCAACGCGGCAATCAGCCGCGAGTTGAAGACCTTGCCATTCTGCTTGTCCCGGTGGTGCAACGCTACGACTCCCCGGCGGAACAGTAGTCCCAAGCGGTCGACAAACCGTTAAGTGGACAACACCTCTACGGCATGCCTCGGCTCGACTTCGCCCACGGTCCGATACTGTAGTAGATCGGTGAGATCAGATGTTTGCCTGAACTCGACAGCTCGGCCGAGCGGCAAACATCTTCAAAACGCCCGTTCGACTCGGATCGGAGACGAACAACAGGCCGAGGTGATGCAAGAAGGAAGATTCCTCATACACTCGACATGATTAAGTCGGTTTTCATCGATGTGGTCTAATTGGGTGCGCCATGAACATGCAGGCTGATGCACTCGAAAACACCATCAGGCAGGCTGCGCGCATGTCTGGCGAACTCGGCATCCGTACGCTCGATCTCCAGGCCGACATCGCCGCTCTGGCGGAAAGGGTAACGGCTCAGGCCTTGACGATCGACGAGGTCGGTTCGGACGCCAACATACTCTCCGGGGATGTGGAGAATGTCGCACTGGCGGCGCTCAACTCGCGCAACGACACGGCCGCCGCAAAGCGCGTCATCGAGGACTCCACTGCGCAACTGGACACCGCGACCGGCGACGTGGTGGGACTGATCGAGCAGGTCAGC
>Ga0265780_10004642_pt1 | contig 17620 bp, 14 predicted proteins | sample P1T30metagenome_FD_192432 | JGI IMG/M metagenome (GOLD analysis project Ga0265780, IMG submission 192432) | Plant litter microbial communities from East Loma Ridge, Irvine, California - P1 T30 | ecosystem: Environmental > Terrestrial > Plant litter > Unclassified | place: USA: California...
CCGAGAACTTGTCCCAGGCTGCAAAGTCGCTCGCAGGGCTGCTGAGAGGCCCTGAGCCGTTCTTGAGGTACATCTCGCTCCCGACTTCGAAGGTAGCTGGGTTCTTCGACCATGAGCTTCGGCTAGCTACGTTAATTGGATGTATGACTGCGCCGATAGCAGGGGTGTCGCGCAGGTTCTGGCCTACTCCAGACAGGTCAGAGATGACGGGAATGTTGTGTTCCTCCAACGTTCGCTGCGGGCCAATTCCTGATACCATGAGCAGCTGTGGAGAATGGATGAAGCCGGAGGACACAATGACTTCTTTGCGAGCGTGTACGGTAAATGGCTTCAAGCCTTGGACAGTGACGTTCACGCCAACAGCCCGCTTGTTGCTATCGAAAAGTAAGTTGCGCGCCATACAGGACTGGTAGATCTTCAGCGAAGTCTTCGCGGCTGTCGGAGATAGGAATGCAACCTCTGTGCTGCTTCGTATGCTGTCTTCTTCTCGCAGAGTGAACGGCCAGTAACCATAGCCAAAGAGATCGCCGTTCAGAAACCCATCATTCGGCTTGAAGCCAACTGCAGCGAATCCTTCCGGCCCGTAGGAAGCAAGCGGCTGTGCATACTTCGGATGGCTCAATTGTACCGGACCTCCAGGTGCGTCGAAGGTTGACAAGGTGTAGTTGGGAGAAGCATTTGCAGCGCGGTACTCGAATGGCGGTGGTGTGAAGCTGAAGCTCTTCTTCATGAACGGGAACATGTTCTCCCAGAGGTATGCGTCGTCTCCAGTGATGTTTGCGATGGACTCGTACCATCCTTTTGTGGCTCTATTGATTCGGGTCAGTGCTATTTTTGAGGCCTGTTCCTTGGAATGCACCTGTGGTATATTTGCTGATTGCGCGCTGAACTTCCACCCAACGTTTTGCCTTGCGCATAGTGAATGACCCTCCCATTTGCGCCTGGCGCAGGCTCCGAAAAGATTCCCCAGTCGATTAATGGTTGGTAGTCGTCCGGGTTTGGCCCGACGTACATCGTGGAGTAGTAAGGGCTCCCGCTTTATCAGTGTGCTTCCTGTTGACAGTATCACGCAACTCACATCTGACTGTAGTTCCCGTTGGAAATCTCGTAGAAGGATCCAGCTTCGATGACAGCGACCGTCATGTTTGGTAGTGCCATCGCCAACCGCGAAGCTGTGAGCGCACCAGCCAGACCAGCTCCCACAACGACATAATCGTATGTTGCATTGACACCAGGATTGCCGAAGGAGTTTCCTGTGAGCCGACCCGGAGCGTAGAATTGCTGCAACAAGCTGCCACTATCGAGCTGGGCTGCGACCAGACTGGCACCGAGGCCCATGAGCATTGTGGAGAACTGCATCTTGGCCGAAGAGACGAACGCATCGAAGTCTTGCCTTTCAGACTTGACATCTTGCCCAAAGATATGGCGCTTCTTATAAAGTAATCGCCAACTGCTGAGTGATGCCCATTAAGCAAGCCAGTGAGATCATAGTCTGCGCAAGATGCTAGGAGCGATCTCCGAATAAGGAAGTTTGCGATTTTCGGCGAAGGCGATCTTAGAAGCGAGGTTGACGCCGTGCGCCAGGCTGCGCTGTCAGTGCGATCCGCGCAGTAACTTGCATTGGCTTGTCGCATGGCTTCGTGCAGTGGTGGGGAGTTGCGGCTGACGCTAAAAGGATCGGAGGTTAGGGACGGACAGCGCCATCTAGTCTCGATGGACACGGCGATGATGGCCGGCAAATGATGTAAAGGTACCTGCGAGCTAGCTAGACCTCGCCGAATGACAGATGAACCGAGCATTTGGTGTAGCTGAGTATCATGTCAACAAAAAAATTGCAAGTATCAGTCCATATTCCTACAATGTACCCCATTCTTGAAGGCAGGATAATCTAATTCTGCCTCGTCTTGTTGAAAAACACTCCCTAAGCAGCCTCCCCTATTACTTCACCGGGACAAGGCGTCTAGGCGCAGCCCGTATACTCTCAACCGCAAAGTACCCGCAGGCCTTATCAGTCCATCGAATCCCCAACTTGTCCATGGCCATGCCGTTCTTCTCGTGTGCATCGCGCAGTTGTCTACATACGTGCACCCCTCACCCCAACGCCTCCTTGGAGTCCGACACAATCAATGCAGTCAATACAGCCCTGGCATCCAGTGCAATCCACACACTTGACGCAACCATGGCAATCAGTGCATCGCAGACAGACCACACAGCCAATGCAGGCGACAGAGTCGCCGGTATTGATGCAGCCTGTGCAGTTGGTGAGTTTGTAAGACCCGATGCAGCCTGTGCAGTTGGTGAGATCGTAAGACCCGATGCAGCCGGTCGATGTTTCGCAGTGTTCGCTGGTTGTATTTCCATTCGCATTGATTGGGGTAAATCTTAGGAAGTTGGGCGGTGGTGAAGGGTGAGCGGCGGGAGGTTGCTGCTGAGGAGCATACGTATGGCGGGCACCCTGAGGCAAGCCGGGATATTGAGGCAGGTAGTGGACTGGCGGTGACACAACGGTTGGATCACCAGGCGCAGTTGGGTATGAAGATGCAGCTTGAGGAGGCTGACTTGTCTGAGCATTGTGATAGCCGGGAGCGGGATGGACAGGTATCTGTCCATGGCCCTGGAAATGTGCGCTACCGCGTTGGTCTTGTGCAGAAAAAGGACTGTGACTTGGCGGCAGCATTCGGGCTGATGGTTGTAGCGGCTGGGCTAGTGGAGTGTAGGGCGTTCGAGGAGACACGGGCGCTGGAAGATGGCTGAACGGCGGAAGTATTGGTGGGCCTTGTCCCTGGCCACGTTGAGGCGGAATAGAAGGAGGACTGTCGCCCATGTCGGCATCCGGATCAGAGACAGTTGGTTGATGATTGCTGGCCATCGCGGAAGTTCCAAGGTTAGCTGTATTTTAAGGGAAGCACTAGAGTCGATAATTGGCAGGAAGGATAGGATCAGGTGTGCTCTCCTTTCTAACTCCCGGGGTGGTTGTTTCTATTAGTAGCATGAGGAAAGCTCTTATAACATGGAAAGAGATATCCTCGTTTGCCATTCTGACCTGGTGGAAGGTACCAAACTCGAAATATTTCGCTGCGTGCGTGAGCTAAACATGGTCGCATGCTCAAGAACAGCGCAATCATGAAGAGAAGCACAAGGTCCAAGAACATTCAGATGACATTGACATGAAGGAAAAACCGATGAGAAAGCGTGCAGGGGGTGTGCCTTGGGAGAAACCACATATTCGCTGCGTCACACAGCTGGAGCCAGACTACGCGCTGTAAGGTTCAGGGTGCATTATCTAGTCATTTGAACAAACTGCTTGGCCCCCGAATGCGGGAAACGATCAATGTTGTGTTGCTTTCGAAAGCTGGGGGTGGAAGTTACAGAGATGCCGCTGCGAGCGACAGCCAATTTCAAACGCGACCACCGCTCAGCTTAGCTAAGCTCGCAATCATCACAGGCGATCGCGTTCGCAACAATCACTCCACCCAAGCTTTCCCCACACCATGACGCGTCGCAGAATCACCAACAAGCTGCCGAAAAGCTCGCGAATACCTCAATCGCTTGCTTTCTCAGGTTTGCGCTTGATAAGACGCCAGAAATGTCCGTGAGAGGGCCCCGAGGAGGCCGTGGACGCGGTCGCGGTCGCGGCACTGGCAGAGGACGAGGTAGAGGTGGGAAGACGACGAATGTGAGTCTCATTAAGTGATTGTATCATCATTTGCATGCTGACTTTTGGAAAGTGGGAGTGGCATAACAACTACTCTCCGGCACCTGAGATCTACAACCAGCTCTGGCACATCCGCCAAGAGCCTGTGGACCTCCGCCGGTCCCCACAGCCCAAATGCCCATTACCGGACGCGCGATCACGAATTCTCGACCGCAGGCAGACTGAAGGCGACATACAACGGAACTTTTACGTGGTGGAGGTGACAAACTTTCCCAGCCACAAAACCTCCGTCTCAAGCGCCGAAGACGCAGGGCTGAACGCCACAGAGCTATTCCATGTAGATCTCAGTCGGATACTGGACTACGTCTCTCCCGCAGAGCTGGAGCGCTTCGAGAATGAGCAGTTCCAGATTGAGGCAGAAGCTGAAGCAGTTGCTATGCGCGTGGAAGCAGAGGAGCTCAGGCGGAGACGGCTGGAGAAGAACGCGAGATCAGCAGCAATGGGGCAAGGCAGTCGGATGCTCAGCGGCTTGGGCCTGGGCCTCGATCCCGATATGCGACCCAGGGGCAGACCGCGCGGACGAGGGAGAGGCAGAGGAAGAGGCAGCTGGCGCGGAAGAGGCGCGCTTGTCTTGAACGGCCGTGAACAAGACATGCGGGATCAGCTGGTGGACGCCGAAGGGGATGAGCTGGTTCAGACTGAGGATGGCCTGCAGATGATGATTGACGAGACAGACTCGGAAGACGTCGACCTTGCTGCAGAGCTGGAAGCGCGAACATCACCTAACCTAGCCCGCTCCGCATTCGTCGCCAACAGTGCGCTCTCACCAGTGTTGTCGCATCGACGACCCTCGGGTACCCTGTCTATGCCTCGCATCCCCATCGATGCCTTGGATGATCAAGACGAAGAATCTGACCTCGAGCTCCTTGATCGAGACGCAAGATCCATGTTGAGCGCCGCCATGCAGTTGCGCATTGAAAGCGATATAAACACCCGCTCAGAAACAACTCTAGAGGATGGTGGCGGCCACAGGGGTAAGAGACGTAGGACAGAAAGCACGGCATCAAATCAGCGGCCGCATCCACGATCTCCATTTTCGAGTACCATTCCAGAGTCTCCTGTTTCCGCTGAACACTCCGACGACGCCATACCTGCCCACGAACCTATCGCTGTTCACCGCGGCCTCCAAAATGGCAACTCGAATGGCGCAGAGCTCGACAACATACACGTGCAGTCACCTACTGTGGGGGCATCAATCGAAGAGCAGAGCGACGGCGACAACGAGGACGAAGATGCTGAGGAATATGTTGTCGAAGCCATCATTGAGCACTATCGCGATGCCGGAAAGAAGTTCTACTTAGTCAAGTGGCAAGGCTACGAGGATAGCCACGACTGGCTGCCGGAAGAGGACCTTGAAGGTGCCGCGGAATTGGTCGCAGAGTACAACGAGAAGGTCCACAGGAGGAAGATGAAGGGCAAGCAGAAGATGACGATGTAGAAATGCATACCCATTCCTATCCATTCCATTGCCACGTCGTAGTATTCAGGGACTACTCACTGTTGCCTAGAATCATGATGCATACATGCCTGCAAAAGTCGGACAGTCGGACCCTGAAAACACGCGACGTGGTGCCCGCGGAACTGCGACATGCATGTCTACGCGAGGACATGACCGCATCATGTACGCCTCACCCATCATCGCAATCCCAAAGCCGCATTCCGCAATACCCATTGCTCCAGAACTGTCCGCCCTCTCACCCGATCCGATCATCGACGACGTTGCCATGACGCGGTGTAAGCCCTAAGCGTCGAGTCTTGCACAGGTTCTACATAAACTCTTATGAGCGGCCTGAAGCATCGACTTCGACACGATATTCCGATAATACAGTCTTCATCATGTCCTTCGCTCTCAAACTCCGCACAATCGCCCGTCCTGCTTTCCAGCAAACACGCTTTCTCTCTTCGACGACAAGGATGTCGGCGAACGAGTACGGCCAGGGAAAGTCCCATGCACAGGGCCAGAGCGCCGTGCCCAAGTCAGTACAAGACGCAGCGCCAAAGGGTCTTGAGGAGGCGTTGCCAGATAGAGTACGACTTGCACAGGCAAAGTAACAAAAGACTGGCCTTGCTAACACTCGCAACAGGTCCATCCCACCGGCGGCGCAGCAAGCCAATCGACCAGCAAGACGCACGCTCTGAACGACGGCGAGGACTCGATCGTGCCCAAGAAGATCCAGGAGATTCTCCCGGAGAGCGTGGAGCGCGCTGTGCCGAATGTTATCCATAATACTGGGGATAAGCCAGCGACGAAGTAGTGTCTTTAGGACCAAGAGGCCTCATGAGTCAAATTTCAATACCAGTAAAGAGTTTCAAGGTGCATGATGGGGTGTGATGTTGCTGACACAATGAAAATGGGTATATTGCTCAATGCTGGCCTTCGATATGTACATCTACTGTCCCCTTCCTTCGTCCCAGCGCGAAGTCTTTGTTGATATGTGCGGTCGCTACCTGCACTGTCTTTATCACGTCGCCGTTCGCGCAGACTGCTACCATCGTCTTCTCGTTCACTGATAGCGACATCGTTTCAAGCATCCTTCGTACGTCCGGCCGCGAGCCATGCCGCTGTGTGATATGCTCCAGGTTCCTCTCCCGCGTATTGAGTTTCCATCGTTGATGCTGTATCAGCGCGCATCGGCAGCCCGCCTGATCCTCTACTACTGGCATCTCTCGTCGTGGTTCAGGTAGTGGTCGATACGCATCGTCGTGCCCCGTCGCATTGCCATTCGAAAACGGGTCTTCGTCGTCTTCCCAATTATCGTGGTCGCCCCCATCAATCAGCGTGCCTTCTTCACTCGCCGTCTCCTCAGAACTATCGTAGCCATCCAGTTTCGCTGCGAAAGGCTCGACGTGATCGAGTTTCATGCCCGTGTCTTCCATTTCTGCCTCGCGGTCCCATTCGTCGTAGATCTCGTCTGGATGGCGGATCCGCAGTGTTGGGCGGTCGCTGAGTCGTCTTGATAGTTGGGGGCGGAGATGCGCGAAGGGGTCGAAGCGTACTAATTCTGCCTCTTGCAGTTTTGAATCTGCGCATGTACTCCAGAACTCTGCGGCAATGGCGATGCCGCAGTCGTGTAGCGTTGAGATACATCGTCCCACGATCGCTCTGACGATTTCCTCAAACGCGGGGTCCAAATGTCTTATCATCCAGACAAATCTTACTCGTCTTGTCTTGACTTCGTCTGGTCCTGCGGTAAAGCACAATTGCTCCAAATGATCCAGGATGGCGAGGATGAACGACACGCCAGTGGAGCTACTGATGAGTATTAAATCTTCATATTCGTGCCACTTAGGCGCAACGCCGTATGGACCATCGATGTATGCTGTCAAAGTCTGATCTTCAGGCTCCGTAGCATTTGGACAAGGCCTTGCCAGCCAGGTTCGCTGGTGTTCCACGAGTCGCTGCGTGAACCCAAACTTCGACTTGGACTTGACCATGAGTATCATCTCACTCGTCTGTCTGGGCTGTTCCAGCTTCCTACCCGGCTCGAGATCTTTGCGCGGTGGCAGCGGTGGAGGCGGCATGGCGCTGCAATTCGCAGGCGTGAATGGGTGCACTTCGAAGCGTCCCAGAGCGGGTATGTAGAGCCGCATATGCTGGCCAGGTCTCCAGAGGAAAGGGATGTTGGAAATCCGGACAGTCGTAGTGGTGTCCGATGTCTGAGTAGGTAGACTTGAAATGGAGGCAGACGGCGTGGTCATCCGGACTGGGAAGCCCATGACCAGTTTCCTGCTTCTACGTGATCTTGCGTATCTACGGACCGTGGGTTCGATGTAAATATTGGTACGTAGGAAGAAGTATGCGACCAGTGACTTGTCGAACGTAAAGATTACAATGGCCAGGTAAATCGGCGGGCGCGCGTATGTCGGGACGTGCTGAAATGCTATAGTCAGGAAAGTAAACGTGGACATGTAATGGTTGAGGTAGAAAAGTCGGTGGCTCCATTGTCTGAGAGGTAAGACACTGGTAACTGCGATCCAGATGAGCATCGCGTATGTGGCAATACCATACCGAACGACTGTCATACCCTCATCATGTGACCTCAGGATGTCTCTTGTCGATATGGAGGTCTTCATTGTCACTACGTGGACTGTCGCGCTCACGAGTATTGCGCGGCCAACCCAGCGGTGCAACCAGTTTATCCGCTCATGAGATATGCCGGTAACAAGATCGAAAGGTCCGCATCGCGCTGCGAGAAGATACACGAGTGGTATCTGCGTTAGAGTGACCCATGCCGCTCGAAATGCGACGTCATCGATGAAGTGGTCCGACAAGAGAGGTGCGTCGACCAAAGTCAAAAGGTATAGCGACAAAGTCGCATACAACACAAGGACGATAACTCGACTTAAGGCAAAGGTCGTGATGGTGTAGCCAAAGAAGAGTGGAAGGCGTTGTAGCGCGCTGACGGCGATGCATGCTTTAGTCCGCGCGAGGCAACCGGTGCCCGCCGTTGCGGTGAACCGTTCATATCGATGTGTATGGTAGCTATTGGGAATTAGACGTTTCAACAGTCGCTTTTCATAATGCTCACATTCTACGCTTCCACCATTTGTAAGTCCTGCTTGCAAACTTGAGCGCGAAAATAGCACTTAAAATCCACCAAGAAATCCAAAATATGCGGTGGTTTGCCTGACCTCCGTGCTTCAAATGATGTTCGTATCGGACGTCGTCGAGATCGTTCGCTGATTCCGCTATGTTGACATGGACATGGATATGCGACATGACTTCACGGTTAATCGGATGTACCTCATTCGTGTCGTCGCATGTAGAAAGCTCCAAGGAAGGACCAGGGCTTCGTGATGGGTTCGACTGCGACGGTGTAATTTGGGGAAAACGCCTAGGTGAGCAGACCGCAGATCAGCGAAAAGGAAAAGCGCCGAAAGATAGTAAGGAAGAAAACTGAAGAGTAGGTTTGCGAGGATTTCGGTGCCTCAAAACAGTTGACCAGCCTATGGTAAGCGACGCGTATCACCCGCAAAGCTTTGAGACACTATGGCGTCGCAGGAAGCGTCGTGAGGGAAACTTTGACTCGTGCCATGGCGAATATTACAGCCGAAGCTGAATGAAGATAGACTGCGCATCTGAGATTCGCAGTGCGCGAACGATAAATTTGTGGTGCGCCATATGTGTCAAGATGATTTGTCTATGAATTGATGGTTGGGAGAGGTTGTTGTTCCGTGGCTGAGGTTGCAAAAACGCCGCACATCGTGTTTCAGGAACGCGCAGTCGCGACCAACAACCCATGTACACATGACGTCTGGGAAGATCCTTGGGACCTGCAACCACGAATGCGGTAATGTCGCATTCTGGAGAACAAAGCGTCTGAATGCTGTTCAGATGACCAAAATAGCCTTCCACCTTTCTGCAAAACACCGGGCTCTGGCGAATCTCGTCATGACTTCATGTCCAGCTTTTCTCAGTGCCGAGGTGACTAGACAGAGCATATTCAAGGTCGCGGAATCGTTGCTTAGAAGTCACCGCTTAGATCGAACGCCCAAAAGTCGGGAAAAGTCCACCCTGAAAGATCGAACTGCATGTCTTGCAAAGTGTCGAATGTACCATCCATGCCTTTCGGATCGTTGCCATCACTCAGCTCTATACTACGCAACGTCGAGTGCGTTCCGTTGTTTGGCGCCTGGCTGCCCAAAAGCCCAACACTCGGAGCAGCTATGCTCGCGCCCACGCCCTTTGGTGTTCTCGTATCCGACGGTGACGCGCTGGACAACGTAGTCCGAAGAGAAGACGCAAAGCTAGCTTCTGGATCTTTCTGCAAATCCAGCATCCGCAGCGCCACCGCCATGAACTGGTCCAATGTCCTCTTGCATCTCGCAGGGATATCATCCGAGAGGTTTGTGCTTTGTGCAGTGGAAGATGACGGAGGCGAAGGCGGTAGCATGTTGATCGCCGCAGAAAGTAGCCAGTACTCCATGTAGCCCGTACCCATGCGCATAACCTTTTGTTCATACGTTTGACCAGCAAGTTTGAGCACATCAATCGCGGCAATACACAATGTGCGGGCAAGGAAGGAGTGTTGGGGAACAACTGCTAAAGACACCTCAAGATCAGGCGCTAAATGTTTAGCTGATGGTATGTCTGCAAAGTGTGTTTGGCCATCTGCGAAATACGATGCCTTTAGTGCCGGTGCCGAACTTGAAGCTTTGACACGACCGTGAAGGGTACAATTGAAGTACACGATTCTCGAGAGCATTAATCCCGTTCGGATAATTTCATTGCGCATATTGTTCAATGCGAGTATGCCTTGTGATACCAGCTCGTTGTGGGTATTGACGATCGCACTCGTGGACTCAACACATGCGGTGAAGGAGTATGCATATCTTTCTTTTTGAGACGCAAGCTTTGCGAACGATTGGTGAAGAATGAAGACGAACTGTCGCAACTGAAGCCGGAGGACTGCCATGGGTATGGTAGCGCGGGGATCGTCCCACTGGGGTAGACTGCGAAGTAGTTCGTGAATTTGTGCATCATATTGTAACACTTCCGAGTATTGAAGTCGCGCTGAGGGATCGTTCAGCAATTGCAGCAGGTGGACTCGTAGTGGAATGGACTTTGGTGAGACGCAGAGATACGAGACAGACGTAAAATTCTCCATGGGTCGGCTCTCTGGTAGCTCTTGCATCTCAGCCATGAGTGTATCGTCAGGAAGATTCGAGGGGGCTGGTGAGTCCCAGTAGAGCGCCGTGAGGGAAGACTGAAGGCCACTCTCCAGAGACGATTGCAGCTCCAGCTCCATGATGGTGATCCACAGCCGCTTCTTCATCTCTCGCTCAAATTCTGTGACCTTTCCGGTCGTGACAAGTGACGGGTCTCGATGCATGCCAGCCGCTAAAGCTAGACGAACAACATCGCCAGATGTGACCCAGTCTTAGACTATGTCAGCTGTGTTCATGTCTGATTTCATCGCAACGTACCTTGCTTCAATTTAACACAATTGGCTCTCTTCGCGAGGACCGAAAGGATCCGTATCTGGAAGAACTGCAAAGTCAAGCGCTTGCGTGGTTGTCTGCCAATCCAGGCATCGCACAACTCGATAATGTTCGAAGCCATCAGCCGATCAGAGGTTGTGTCGCCTTCGAAAATGTCGTCTTTCGGGGCCAAGCACTTAGTGCTTGCGATCATGAGTAGAAGCATGGCTGCGAAGCCGGGTTGACTTGCAGACCCACCCACAGCCCTTTGCTCCCAGAATGTGGTATACTCTTTCCAAAACGATGGTTCATGCAAAATCCGGTAGGTAGTCTCCCATGTCTGGAAGTAGGAAGCGATCTGCAAATCTACAACACCACGGTCAGGCAACGCTGCGAAGATTTCTTGGTCGATCCCTAGTGTCCGAGCATCATTCTGCTTAGCCGCCATCTTTCTGCGATCGCGAAACGTTTTGAAATCTAATGGCTAGTAAGATGCCACCTCGCGCTAATCTTGCTGCGTCTACTGACCGTTCGTTAGACGTATGATGGAACCATCAAGCATCAGAGCTTCGCGTGTGAATGCCTGTAGCTCCCGGAACTGATGCATTTTAGCAACCGCTCTTTCGCAAATCAACGCGATCATACCTGAGCGATAGTGCTCATCACACTGGTTGATCCGTGAAATTGAGTTTTGAACCCCTTCCCTCTAAACATCAATGCTTCTTTTCCGTGATCCGGCTCCACAGGCACAATATCTGAGTATCGTGACGGATGATTACTGTTTTCCTGTCTCTTCGCTGCTGCCAACTGCCGCTCCAAGTCCTCGATCCTTCTTTCTTGAGCTCTCGCGTGTAGTCGCATGCTCTCTAACGAAAATTCTGATGACGGTGCAAGCGCTGTATCCCGTGTGGCGTTCTCCGGATGGATAGCAATTGGGTTCTGTCTGCCTGTTTGGTTGCCGTTTTTGCCTATCAGATCATCAAGCAATCTTGGATCGTACGTGCATTGACTGGAGCGCCCTGTTTTCTGGCACCTCCCGCAGATTGGGTAGACCCGATCACACTTCATCTTCCTGTCGCGACATGCGTAGCATGACAACACCTTCCGCTTCTTGCTGGCCCGCCTCACACCAGGTGACGCTTCATGGTCTGGCGAGTTCTCTCGCGAATCGGCATCTGCGCTTCTTGTAGACATGTCGCGTCAATAGGATAATCAAATGAAATCACACGCGTGAGTTGATGGATGAACAATGGGGGTCGGAGATGGCGGAGATGACGCTGGAGGCAGGGAGATGTGGCGCGGCTCTCAACCATCGCCGAGCCCGCGGCCTCTCTCTGGACCCTGGTGCGCAAGCCTTCGTCGTTCGCGCCTCTCATCGCAACGACCTGACAATGAGGTGGCATAACTCTTTGCATCGCAGCAGATCGCCGCATTTCTTTCGCTGATCACGGAGCCTCGCTTGCGCGCATGCTGCCCTGCTTTGGAGGTGGTGCTTCGCTCTCCCTGCTGTTCTTCTCGTCACTTTGCGCGTTTCGTGACGACTAGTCTTGCCCCAACTCCATGGTAGAGCTCGAGCCAACAGTGTCTACAGGCTGTGCTTCTAGTCACATTTTTCTGTCTCGGTCAAATTGCAAGTTCCAGTGTTCCTTGCCAGTTGAACAATCAGTACGATACGGATTGTGGACGGATAATTGCAAACCTCCAACATTCGGCGCGTGTTCCCTACCCTGTCATCCCGGTCTGCAGTATATTACAACCTTCTCGAAGCTTTCCAAGGTGGCTCAAGCCGACAATCCAATAGTAAGCTTTCCTTGGTCCAAGGCTTTGGTTGCTTGTGGGCATCCTGCTTCCTGGAGGCTTGGGAGTTGGCGATGTGCCAGGTTACAACACATCTACTTTGCCATCCATTTCGTCGCACTCTATAGTCATTAGGGTCTGCGAGATACCATAATTCGACATAAACTTGGCAGTCCCAAGAGCCACATACAATAGGTTGTCGGTCTCGTTCCTCCTCTTCGAGGGCAATGCGTAGGTAGTGAGATCGACCCCTGTCTGGCCGGCAGACGTTCGGAATATTGTTGCACACGCGCGCGTTCATCTAATCTAGTCAAAAGCGGGGGAGCCCACGTTTCCCCATATATCGACATTGCCGATCATGAGTGCAATATCGACTGCCGAGTACCATTCGTCTTCTGATATTATCACAGCTACCTCAGGCCATGGGGTTTCTCTCTTCGACAAGCGCAGCTTCAGTTGGAACAGGCCACGGAACTACTGCGGGTGGGCTCGTGCATGCAGGAAACCCAGCATGGTTGGCTCAATATACGAACGTGTTGCTGACGTTCAGAGCATTCCGCATGGGGTGTAAGCATCCAGATTCACTAACTCACTTGCACGATTCTTGAAAGTCACCCAGTGGGATAAGCTTGATGTACTGATAGCATCATTCGCACAATGTACACAGATCACGGTAATGAATCTGCTTCGCGATCTGTAACCAGGCAGAGGCTGTAGATAGCGTTGCTGTCATGAGACTCTTGACTATGGAGACAGATATCTTATTCGCGGAGCATAGATCTAAGCTAGCTTTATCCATGCCGTGGGAAATTGAAAAGATTGTTCAGAAAGCGCCTGCCTATCTTTAGTTCCGGGATTTCTATAATACCCCCGTTTCAGGCTGGTAACCACCATTGGCCCTGAGCTCGTTGTGTTGTCGCAGAATCAAAACATGGCAAGGATCTCGAACCCATCTGACAGCTCGGGAGAGCTAAGAAACCCACCAGACCCGCCCCTGACGCCACTACTGGTCAGTGTTTATGAATGATGTGCATCTACAAGCAACAGCTGGTGACACAGATCTAAGGCGCAGCACTTCCAGAATAATCCCCATGCAAATCCCGCTTCTCTTTCATCTGGATCTCCTGTCCGCCTACCCACTTCTCAATATGATATTGCACCCGGAGTATTGCTATGGCAAGTACCTTTCTCTCCAACAGCGGTTATGAGTAATGAAATTCACTCCGCACTCCTTGAAGCAGGCTATAAATTGCTCTATGCCCCATACTAGTCTCATAGTTCCATCAGAAGCAAGCTAACATCATGTATCGCAACTTTCTCTACGCAGCGGCTCTCCTTTCTGTGGCTCGCGGCCAACTTGTTGGCACCCAAACCACCGAAACCCATCCGGGAATGACATGGCAGTCATGCACCGCCAAAGGAAGCTGCACAAGCAAGAGTGGAAAGATCACCATTGATGCCAACTGGCGCTGGCTCCACCAAAAGAGCGGGTGAGTTACACCCTCACGATTTCGACGATTACAGCTGATGCATCTCACAGCACAACTAACTGCTACACCGGCAACACGTGGGATGCAACAGCTTGTTCCGACAACAAAGCATGCGCTGCGAACTGCGCTGTCGACGGTGCCGACTACAAGGGCACCTACGGTATTACAGCTAGTGGAAACTCCCTCCAGCTCAAGTTCATTACTAAGGGATCGTATTCTACCAACATTGGCTCGCGCACATACTTGATGGCATCTGATACCGCCTATCAAATGTTCAAGTTCGATGGCAACAAGGAGTTCACGTTCGATGTCGACCTTTCGGGCTTGCCTTGTGGCTTCAATGGTGCACTCTACTTTGTCAGCATGGACGAAGACGGTGGTTTGAAGAAGTACTCTGGCAACAAGGCTGGCGCAAAGTACGGAACTGGTTACTGCGATGCTCAATGCCCGAGGGACCTCAAATTTATCAATGGCGAGGTGAGTCCTAGATCACACTTAACCAGCGCGAAGGATTGAATCACTGACAAACCTTCTAGGGCAACGTTGAAGGTTGGAAGCCTTCGGACAACGATGCAAATGCTGGCGTTGGTGGTCACGGCTCCTGCTGCGCTGAGATGGACATCTGGGAAGCGAACTCCATCAGTACAGCAGTTACACCCCACGCTTGCAGCACCATTGAACAGACTCGCTGCGACGGTGACGGCTGCGGCGGCACATACTCCGCTGACCGCTACGCTGGCGTATGCGACCCTGACGGCTGTGACTTCAATGCTTACCGCATGGGCGTCAAGAACTTTTATGGCAAAGGCATGACTGTCGATACTTCCAAGAAGTTCACTGTCGTCACACAATTCATCGGCACTGGCGATGATATGGAAATCAAGCGTTTCTACGTTCAAGGAGGCAAGACAATTGAGCAGCCAGCATCTACCATCCCTGGCGTGGAGGGCAACTCGATCACCACAAAGTTCTGCGACCAGCAAAAACAGGTATTCGGTGACAGGTACACTTACAAGGAGAAGGGCGGAACTGCCAACATGGCCAAAGCCCTTGCGCAGGGAATGGTACTCGTCATGTCGCTCTGGGACGACCATTACTCTAACATGTTGTGGCTTGACTCAACTTACCCGACTGACAAGAACCCTGACTCTGATCTTGGATCTGGCCGTGGCTCATGCGAAGTCACGTCTGGTGCTCCAGCTGATGTTGAGAGCAAGAGTCCTGACGCAACAGTCATCTACTCTAACATCAAGTTCGGTCCTCTTAACTCAACCTACTAAGTGATGGCGGGACAGGCAATGTTTGAAGAGGGAAAATGGTTTAATTGGCTGTACATACACTCGCTAGAATCAGATCATGTACGCCTTAGAGCCCAGGCACTGGACGAACGTTATTGGTATTCCTCTAGAGAATTGAACTTCCGTTGACGAAGCGTCTTTTGCGTGAAGCTTGTTTCCATGCTCAGAAAATCTGCGCCAGCTGGCGTGCGACCCAGAAGAGGCACCACACGGCCCAGAAAAGGTACCACAGCATGAGTTCGACCCATTGCAGGGCGCCCGGGAGGTCCATGGCTTTGGTCTTCCCACCGTCGAGGACCATCGTCTGATTTGTTGACATGGTCATTGTGCTTTTCTCGGGTGCTGTTGTGGGTGCTGGTGTTGGTCTTGCTTGTTGCGAAGCATGCGGTGCGGTTGCTTGGTCTTAGTTTGAGGGGATGTGTAACACTGCTTTGATGTTAGTTACAACTTGCGAATAATCTTCTGTTCGCTGTACCTTCGAAGTTATTGGTGTTCGCTGAAGAAAAGTCTTTGGCGTAAGTCTGACCTTGAACCGAATCGTGGCATGGCGGCGTCCGAAAGCGGTTAGTGGATTTGCCTTAGAAACGGGTGGAACAAACGCAACTTTCCTCTGCTGGAGCCCGCTTACAACACAAACTCCTCAAGAACCTCACCACATGCTCGCAACACACATACAAGTGCTTATGCTATCTGAGCTCGTCAGTCCTTCCTGTTTCCAAGAGATCTGATACTTCACTGACGTTTTACTGCCGAGTCGGCCACCTTTAGGCTCTCTTTCCTGGGGTCTCAGAACCAAGCGGCCTCCAAACGGACCAGAGTACCCTACAATTGACCTCATTCCTAACGGACGAGTCTGCGGAGACATGCCCGCCTCCCTTTCCATTATTTTGGGCTCGGCCAATCGATGTTGCGGGCGGGCTTCCTCATAGCCATTGCACCACGTCGCGGCCTAGAAGAACATTTCCACGAACCAAGCAGCTGCGATGTTGAGACGTGCGATGACGTGGGCGGGCAAGTTCTGTTGCGGTGCAGCGCGACAGAAAGCAGAAGATCACATCGACACGATCTCGACACCAGCACGCTCGGGACAATGGAGCGACGTCAGTCAGAACCCTCCTACGAGTGCTGCAGACCACTGTCGTGGGCGATGGTGCTACTGATTTCTTACATTACCCTTGGGCGCAAAAGAGCAACTTTGGCCTGATTCCGTGGCATCGTTTGTGCTTAAGTCGCCCTATATTAAGAAGCTCTTACTACTACACGCGGCGGCAGTGTACACTTTGAGTTCGGTCACTGGGTTACTCGTCGCCGCGAGAGTGGTGCAATTATCTAACGCCATTTTTACCCTCAGACTCTTGGGACTGGCGAAAACGAGTTGCCTACATACTATCACTTCACGCGAGGATCATGTAACTAGCCAGAGTAAGTCAGACTCTGCTCCCTGAACACGAGCCAGTACTACACTAACCTCTTGCAGCTCTGCCTAGCAGCACTCTATACTCTTGACACCTTGCCATATCGTCGGCCTTCGCCAAATCCTGCCCCCTTCGTGCGCGATTCGGCAGCTCGTGAGCGTCTAGCCCAGCTCTACTCATAGCTACGACATCCTCCCTGTCTGGATCGAAAAACACCCCCAAACTCGACTCCATATCGTCTGAAGCCGAGGATCCAGGCTCAAAGAACCTGCTGTTGCAGCAAACGCCCCCTGGGGTTATTGTAAGCACCAGCGACGAGTACCCAGGTATGTGGGATCGATGCGGGCCATGACCGGTGTACGAGTGCTATATCGCACCGTTGTATAATCAGGCTTGAGCCGCCTTGTATATCGATTGCTTCGTCTGTCATGGTGTAAGGGCTGTCTCCTGTCCCAGCATCCAAAAGCAGGCTGAGGTTACGAAGTCTCCTAAGATGAGTCCAATCTCATGTCCTGCCGGTAACGCTAACAACGATTCATCGTCAGGTCCAACCGATGGATCCTCCTCCGCATGTCGACCCTATCAAAACAAATATCTGCGTGCTCAAAGTCCGCTTTCATCATAGATGATACGCAGCGTCTAGGTTCAGATGAAGCTACAAATACCTATCGCGACGCACTTCCTGTCGGGCTAGCAGGAAAGACTCGTACATCCCGGCTGGGTGTGTGTGATGTAAGCCCATAAAAATTAAAAGATTGCTGTCGGTTGGGAGTGGAGCAGACGATGGAAAGTGCCTTAAAATGGTGATTGCTCCCTCCGTTGGTTTTGGCAGTTTGTCTTTTCTCGTACATGTCATGTATCATCAATACGATCCTCTTGATCGAGCATCTGAGCTTTTTCGACTTTGCTGGTGACCACATGTCTATCGCGGGCTGTCATGCTCAGGTGGTCATGGTCCGCGAGATCGCTTCTGAAACGGAACGA
>Ga0265780_10004644_pt1 | contig 17615 bp, 20 predicted proteins | sample P1T30metagenome_FD_192432 | JGI IMG/M metagenome (GOLD analysis project Ga0265780, IMG submission 192432) | Plant litter microbial communities from East Loma Ridge, Irvine, California - P1 T30 | ecosystem: Environmental > Terrestrial > Plant litter > Unclassified | place: USA: California...
CTGACGCTGCGCTTTCTCCCTCTGGCGTCTGAACTTGCGGCGCAGCCGCTGGCTTTGCTGCTGGAGCCGTCGAGGTGCGGGCGGTTACTGGCTCGCCTTTGCCTTCCCGGCTCTTGATGAATTTCCGTACGGCTTCCTGGCTCACCTTCAAGTCATTTGCGGCCAGCCACTCGCATACCTGCCAGTTGGCGTACCCCTTTGCCTTCAACTCGAAGATTTGAGCCTGGAAGGGTTCCAGCCTGGAGCGTTTCGCTCTCGGCTGCACCTTCTTTTCAAACTCCTCAATGTCCATGTTCGCCCTTGTGTTGAGAATCCTTCCATCTTAGCTGTGATTCCAACCGGAAACAACCGTATGCAATGAACTATACACAAGGAAACAACCTAAAGCAAGTACGTAACAACAAAAAACAACCATAAGCACGTTTAATAACAACCATATACAACATAGTTGCCAGCAGGAACAGTTGACTGTAGGATATATAGGCACGACAGATACGTTTACGAAATGCTCCGCATTTCTCCAACGTATCCTGTGCCAAAGGGTTCCCCTTTGAAACTGTCCTCCCCCTAACGGGGATCGTCAGGGCGCCTGCGGGCGCAGATTCACACCAAGAGAAACGAGCCGCGACGCGGCGAAAGGCAACGAATGGCACGACCTAAAAAGCATGGCGATGAAGCCACCAAGCCAGTCAGTTTTCGGCTGGCTGAATCCGAGCGCCTGGCCTACCTGGCAAAGTGCGAAGCGGCCGGCCTGTCTCCTTCGGACTTCTTCCGGGAGTGCGTGCTGACCAACAAGACGCAGATCGTCGCCAAGCCAAAGGCAAGCGCAGACCGTCGCCAGTTGTTGTTTTTGGTAAACAAAACGAGCAATAACCTTAACCAGTTGGCGCACCGTGCAAACAGTGACCACCTGGCCGGAAAACTCAGTGAACAAAAATACGAGGCGATTCTAGACAACCTGGAGTTGATTACTCGATTTATGAAGGCGACTCTCCGCGATGTTGACTAGGATTAGTGGCGGTACAGCCGGTATTAAAGAGTATCTTGAGAAAGGCCGCAAGGAAGGGCGCGACTTGTCCCGCGATGAGCTGGACGAGCGCGTTATCTTAGATGGTGACCTGGACACAACTAACGAAATCATCCTGGCAATGGAGGGCGACGGCGAGAAATACTTGCACATCACTATTGCGTTGAAGGAGGACGAGATTGCTCGTTCGACCTTGGATAACATCGTTGGCGACTTTAAGGAGTTCGCTTTCTCCGCTTATGAACCGGATGAATATAGCTTTTATGCCGAGGCTCACATGCCGAAGGTCAAGAGCTACACCCATGCGAAAACAGGCGAATTCGTAGAGCGTAAGCCGCATATCCACATCGTCATCCCAAAGACAAACCTCCTAAGCGGGCAGCACCTTAACCCCTTTGGCGTGGTGGAACAAAACGAGCGTTTTATTGATGCCTTCCAGGAGCACGTTAATAACAAATATGGCCTGGCCAGCCCGAAGGAAAACCGGCGCATCGAATTTACTGGCGCATCGGAAATGATTAGCCGGCACAAGGGCGACATATTCGGCGGACAGAACAAGGCACTCAAGGCTGATATTTTGGAGTCAATGCTTTCCAAGAATATCGAACATTACGACGACTTCAAGGCCATGCTCGCCCAGCACGGCGCAACCAAACCACGTAATGAAGGTAAGGAAACGGAATATCAAAATGTGAAAGCTCCTGGCAAAACAGGCGTCAATCTCAAAGAGTACGTTTTTACCCGCGAATTCGTAGAGTTGCCGACCAATCAAAAACGCGAGCGCCTGGCGGCAGAGCTGCAGCGGAAATACGAAGTAGCCGGCGCAGCTCGACGCAACCCGGAGCACATCACGCGGCAGCTGGAGAAATGGCACCAGACCCGAGCCAAGGAAATCAAATACCTCAACAGCGGCAACCGGAAGGCGTACCAAGCCTATCGGGAAGCCACGCCCGAAGACCGGCAGCGGCAGCTGGCCGAACGGGCTAATAGCTTCTATACGAAACATCGAAAGGACAATACCCATGAGCAACACGCACCAGGAACTCAGCGAACCACAGGAGCTAACCGACTTGGACACGTTTATGGATTCAAGCAGTCTCCAGGACTCGCCACCGGCAGCGATCGCACACCAGGAAGTAACCGAGCACCCGCTTATGGGAAGCCTTACCCTCAGCCGTTTGGACAAGGCACGGCGCCCCAATCCCTCAACAGTCTGCGAAATCTGTCCAGCGTCGGTATGGTTAGCAACTCCGGTCGAGTTGAAATGCTTTTGCCGAATAATGAACGTCATCAGCTGGAGCACGGTCGAGCAGAACCAATTGATAGATTGCGACGGCCTGCTGATCGCACAGCAGGAGCAGCGTTAAATCCTGCTACCGGCCGCGCAGCCGACAGCGCCGTTAGTCAGCGATCCCGCGACCTACGGGAAAGCAAGCACGCCCATAGCGCCGGCCGGCAGGCCGATCTGCAGGAGGTAAAGCAAAAGATCGACGCCGCCCGGCTGCTGGCTGAACTGTCCCGTTCTCATGGCGTGATCCCGGAAAAATACGAAGTCACCAAGGCGAAGGATGGTAGCGACCGGATCAAGTGCGGCACTCGTAATCTCAACGTGTCCGACTTCCTCACCAAAGAGCTGAACATGCCCTGGAAGGATGCCGAAAAGACGCTGCGTGATTCGTATACCAGGCAGACCGGCCTGGAAGCGACCAACGAGCCACGCCAGGAGCCACGCCGGCAGTTGTGGGCAGAGTTCCAGGCCGAGCGCAAAGGCAAGGCCCAGCTGCAGCGGGCAACGCAATGGACGGAACAGCGCGGCAGCGAGCGCGAACGCCAGGAGGCAATCAAAAGGCAGTTTTACGACAAGCGAAGCAAGGCCCAGGGCGACCGCGCCATGAAGCCGGCCGAGCGTAAGGCCGCTGTCTCAGTGGCCCGCATGGAGCGACTGATGCAGGAAACCGCTTTGCGAGCGCAGGTCAAGGCAGAACGCGAACAGCTCAAGGTACGCCAGCCGGCAACCGAGCAATACCGCGACTTCCTGACGGAGAAGGCCCAGGGCGGCGACGAACGCGCCCTAGCCGAGCTGCGCCGGATGAAGATGGAACCCACCGAGCGAGCAAAGGACACTGACGCCCAGGTAACAGCGGCCGTGCCTCAAGCTCACCAGGAACGCGCACCGATCTACCGCGCCGACGCCATCACCTACCAGGTAGCACGCAATGGCGATGTGACATACCAACGTGCCGGCCGCGACATGCTGCGCGACCAAGGCAGGGCGGTTCACATGCTGCAGAACGACACACAGACCATTGAAACGGGCCTGCGCCTGGCCCAGCAAAAGTTCGGTAGCAAACTGGCTTTGTCTGGCCCCCAGGACTTCCAGGAGAAGGCCGCACGGATCGCGGCCGATGCCGGCCTGAAAGTGGAGTTCACCGACCAGCGATTGAATCAGATCATGCGCGAGCGCACCGCCGAGGTGCAGGCCGCAAAAGCCGCCGACATCGAGGCGCGGAAACTGGCCCAGGACTTCATCAAGCAGCGCGGAGCAGGGAAGGGAGAGCCAACCCCAGCGGAAGCCGTCAAAGGCCCACAGAAGGCCCAGGAACAGGTATCACCCACCATCGACAGCAAGGCGCCTTTGACCGAGCGCAACCAATACACAGGCCCGGTTAAAGCCGTTGATGATGGTTTTGTGTATCAGACGGCCGGCCGGGACACGATCCGGCATGAGCGAAAGCATTTTAGCGAAACGCCTAAGCCTGGCGAATGGGTGCGAGTCACCTACAAGCAAGGCGCAGCGACCGTTAAAAACGTATCCCAGGAACAGACCAAAGACAATGGCCTGATCCAAGGCAACTACCGTTAAACCAACTTCTAGGAAGCAGAGCAATGAGCGAAATCGGTAAGAAAATCCTTGGCGCCGCCCAGGTAGTAGAAAACAGCCTGGCCGCATCGGTCAAGGACTTGGAAAGCGGCATTGGCGCCTTTTTCAGTGGGAGCGATGCCAAGACGAATCGCCCCCAGGAAGTGCAGGAGCAGGCGCCGGCACGCGAGCAGGAGCCGAGCCGAGACACCACGCCTGGCCAGATCATCGCCAATCAGGAAATCGGCGGCAAACCCTTCTACTTGGTGCAGACGCAGAACCACCAGGGCGAGCAGGAGCGCGCACTTTTTGAGAAGGGATCGACCGACTACCAGGCCGGCACGAATGTGAACGTAAGCTGGGGCGACGAAGGACGGCCGACGAGCGCGAAGGCTGGCAATGACGCAGAAATGTCATGGGGCGGCGAGCTGGCCGGCCAGTCGCAGTTCGGCGGGCAATCGCAGTTCTCCAGCTCGTACCATGACGACGGCCAAGGACTCTAAGCGGCCTGCAGCTGCGGCGCCTATCGGTGCTGCAGCTCGCCAAGCCGGCACCATCCCCCCGTAATTCACTTTATGGTGGAGCTGGGGAGCCAGCTTTGCCTGGCGTGGGAAAACGACGAAACCGGGGAAATGGTAGTTTCCCCGATAGTCTGCTGGGAGCTGGGGAACGTGCTGGAGGCTTTGCCGGCGCCCTGGCCGGTTCTCTCAGTTCCTGCGGACTCAACGGAGGCGATCCGGTTCCGGGAGCTGCAAGATAGCGAGGTGGCAGCGGAGTATCAGAGGATGGAGAGGGAGGCGATTGCGGCGCCGTCCTCTCCTGTCAAGAAAGCCCACTAAGAACTGCCCTAACAGGCGAACGATACACACCAACGGGGCCAGGCAATGCTACTCAAAATGAGTGATGCCTGATCCCTTTTAGCTATAAGGATGGCTGATCTATGACAGACGAGGAACGCAAGCTCATCGAGCGCGAAAACCAGATGCAGCAGTTTGCGATTGACCTTCTGGTAACGGCCGAACGGATTGGTATTTCGGTTGAGGACATGGCCATTGTCTTCGGAGGCACCATTCGCGGCCAAGCGAAAGCGAATGCTGAAAACAGAGGCGTGCCGGACATCATTGTTACAGAGGAATTGCTTCGCAAATTCATGGAAGGCTTGCGCGGCGTGCATGAGGCATCGGGTCGTACCAACCACTGATAAAGGAACTTTCAATGTCTCAAAAAGCCTCTGTCGATATGGCGTATCTGGCGACTGTAAAAGAGATTGCCAACAAGTATGTTGCTGTGATGCGCGACTCACTCAAGGATCAAACTGACTTTGAGCTACGCCAGCAAGTCTATTACTGCGCCTACGGGGCAACGATGGCCATGTTTGAAACAGTGGCCAACCTCATTGCCTTTATCCCGAAGTCTCAGCGAGAGCAGGTAATTCGCGTGCGCGATCTAGGCCAGGAGATTCTGACGATGTGCAGCAGTATCGACGCGGCTAGGCTGGGCGAGTTGAAGGCGTACCGGGCTGCGGCGAACCAGGCCGCGAACGAAGATAAGCACTGATAGCCAGGCGGATTAGTCAAATTGAGTGATCGAGCAAGCGCGTACAACGTCCTGTTTGAGAAGGGATCGACCAACTACCAGGCCGGCACGGACGTCAACGTGAGTTGGGGAGATGAAGGCCGGCCGACTAGTGCGAAGGTAGGCAAGGACGTTGAGCTGTCATGGGGCGGCGAGTTGGCTGGCCAGTCGCAGTTCTCCAGCTCGTACCACAATGACGACAGCCAAGGACTCTAAGCCGGCTGCAACTACAGCGGATCTTTACGGAGGTTCCCATGGCCACGCAATGCTGCTGAAGCTTCCTGAAATATTTCTAATTGGTTCCAAGAAGTGGCATGGAAGGGCATACGTCCATCCTCCCGCAGCCCTGTTACTTCAAATTTAAGGTTACGGTGTGATGATACTGAAATCCACCAACGAACACCGCCGTAGATAAAAGCAAAACACCGATGACCATCAAGTTTAGATTGAATAGGCTTTGTCACTACGTGAATTAGCTCAAGGCTTTCATGGTGTACAACAGCATGTCCAAATATTGGATATTCGAATCTATTTGGACAAACGTTGTCCAGCAATATTTTTCTAATTTTTTCCTCATGAGAACCAAGTGATACTTCAGAGAAGGTTGGCAAGCTAGATACCGAGGCTCGAAAAAGCACGCTAAGATGGAACATCTTAAGTACTTTGTAATCGCTTTGAATCCAGTGGATTGCTTCTAGATCGGACCACGGATTTGGTAAGGGGTTTGCCCGTGCCCATTGCATGAGGAACGGTTTTTCATACCAATCATTAAATAAGCGCTCGCAGTCATCACAGAATAAATATTCCTTCTCTCCATTTTGCAATGGTTTATAACCACGATTTCCAATTCCATTTATAGCCATCATATGGCCTTTGGAGTTGTATAATTTTTCGTACAGAAATTCAGGTATGATATGGGAATTTCTTAGCTGCCGCTCATTATGGCAAAGATAGCATCGAGCCATGGAGTTTTCCTATAATTATCAAATTCAAATTTCTTCGGTTATAAAAATGGACGCTACAGTAGTAGTTGATAAAAATTTTTTGCAAGGAGCATCACGCGATCAGGTCCATTCGCTTATGGCCACTTATAAAATCGTGATGCCAGGAGCACTTTTCTTCGAATTGATGACTACTGACTTAGTAGCTCGAAGGAAATGCTTTTCAAAGCTCCCATCACTTATAAATCCTGTTTATCTGGTTGACCACATTGATTTTTTGTTGCGGTATGAAATTGAGGAAAAACGGCCATGTGGACTTCCATCAAACCACCGTCTAAAAATCAATTTTAAATTCAATGAAGGGCTAAGCGATGACTTCTACCAATTACCATTGGATGCTCAAATGGTACTGAATTCCCAAGCTCGACAAGTTGACAAGGATGTTAGCAAATTAATAGAATTTTCGGAAACTATACCTGATATTTTTCCTAATTTATTGGCGGGTACAACTGCACAACAAGAAGCTAATTTAGCCGATGCACACGCACTTATCGCGAAAGTGGAAGAAGTTCACAAGGTCTACGAAGCGTTAGCATCACCTCATCATTCGATGCCATTTCCGAAAATCAAATCTGAATTTGGTACTTGGGCGCATATTCGGTGGTTACAGGTGCAGATGCTGTTTGCTACTGATCTTTACGTGCGCTATCGAGGTCGGTTGCGTGAAATTACGACCCCCAATGTACTATTAAAGCTGGAGCATGACGTACACGATGCTCAGATTCTCGTGCTAGGAGTAATGGAAGGCGCACTCATAACACGGGAGCAGAAACTGCAACGATGGTTCCGCCTTCTAAATCCACATAGCTGGGAAGTGCTGGTGTCTTTGAATCAGAATTTGAGTAAGGAGCCTCATCATCAAATAGGGTCTGATAAGTAGATACTGTTCTGTTTGTCGTAAATCCGCTAGGGGTTTTGGGTCCCTACGCTTTCCTAAAAGCAATAATTTCTGAGGAGGTCGCGTGTTCTTGGTACTTCGGGAAGCGTGTTGCGCTCCGCAAAAAAATGACGCCTTAATGGGCGTCATTTTTTTTATGCGGTACTGCCGTGCCAACTATGCTACTTCGGGCATACGTTCCGCTAAGAGAGCAAACTGTTGTTCACGTGAGTGGAGTTCGATCAGCTTCTCATTCAAGCCCATCTTAGTGTCTGCTTTCATTCGAGCTGCTGTCGACATCAAATCTGCGAGGGTCTCGATGTGATGCACACGCTTGACAGCTTTAAATGTTTTCTCTTTGTTAATGAAAACCCATGTACACTTTTTCCTACGCACCAGCTCTAGCACGTTGGAGAGAGTGCCCGTACTTTTCATATCCCAGATCATTAGACCAGCATCAGCTGCTTCAGCCATTGCCAAGTCCTTGGCTGTAAAGAAAGCTCGAGTGCCTGGCTTGTGATAGGTCGTAACATGGTGAACAGGCCAATCGCCTAAGTTGTTACGGGGCGATTCCCCTGCGCAATACACTGTCACTTTGTCATACCCTTGCTGCTGTAAGAACGACTGTATTGAGGAATCGACACCATCAGCGTCGCCAACCAGTACGTTGTGACCACGAGCGATGATGTTCATCAATCGTTCTTGAACCTTAAAATCCAAGTTCTTGATAGTTATAGAACCTGCAACAAAAACAGTGGTCATGGTCACCTCCAGGTCAACGTAGCTACATAAATAGCCCCTATTTTCGCATAGCCGCGCAGTACCTGGGATGCAGCATCGATCGATGCCCCGCTGTGATAGAGATCATCGACCAATAGTATGTTCCACTTGCCATTGTTAGTGATTACATCTTGGAACGTGATTTGGTTTACTAGGGCAGCGTCCTTGTCCTCACGCGTGTGCAGGTTTTTGAGAGATTTGCCGCCTGGAGCTTTAGCCAACATGTTTTCGAATACGGGCTTGCCAAGCACATTTCCTAGGGCTTGGGCGACTGAGGTCACTGGTTGCACTGCACGCGGATTGCTCGCAGGCATGGGAGCAATCATGCTGAACGAAGGAAGCTTGGGGACAACGTTGGTGGCGACAGCCTGTGCAAGAGCTAGCACCTGCGTTTGATCGTTTCTATATTTCAGCTGGAAAACAGCCTCTCCAGCTTCAGTCCTTTTGGTATCAAACTGCATGTGTCCCTGTTCATTTTCGCCTATTGGCGTGCTGTACAGCGAATGCTTGTCAAGAGCGAATCCTTGATCAAATTTCCCGAAGATTTGTTTTACGTTCACCTGCATAGTACCTCCCAAGGTTTGGTGTAATGTAGAGCTATTGTTGTCATTCTGGACATAGATTACACAAGTGTAGGGAGCTACACAATCGTTCATGCAACATGGATTTTGTGGCGGGCGTTGCTGTCGAAAGCGGCCTAAACATTGCGAAAAAACTATTGATTTTACTACGGTGAGCAGACTACTTTTTGCTTGAAAACGCACTACTCTACAAAGTGCCAGTCTTGCGTACAACGGGTTTTATGTCAACTCAGGCACCACGATAAATGGTGAAAGGTTCTACACTTTATGATAAAGTGTGGTTCACAAAGCCAATTATGAAGCAACGAAATTATGCAAAGCGTCAGTATCGAGTCGGCAAAACTACTGGTATCCACCAATGCTGTAACGCGGGCAGTCATCGAATGCTTCGACGGCCGGCGCTGGGCCATTGTGCTACGTGGCCGAGATGAATTCGTGCTCCGGTCGGCCAGGCAGAATCCAAAGGCGTTTGCCAAGGTAGAAACCGCCCTGGAAGAAATCAAGGGACTCGGCCTACGCCATGCAGAGGTGAACATGGAGAAATGGCAGCGTGACCAACCAACCTTGCCAGGATGACGCCATGAAGCACAGCTATGAAATCAACCCGCGCCCGGTCGAGCTGGGAGGCGGCTGGCAGCTGCGGCTGCTGGAAAATGGGGAAGAAGTAGGCGGCGGGGTGTTCCCGATCTCCCAAGAAGAATCCCAAGCCGGTATGTACTGGTGGAACGACCTCTCAGAGAAACAGCGTAGTTATTGGCTTATGATGGCTGTATCAGCTGTGCCGGCTGCAGCTCGCCATGCGTACCTGCTGGCCGAGGCTTACAACGATGCCAAGGATGAAGCTGAATCCTGGATCGCCACAAGGACGTAATGATGGGTTTGACCACTTCACAAACTGACCTGTTTGGGGCAGCACCTGCAGCTCGCTCCAAGGCTGACGACCCCAGGCCGAATAAGCCGAAGCCCGTACAGCCCCCCAAAGCGGTACCGGCATCCCTGGCCGTCATTCCTCCAAAGCCCAAGGCCAAGGAAGCCACTAGGCGCGAATTAAAACTGGTCGAGGCATCGGCCGAGATTGCCGGCGCCCGCCCTGATGGCGATGAACTAGCGTTCATGCACACCATCATGTGCCAGGTTGGTTTGCCCCGCTCCAAGGTGGACGGTACGAGCTTTGAACGGCATTCCGGTAACTCGGCGCTTTTAGTCGAAGCCGGCAAGCTATGGGACGGCCAGCAATTCGTACAGCAGCCTATCCCCTACGGGACAATGCCCCGCTTGATGCTCGCCTGGATGAACACCTACGCGGTACGTTTCAAGACCCAGGAAATTCCCGTAGGAGACAGCGCAAGTGACTTTTTGCGGATGCTGGGCAAGAATGTCAACGGAGGCAAGCGAAGCTCCTACACCACGTTCCGACAGCAAGTACAGGCACTATCGGCCTGCCGAATGACGTTGGGTTTTAACGCCAATGGAAAAGCGCAAACCTACGAAGGAAAACCGATAAAACGCTTTGAAGCATGGTTAGAAAATACTGGTGAACAGCGGTCATTGTGGCCAGCCTCTATAGCGTTCTCGGATGAGTATTTTTCGACGCTGGTAGATCATGCCGTGCCGCTTGATATGCGCGCCTTGATGGCCCTCAAAGGCTCGTCCCTGGCGATGGACGTCTATGTTTGGCTCGCTGAAAGGCTACATAGGATTGAAGGCCGACCGCTCATCCTCCATTGGGCCAACTTGCGAGCGCAGTTCGCCCAGGAGTATCAAGGAAAAGATGCGGACAAGGATTTCAAAAAGAAATTTCTTCCAGCTCTACAAGCTGCGCTCGCAGTCTATCCAAGAGCCAAAGTACGACAGGTGACGGGTGGTTTGCTGCTGATGGCGTCACCCCCTCCAGTCCCGTACCAATTGTGATAGTCCGGTAATCATAATTCATGCCGAATCGGACCCCCCTACTACTTCAAGAGCCGCGCTAACAAGCGCGGTTTTTGTTGATAAGCCTGTTGATTCAACAAGTTATCCATGCCGAATCGGACCCCCCCGCCATGCCGAATCGGACCCCCCTACCCCCCCCAAAACCATGCCGAATCGGACCCCCCCACCATGCCGAATCGGACCCCCCCTAAACCTGTAAGGTATTGCCTTTAATGTTTTCCTATATATTTACCTATAGCAACAGAGCTGCCGACTGTGGAAAAGATAACGGGATCCGAACAAGCGGCCTGCGGCCGGGGCACCCCTCCGGGGTTCCCCCGATCAAGTCGGCTCCCCCTCCCCTTCATCGACAGCCCGCCAGCGGGCTTAGAACGCGCCAAAGCGCGTAGAGCTTAGAGCCGAACGCTGCAGCCAAGGAAATCCCCAGGCGATAACATACGCTAGCAAAAAGCGGCCTACAGGAAAAGAGATGCGCCCTGGAGCGACTACGGCCGCGCCGGCACTGATCGACGTCAGCATGGTTTTACGCCAAAGAGAAGGGCTTAGGCCAACACCTGGCGTTAGGATTCGACTGTGCATGCACCCAGGAGCCACGGAGCGGCCCCAGGAAGTGCGTTTGACCGATCGAATTACGCTCGGATCATCCCGGCCTTTAAAAACGCCTCTACGGCCCGATTCCGGGCTTTCGCAAGCACCGCGGCGCCCAGCTCGACCAAAGGAATGAAAATTGAAAGGTTTTACGGCTGACCTGGCACCGATCCGGGCGGGCGGCGGGCCGGCTGACCAGGTAGGGGGCACCTCAGAAAAAGGAAAATAAAGCACGCTAAGGCTGGCGTGTCAGGTTGAAGCCTTAGAGGTCGCGCCATAAGCGTCAGGTAGGGTCAACAACGACCCTAAACTGACGGAGCAAAGATGCAGGTTCTGACGTCCAGCTGAAGTGTGCTTCAACCTGACAGTACGTAGCAGCGATTTCCCTATTTGCTTTCCATGATGGCAACATGCATCGTACACTGAGTGTCTGAGCGAAGGGCCGCTATCGGCCAAAAGCGGCCCTTCGCATCGATGTATATCGGCTCGCCCAGAACGTCTGTTCACCCGTATCTCTCTTCAAGACCTCGTCCTGTATACTGCGCCGAGATCAATTTTCAAGCGCCTTCACAGGCAACGACTGCATGGGTACATCCTCACTTCCGGCACTGACGTTTCTGAACAACGGCGGGGAGACCGGGGCGTTGATGCGCGCTCGAGACTGGTCATCGTCACCCCTTGGCACCCCCGAGTCCTGGCCGCAGTCACTGCGCTCCATGGTCGGAATGCTCCTGAACTCGAAGTTCCCCATGTTCCTCGCGTGGGGTCCACAGCTCAGCTTGCTGTATAACGATGCCTATATCGAAATCCTGGGCGAGAAGCATCCGTCCGCGCTTGGCAGCCGACTTGAGGACACCTGGGGCGAAGTCTGGGGCGACGTTCAACCCAGCATCGAACAAGCGATGGGCGGACATGCGGTTTACGCTGAAAATCTGCCGCTGACCGTGAACCGCAGGGACTACGACGAACCGGCCTGGTTCACCTTCTCGTACTCGCCGGTGCGCAATGAAAGTGGCGAGGTCGGCGGCATGTTCTGTGCGGTTGTCGAAACGACTGAACAAGCCCTGGCGCAACGCCATCGCGCCGATGAGATTACGCGCTTGCAGCGCCTGTTCCAGCAAGCCCCCGGGATCATTGCCATCTTGCGCGGACCCGATCACATATTCGATATCGCCAACGATGGCTATTGCCGGTTTATTGGCCGCGATGACAGCGTCGGTCAACCAGTCAGGCAGGCACTTCCTGAACTGGAGGGACAAGGCTTCTACGAGCTGTTGGACCAGGTGTATACGACCGGCAAGCCCTACATTGGTAACGAGTTGCCGATCATGTTGCAGCGCGAACCGAACGGCAGCCTCGAAGAGCGATTCGTCAGCTTTATTTATCAGCCGACTTTCGACCATTCGGGAAACATCACTGGCATTTTTGTCGAAGGCAGCGACGTTACCGAATCTGTCAGGGCGCTCAAGGCGCTCCAGGCAAGTGAAAACGCGCTCAAGGCCGCGAACCACCGCAAGGACGAGTTCCTTGCCATGCTGGCGCACGAACTGAGAAACCCGCTTGCGCCCATCACGAATGCCGCCGAAATGCTTCGATTGGTCGCCCATGGCGATGCCAGGGTACTCCGGGGCACTGAAGTGATTGCCCGTCAGGCAAAGCACCTGAGTGCGCTGGTCGACGATCTGCTGGACGTTTCACGTGTCACAAGGGGACTTGTCGAGTTACAGATGGGTCTAGTCGATCTGAATGCCATTGTTGAAAGTGCGGTCGAGCAAGCTCGGCCACTACTGGAATCCAGGAAGCATTCGCTCGTTGTGCGTCATGAACGTGGTCATCCATCTGTCATCGGCGATCGAAACCGCCTTGTCCAAGTGGTCGCTAATCTGCTCAACAACGCTACAAAATACACGCCGGACGGCGGGACCATCACTCTTACAGTCCACAATGACGGCAGTCGTGTATTGGTCGACGTGGAAGATAACGGCGTTGGCATCGAGGCAGACTTGCTCCCCCATATCTTCGACCTGTTCACGCAAGCGTCGCGAGCGCCAGATCGATCGCAGGGCGGACTTGGCATCGGACTGGCACTGGTCAAGACCATTGTGACCTTGCACGGTGGCGAGGTTACTGTCGCCAGCGGCGGGCCAGGAGCTGGCAGCAAGTTTACGGTCATCCTTCCCTCCGCTCCGGCCAACCAAACCTAACTTCCATCTGAACGCAACACTTGTCGAGTAACTTCAACTTGTGGATGTCCGCAATGGGTCGAAAACGGACATTGAAGCCAGCCTTAGGGTGCTTTATTTTCCGTTTTCTGAGACGACCCCAGGTATCAACCTATGCGCTTTAAACGAAAATTGACCCGCGCCGAGCTGCAGGCGATCCAGGCGCGGAACGAATCCGAGGACGTAAAGGCTTTGCTATGGGAGGTGGGCAGGCTTCGGGCGCTTGCTTTGCGTGTTGACCAGCTGCAGGCTAGTCTAGGCAATCTGGCCGGTGGTCCCGGCCTGATCTTGAGCGCCCTGCGGGCTGAACTGAAGGATGAACCCTGTATTACAGAGCAAATCAGGCTCGACCTTGGCCGGCCTGGCTAGACGTTCTTACCGCTCCAGGAAGTCGGCCGCTTTTGTACGACCGGCCCAGCTGCCTTCTGTCCATGCTTCCCAATCCCAAGCGTATGCCAAGGCTCCCTCTCCTTCTAGGACTGGACACGCCGACCCACGTAGCGCCTCTTTAAACTTTCCCTGGAACGGTTCGGGAATCTCCCCAATCCGGACAAAGTGGCGCCGACCATCGAGCACATGCACCGGAACAGCACTAATCAGCTCTTGCAGATTCATTGTTCCTTCCAAGGGAAGTTCCTTGTAAGCGCGTGGCAAGCCTAATGCTTCGGCCCGTTTTACCGCACACCGAACCGCCGCTGAAACCGCCGCCTGGCTCTCGGCCCCAAACATCAATTCGTCTGTGCTTCTGACCCTCCCATCTGCCGGCTTCCTAATGTCCGGCTTCACCAGGTCAACCAGGTCAAACGAATGACTAAACGGGGAATTCTGCCGCATTGACACACCCAAGTCATCCTCACGTAAAACCGCCGCTTCCAGATACGCCGCTGGCATCGCCGACCATTCCCGCCACATGACCCAATAGCGCGGAATGCAGAGCTTGTCCCTCTCCCACTTGTCGATCTGTTCGTGGGCCTTCTGGCGTATCCATTCACCTAGCGGGCCATCCATGAGCTTCAATATCTGGCGGTGACGCTCGCGGTGTTCTTCGTCCTGCTGTTTCTTTTCCTGGCGTGCAGCTCGACGTAGTTCCAGGAGCTTTGCCGGGTCTTTTTCCTCAATGATTTTCGACATATCGAACTCCTTTTCCTACTCCCATTATGAAGCAAAAACGCCTAGGGCGAACCGTGGGCGTTAAGTGTTATTGGCGATAGTTCATACAATAACGGTATAAATGGTATAAACTGTTTAGAAGATATTTATTTATGAGATTCCTAGAAGTTGTTTGCCCGGTTAGCCGACCGGGCGACGGTCGTTCTTATTTCGATTGCGAAAGGTAGGCCGGCAGATCGCTATTAGCCGCTTTTTCCTGCACTTGTTTCTGACACGCGGCCGCAATCGTTTTGTCACTCGTGGCTTGAGTACGGCCCGCCATGATCGGGTTAGCTTGATACGCGGCCAGCTTGCCGGCCTGGATGCAGCTGGCCAGTTCCTTTGCTGAACGCTCGGCCGGCGTGCCACCGTAGGCTTTGTGCCATTGGCCATAGCCACTAACGGCACCAATAGCGAGGACAACCAGGAGCGTTTTAAATGCTGCTTGTGGGTTCATTCTTGGCGTCCTTACTTCGCTTCGTATGGGGCATTAACATCTGGCATCGGGACATAAGCTAGTTGGATTTTTGCGATGGGCTGGCCAGTCAACATCAGGTAGCCGTGCAGGTTGTCCAGGCCAGTGATTTGCGAGGCCAGGACCGCCGCTTGAGTAGTCCTGCGAACGCTCTTGTTTTCGCTGGACGATCCGAAGTCACCGACCTTGCTGCTAGTGCCTTCGCTGACTTCTTCCCGCTCGACTTCCTGCTGTCCAATTTCGTTCTCAAAGTATTTCGCTGTCTCGCCGTCGCCGGCTTTCAAAATGAGTTTCGTCGTCATGCAAGACAGGAGCGTTTGCGCCTCATCGTGGCCGTAGGTACTGCGCAGCTGCGCGATGGTCTGCAGGCCCGAAACACATACGCCGCCGTACTTGCGCAACTTCGTCAGGCCAGCTCGCAGGCTCATAATCCGGCCCAGGCTATCGAGTTCATCCATGATGAACCACAGGCGGCGCGATTGGCTCTCAGTGAGAGATAGACCCTCAACAATCGCCAGCTCAAGCCAGCAGGCAACCAGGTTGCGCAGCTCGGCCATTTGCGCATCGGTGTACGTCAGGAAAAGGCAGTTCCTATTCGTGTCCGAGTCACGCACCCATTTGCGCACGCTGAAAGTGCCTTTGTCGGCCAAGTAAATCCAGTTCGACAGCGGCGCGCAGCCGGTGGAGCGAATGCTTTCCAGCATCCGGGCGTTGGCCGGTTTCGTGTAGCCGGCCGCGGGGCTGTCCACCAGCAAATCAGCCAGTTCGGTCTGTTCCGCTTGCGTCATGAAGTACAGCAGCGTTTTGATGCTGTGCTCACCGCGTTGATGCAGCGCCTTGAAAACACCAGTGAACAAGACTTGTGCGTGAGTCGTCCAGTTCTTGTCGCCGCCCTCACCGTCCGGGATCGCGGCAATTGCCATGCGCCGGTAGTCGTACTCCGCTTCGATTTCAGCGAAGGGCGACCAGTCCACAGTGCGCTTGTCAAACGGGTTCAGGATCGCATCACCAGGCCGACCAAAACGCGCCAGGTAGCCGCCTGCAGGGTCCGCAATAATCGCCGCTTGGCTACGCTGGCGAACCTTGCGCATCATTTCGTTAATGGCCTGCGTTTTGCCGGCGCCGGTCTTGCCTTCGATGAGGAAGTGTTCAGGCTCGCCCTTTGGTGGAATTGGCACGCCGCCCCACTCGATGACGTTGCCCAGCTCGGCAGCGGTGGCCCCGCGCTTCAAGTTCGCAGCCAGGCCGGCGCCAGGCACAACGGCAGCACCGCGCAGCAAGGTTTCGTCCTGTTTGGCCGCACCGCTTCCAGCTGCCATTGCCGGCGCCCTGTTGCCGATCCAGGAGCGCAACTTGCCCTGGCCAGGGAACCACACCAGCAAATTCGATTTCAACGACAGTTTCGTTGCCCCGTTCCAGAAGGCCCAGACGATGCCGGAAAAAACAAAGACTCCTAGCGAGTTGATGCCCAAGCCATCGCGATAGAGGTTGAAAGCGAAGTCCCAGGAATAGGAAGTGCAGAAGTAGAAGGCAATCCAGAGGCACCAGTGATAGTACGTTTGGCCGCTAAAGGTGCGGTACATCAGGTAAGGCGCCTTGACCAACATTCCGGCGCCCTGGATGAACCAGAGGGCCGGCATCACCCATATCATTTGTTTGTTCATAGTCGTAGTGCGGCTTTGCTATTTTGATTCCGCGTCATCAAAATAGCGCCGGGCCTTCGTTGTTTACCTAGAAGTTGCAGCGGGAGATTCCGGGAGGGCTGGCTTTATGCCAGCCCTTTGTCATTTCTGTTCAGCCGCCCGGTTTTTCAGGATCAGGCGCGTTACCTTTTCCCTTGTTGCGTTGTCGAGCTGCGGCAGCACTTGGATGAAGTCGCGGCCGGCCTCGATCTGCTTTGCTGTTTCCTGATCTGGAGCCGGCACCGTGCCCCGGCCTTGGAGGTATGGCGCCCCCAGGACGACTACCAAGCCGCTGATTAAGCCCCCGGCAACGACCATCCCCAAGATGCGGCCGACCCCCCAGGACACCGAGCGAGCCGCCCCCAGGATTTCATGCTTTGCCGCGCTGGTTTGCGTCACTAGGTTGTTTGCCGCGTTGTTGACCTGATTAACGATCTTGGCTACCTCATCTCCCACCGTTCGGCCGACTACCTCAGTAGCTGCAGCTGCTGCAGCCTGGCGAATGTCGAGCTTTGCCGCTTCGCTGGCTATTGCAGCCGCCTGCCCTGCATTTCGGTCGATTTCCTGGCTCATCGCTTGCAGTACCCCGGCCAGCTTCTCAGCCGCTCCCAGATAATGTCCAGCTTGAATCTGCAGGGCTTCGCCTACCTTGCCAGTAATAATCTGTAGATCATTACTGGCCGTCTTGGTTATGGTCGGCAGTAACTCATGCAGTGATTTAACGTCGTCGTGGAGTTTTCCCACATCACCAAGCAGCTCGGCTGTGAGGGCTTCCAGTGCAGTGCTTGCGACCATTATTTCCCCTTATTTGAAAAGGGCTTTAAATACCGCGTCGAGTTCTTCCGACACTCCGGCAGCCAAGCGTT
>Ga0265780_10004645_pt1 | contig 17613 bp, 15 predicted proteins | sample P1T30metagenome_FD_192432 | JGI IMG/M metagenome (GOLD analysis project Ga0265780, IMG submission 192432) | Plant litter microbial communities from East Loma Ridge, Irvine, California - P1 T30 | ecosystem: Environmental > Terrestrial > Plant litter > Unclassified | place: USA: California...
AACCGGAGCGCGAGCGGCGCGACGTCGGGCATCCGGCCATCGCCGCGCAGATCGAGCGTGTAGCGGATCATCGCGACCTCGCCGTCCTCCAGCGCGATCGACCAGTTGAGCACGCTGGCATTCGCCGCTTCCGCCAGCATGTCGCCGATCGCGACGCGGCGGCTGGTGGTGACGTCGTCGCGCGGCAACCACACGAACCCGAACAAATGACGCCCGAGCGCCGATTCGACCAGCACGAGCGCCGGCCGCGGCCGATCCGCGATGCTCATCGCGGTCAGCGCCAGATCCTCCAGCGCGTCAGGCGCGAACGCTATCACCAGGTCGTGCGGCAATGCGGTGAACGCATGCGTCAGCGCCTTGCCCGCATGACCGCGCGGATCGAACCCGAACTTTGCCTTCATCGCGGCGAGGCGCGTGCGGAGGACCGGCACGTCGCGCGGCATCGCGGCCAACGCGGCGCTGGTCCACAGCCCGCTGTAGATCGACAGCCCGGCGACTGTCGCGCCCTCCATCACTGGCACCACGACGAGGTCGAGCGGCACGGCGCGGTGGACGGTCGAGATCAGGTTCGACTTCAGCAACAACGGCGCATCGTTGCCAGCCTCGAACCACGTGATCGCGAGCGCACGCGACGCCTCGGCGAGGATCGGCACGCGGTGTTCGTTGCGCGCGATGCCCAGCGCGGCGTGGCCGCTGCCGTCACGGTGCCAGATCTGGTGGCCAAGCAGAGTAAGATGCCCGTTCAGGAACCACTGCAACAGAGCGGCACCTTCGCCCTCGGGCAGTGTCGCGATATCGTCGTCGAGCGCAGCCTGCATCGCGCGCCAATCGGTCACCGCCGCACGGACGTCGGCCAATACAGCCGTGAGGTCCTCGATCAGCCCGCGACGGTCGCGCGCATCGGCACGCTCCATCTCGAGATAGATCATCGATTCGGGTCGGCCTGCGCCCTGACCATCCGCATCGATTGCATGGAGCGTGCCGTCGGGCGTCCGCGTCGTGCGGACGACGGGGTGGATGATTCGATCGACCGCGATGTCCTGCGCGCCGATCGCCGCCGCGATCGAATCGACCAGGAACGGCATGTCGTCGTTGACGATCGCCAGCCGCATCCGCCGCCGCGTGTCGTCCGCGCTGATCGGCTCGATCGCGATCGCCGGCGCACCGTCATCGCGGTGCGCGGCAGTCGCGGCGACGAACGCCGCGGCCTGCGCGACCTCGCTCGCCCCGAAGTCCTTGAGTTCGCCCGGAAGGGCCCGTTCGGTCAACCGGCCCGCAAGGGTTTCGGTGAGCGTTTTCAGCGATTGGTCAGCCATAGGTCAAGGCCTATGCGCTCGCAATTCTGCTATCTCAACCCTTGTGGCAGGTGCGAAGGAATATGCTGCGGCGCACCTAAGATGCGGATCGTTCGGCGGCCGCGATGGCGGCGAGATCGCCGTCGAAACCACCGATAAAGCTTGCGAAACCACCTGCCGGCACCTGATGCCGCTGCGCATGGCGCAACACCGCCGCGAACGTCTCCAGCCGGGCCGCCTCGAAATTGGCGCCAAAGACCAGCGTGACGATCTGCATCATCACGTCGGTCTGGCCGGGCAGGCAGGCGGCCGCGAACAGCGTGGCGAGATCGCCGTCGTCGTGCTCGGTCGACACCGCAAGATCATGCGCCCGACCCAGCGTCCGGTGGAGCGCGGCGCGGCTGCGCGCCTCGGCGGCGCGGACCTGCGCCGCATTTTCACGCGCCATCGCCAGTTGCTCGCCGAATGGACCGGCGAGCACATAGTCGGCAGCCAAGGGATCATCCAGCACCAGCGCCTGAACCGGCATCGGCTCGGCTGACAACACATCGAAGCCGCCGCTCGGACCATCGGCCCAGACCTGCGCGGCTGTGCCCGAGCCCTGCGGCGTCGCGTGAACCGCTGCATCCAGCTCCGCCGACAGCGCCGCCTGCAAATCGGCGTCCGCGAGTTCCTTCCAGTTGATCACGCCGTAGATGAAGTCGATCGTCACGCCCCCCGATGCAAACGGCATCAGGATCCCGCGGTACAGCGTCGTCCGCCCCCGACTGCTGACGAATTCCGCCTCGAAGCCGATCGGCGCGCGATTGGCGATGATCTGGAGATAGTGATCGGTCAGCCGCGACAGCAGCGAGCGGCTCGGCACGTCGGCGATCGTTGCGATCGGCCCTTCCAGCCCACATTCCTCGCGCAATGCGCGGCCGAGATACGCGATCTTTGGGTCGCCCATGCCGTGGCTGAAATCGAGCAGCACGCTGTGCGGGCCGAAATCGGTGATCGTCTCGGGCTCGAGGTTCGCGATCGACGGATAGGGGCGGCCGTCGAGCAGCGACACCCAGTGGTTATAGGCGCGGACGTGCATCCTTCGCTCGTCGCCGCCGAGATCGAACATCACGTCGTTGACGCCTGCATCGGTCGAAGCGCGCGCGTCGGCGTCCGCCGTCGTTTGCGTCGCGGTTTCCCCTCGCGCTAAAATATCCGCGCCCGCTTCGCGTCCGTCCGCTACGCTGCGTGCCGTCGTCATGCCCTAAGATCCCCGTATCGTTGCCGCGCTTGTGCGCTGCGCTTGGTAAACACCGGGTAAACTCGCAAACCGCTTGTCAGTCCGCAAAACCGCTGGTAGTTGCCGCCCCCTCGACCAGGCACGTCTGGCATCGGGCCGCTTTAGCTCAGTTGGTAGAGCATCGCATTCGTAATGCGGGGGTCACAGGTTCGAGTCCTGTAAGCGGCACCATTTTCCAAGTATTATACCTGTAGTTGGCCAAGTAGCGCACCAGAGCGTATTGGGTCATGATAGGTCGCGGACTGTGATGCCGAAGCCACCGTCTCGCAGGCCAGTCCAGTCGCGCGAAATGGCCGGCGGCCGGTCGCGCGTGGGTTGGTACGAATGCAATTCACGCGCGTTCCGGGATCGCGGCCGGGGCATCAGTCGAACTCTGTCGCCGAATTGATCGGTGGGCGGCCAGAGACTCGATGACTTGGGCGAAGGGGCGGTGCCGGCACCCGTGCTGCGCTAACGACAAACCTGGCGACTGCCGCTCACAACGCCGGCCGCGGGATAGCCGGCATTGTCGACATTGCGATTGCCGCAGAGGATGTGGTCGCCCGCGGACCCGTAGCGTGCGGCGGACGCGGTAGCCAAGGCCTCGGCGCGGGATCTCGGTCGAGCCCTGGTCAGTCTCTAGCCATGTTGCCTAGCGATCTGCGGGAGCGGTGCTCTCCAATGTTTTACGGTGTGTGGCCCGGGGCTTGGCGGGGCTGCGCATGACCTATCTCACGCCTTAGGAAAGCGGGAGATTTTCGACCGTTCAGATCGGGACAAGAGGCGCAATGCGCGACACGCAATGGTCGGTCCCGCCCAACGATCGATACGAGGCATTCTGTGGGCAACTCGACGTAACCATCGGCCGCGCAGTCACATAGCTGACGCCTTACCATTGCTAGTTTGGTGATGCGCCGTGATGCCCGCGCTACGGCGCCACGCCCCCTGAGGGGTGGGATCGCCCACGAACTGAAACAACGGAGAAAATGGTGCTGCCGGTGAGGATTGAACTCACGACCTCAGCCTTACCAAGGATGCGCTCTACCACTGAGCTACGGCAGCACTCGTCGGCATCGCTGCCGGCGGAGTGGGGCTAAGAGACGAGGGCGGGATGATTGTCAAGGCACCGCGCCGCAATGTAGGGCATATTTATGGATGATCGGGATCGAAAGGCGGCGGAGAAGGCCGAGCGCATGGCCGCCGCGCTGCGCGAGAACCTGCGGCGCAGGAAGGCGCAGGCGCGCGCCGTCGGGGCTGCGCCTGCGACCAAGGATGATTCCTCTAGCTGACCGCCCTTAAGACAATGGTGCGCATTTGGCGGTGAGCCAGGCGCGATCCGCCGCGTCGGTCATTTCCGGGGTCAGGACGGCCAGCACCTGTGCATGATAGTCGTCGACCCATTGGCGCTCTTCGGTTGTCAGCAACGCCGGCTCGATCAGCGTGCGCTCGATCGGGCAGAAGGTGAGCGTCTCGAAGCCCAGCATCTCGCGGTCGGCGCCTGGGATGGCACGCGGCTCGATCAGGATCAGGTTCTCGATCCGGATGCCGTATTCGCCCGCCTTGTAATAGCCGGGCTCGTTCGACAGCATCATGCCGGCGCGCAGGGGCTCCATCGCCGCGCCGCCGGGATAATTAGGCGAGGCGATCCGCTGTGGACCCTCGTGCACCGCCAAATAGGCGCCGATCCCATGGCCGGTGCCGTGCGCGAAATCGAGGCCGGCTTCCCACAGCGGACGGCGTGCGAACGCATCGATCTGGCCGCCCATCGTGCCGTCGGGGAAGACCGCAGTGGCGATGCCGATATGGCCCTTGAGGACACGCGTGAAGCGGTCGCGCATCTCTTCGGTCGGTTCGCCGATCGGCATCACGCGCGTCACGTCGGTGGTGCCGTCCGCATATTGGCCGCCGGAGTCGATCAAATAGAGTTGGCCGGGTTCGATCGGTGCGCTCGACTCCTCGGTGACGTGGTAATGCGGACTCGCGCCATGCGGGCCGGTCGCCGAAATGGTGTCGAACGAGGTGTCCTTCAGCAGGCCGGTCTGTTCGCGGAAGGCGAGCAGCTTGGCGGCGGCGCTGAGTTCGGTTTGGCCGCCCTTCACGCACTCGCTCTCGACCCAGCGCAGGAAGCGCGCGAGCGCAGCACCGTCGCGGGCCGAGGCAGCCCGGTGGCCGCTTATCTCGACCGGGTTCTTGATCGCCTTGGCGAGCACGACGGGATCGCGCAGCGGCAGGATCTTCGCGCCACCGGCCTGGAGCGCTTGCGTAATTGCCGCGACCGCGCGTTCTGGGTCGGCAGCGACGCGCTTGCCGGCATAGGTGCCCAGCGCAGCGGCGAACGCGGTGCGATCATGAAGGCGGACCGCGTTGCCTAAATGCTGGCGGACCGCGTCGTCGAGCTTGTCGGGCGCGACGAACAGGTCGGTCGTGCCGTCCGCGCCGACGATCGCGTAGGAGAGCGCCACGGGCGTGTGATCGACATCGCCGCCGCGGACGTTGAGCGCCCAAGCGATCGAATCAAGCGCGGACAGGATGACTGCATCGGCACCCTGCTCGGACAGCCAGTCGGCGATCTTCGCGCGCTTCTCGGCGGACGAGGCACCGGTGAACTCGTCTGGCTGTACGGTCAGCTTGGCAGGTGAGGGGACGGGGCGATCGGTCCAGATCGCATCGATCGGGTTGACGTCGACCGCAACCAGCGTCGCGCCACGGTCTGCAAGGGCGGTGGTGGCGTCGGCGACCCAGGTGCCGGTGTGCAGCCATGGGTCGTAACCGATCCGACCGCCTTCGGGAGCGTATTTGCCAAGCCACGCGGCGGGGCTGGTCTGCGGCACGGGCTCATAGTCCCACTGCGCACCATCGACCTGCTCGCGGACCTGGATCGTGTAGCGCCCGTCGGTAAAGATCGCGGCACGGTCGGCCAGCACGACCGCCGTGCCCGCTGATCCGCCGAACCCGGTGAGCCAGCCGAGGCGCTGTGCATAGCCGCCGACATATTCACTCATGTGCTCGTCGGTGAGAGGGATGACGAAGCCGTCGAGGTTTTGCGCGGCGAGTTGGGTGCGGAGGGCGGTGAGGCGGTCGGTCAGCGGGGGCATGTCTTGGGTCTCTCGTTGGGGCCGAAGTTCACAAAGTTCACAGTCTGGCGAGGTTGCGATGCGCGTCCCGTTGGTATTGCAGCGGGGTTTGCCGGGTCATGCCGGGCGTTGTGGCAGAAACGCGGTTTGTAGGACAGCGGCGAGGGGCGACACCTCGCCGGACGCACATTCGCTAGACTAGCAAATCGATTTCACCGCCCCCCTTGTTCTCCCGCGAAGGCGGGAGCCCAGTCTGCGTCCCCGCCTTTGCGGGGAAGCAAGCTTGGTGCAGGTTCGCAGGACCAGCCGCCCCCCGGCGAAGGCCGGGGCCCAATTGGGGGACGATGGTAACGATGGATTGCGCGCCGTTACTGCGACCTTTTCAATTGGGCCCCGGCCTTCGCCGGGGTGGTGGTTGCGGCGGGGATCGGTTCTTGCCAATACCACAGCGTTTGGCATCCTCCCCCCGCACGGCTAACACACCGGCATGACCACGCCCCCCATCGCCGAACAGCGGCCGCACAGCTTCACCACGCATGGCGTGACGATCGAGGATCCCTATGCGTGGCTGAAGGATCCGAACTATCCGGAAGTCGATGACGCCGACGTCCTCGCGTATCTCGCCGCCGAGAACGCGTATTTCGAAGAGCAGATGGCGCCGCATACCGCGCTGGTCGACACGATCTACGAAGAGATGAAGGCGCGCATCAAGGAGGACGAATCCTCGGTGCCGCAGAAGGATGGCGACTGGTTCTACTGGACCGCGTACGAGACCGGCGGGCAGTACAAGAAATGGTGGCGGAAGCCCGTTGCGGGCGGTGACGACGAGCTGTTGCTCGACGAGCCGGCGCTGGCGGAGGGGCACGAGTATTTCCGGCTCGGCGCGTTCTCGGTCAGCAATGACGGGCGCTATCTCGCCTATGCGATCGACGACAATGGGAGCGAGCGGTTCGAGGTTCGGGTCAAGGATCTGGATACCGGCGAGCACCTGCCCGACGTGATCCCGGGGATGCTCAGCGAGATCGTCTGGACCGCGGACGATGCGGGCTTCCTGTACGGGCTGGCGAACGAGCAGTGGCGGACGGACAATGCGCGGTTCCACCGGCTGGGGACGCCGATCTCCGAGGACGTCGTGCTGTTCCACGAGGAGGACGAGGGCTTTCGCGTCGGCGTCGGCGAGACGAGCTCGCGCAAGTGGATCGTGATTGCGACCAGCGACCATGTGACGAGCGAGCTGTACCTGCTGCCTGCGCACGAGCCTCTGGCGGTGCCGATCCTCGTTTCGGCGCGGAAGGTGGGCCGCGAATATGATGTGGACGAGCATGACGGGACGCTGTTCATCCATACCAACGACGTCGATCCGAATTTCCGGCTTTGCACCGCGCTGGTCGAGGAGCCGGATGCGTGGAGCGAGCTGATTCCGGCGAGCCCGACGTTCTACATGACCGGGGTGGAGTGCTATCAGGACTTCTTCGTCGTCGACGGGCGCGAGGACGGGCTCGATCAGATCACGATCCACCGGTACGAGACGCCGACCGAGGGCAAGCGGATCGACTTTCCCGAGGCGAGCTATGTCGCAGGGCTGGGGGACAATCCCGAGTACGACATGACGGTGCTGCGGCTCGGGTATGAGTCGATGGTCACGCCTGGCACTGTGTATGATTACGACGTCGATACCGGTGAGCGGACGATGCTCAAGGTGCAGGAAATCCCGAGCGGCTATGACGCGGCGAAATACGCGACCGAGCGGCTGAAGATCGTTGCGCGGGACGGGACGGAGATCCCGGTTTCGATCGTGTATCCGGCGGGGTTCGTGCGCGATGGGTCGGCGCCGTTGTTCCTCTATGCGTATGGCGCGTACGGCTATGCGATCCCGCCGGGCTTCTCGACGGGCCGCATGAGCCTGCTCGATCGCGGGTTCGCCTATGCGATTGCGCATATCCGCGGCGGCGATGATCTGGGCCAGCAATGGTATCTGGACGGCAAGCTCGAGAAGCGCGCGAACACGTTCAACGATTTCGTCGATGTCGCGAGGGCGCTGGTCGACGCGCAGTGGACGTCGGCGGGGAAGATCGCGATCGCGGGGCGGTCTGCTGGCGGCGAGCTGATGGGGGCGGTGGTCAATTCGGATCCCGAGCTGTGGGGCGCGGTGATCGCGGACGTGCCGTTCGTCGACGTGCTGAACACGATGCTCGACGAGAGCCTGCCGCTGACGCCGGGCGAGTGGCCGGAGTGGGGTAATCCGATCGAGGACGAGGCTGCGTTCGAGCTGATCCGGTCGTATTCGCCGTACGACAACGTGAAGGCGCAGGCTTATCCGCCGATGTTCATCAGCGGGGGGCTCAACGATCCTCGGGTGACCTATTGGGAGCCGGCGAAGTGGGCGGCCAAGCTGCGGCTGATGAAGACCGACGACAATGTGCTGCTGCTCAAGACCAACATGGGCGCGGGGCATGGCGGCAAGTCGGGGCGGTTCGAATCGCTGCGTGAGGGCGCGGAGGAGCATGCGTTCGTGCTGTGGCAGCTTGGCGTCGCGGGGTGAGCCGGTTCACGCTCTCGATCACGGCGCAGGACGCGGATATCGACGAGCTTGGGCATGTGAACAATGCGGTCTGGGTGCAGTGGATCCAGGCTATTGCGACCGCGCATTGGGAGGCTGTGGCGCCGGCGGAGCACAAGCTGGCGTATGTGTGGGTCGTGACGCGGCATGAGATCGATTACCGCGGGAGTGTCGTTGCGGGGGAGACCGTCGTTGGTGAGACTTGGGTCGAGGGGGCTCCTAAGGGGGCTCGGTTCGATCGGCATGTGCGGTTCGTCGGGGATGATGGGAAGGTGAAGCTGCAGGCGGTGACCACTTGGGCTTTGCTCGACCGCGCGACTGGGCGGTTGATGCGGGTGCGCGAGGATGTCGCTGCGCCGTTTTACTCGTAATCCCCCTTCCGCTTGCGGGAGGGGTTAGGGGAGGGCGCGACGTACGTACTGGCGTCCGGTTGGTGGGGCACACCCCCTCCCCCGACCCCTCCCGCAAGCGGGAAGGGAGTAGTTTTAGCCGCTGTTGCGCAGGGCAGTGGCGATGGCGTTGATGGATAGGAGGATGCCTTCGCCTATCCGCGGGTCGTCCTCGCCTGCTCGGCGGCGTTTGATCAGTTCGATCTGGAGGAGGTTGAGCGGCTCGATATACGGCAGGCGGAGGCGGATTGAAGCGTCCAGTGCGGGGTGCTTTTCGAGCAGGCGCGACTGGCCGGTGACTTGCAGAAGCCCGTCGTGGGTCTGGTGCCAGCCGTCGCGGATCGTGGTGAAGATCTCGCGGAGCTTGCCGTCCTCGACCAGCCCGGCATAGCGTTCGGCGATGCCGATGTCGGACTTGGCGAGCACCATCTCCAGGTTCGCCAGCGTGGAGGCGAAGAGCTGCCAGCCTTGCGCCATGTCCTTCAACAGCGCCTTGTCCTCGAAATCGGCGATCGCACGGCCTACCCCGTACCAGCCGGGGAGCATGACGCGCGCCTGCGCCCAGCTGAACACCCAGGGGATCGCGCGGAGGTCTTCGATGCGGTCGGACTTGGTGCGGCTGGCGGGGCGGCTGCCGATCTTGAGGCCGGCGATTTCGGCGATCGGGGTCATCTGGCGGAAGAAGGTGCGGAAGCCCTCCGTACCGTAGACCAGGTCGCGGTAGCTGTGGAACGCGGTGTCGCTGAGCGTGTCCATTGCGGCCGAGAAGCTGGCGTTGTCGGCATTGGAGAGGCGTTCGGGTTCGAGGCTGGCGAGCAACGTGGCCGACGCGATCGCTTCGAGATTGGTCATTGCGGCGTCGCGCGTGCCGTATTTGGCGGCGATGACTTCGCCCTGCTCGGTGATGCGGATGCGGCCCTGGACGGTGCCCGACGGCTGCGCGCGGATCGCGCGGAACGCCGAGCCGCCGCCGCGCCCGACTGCGCCGCCGCGGCCGTGGAACAGCTGCATGCCGACGCCGGCGGCTGCGAAGACGGGTTTGAGCGCGGTCGAGGCTTTCGAGAGCTCCCAGGTGGAGGTGAGGTAGCCGCCGTCCTTGTTGCTGTCGGAATAGCCGATCATCACTTCCTGATGGCCGCGCGCCTTCGAGATGGTGGAGATCTCGGGGAGCGCGAACCAGGCGGTCATGACGGCGGGGGCGGCTTCGAGATCGCCGATCGTCTCGAACAGGGGCACGGCCATGATCGCCGCGGTCGGGGTTTCGCCGGGGCGGTAGAGGCCGACTTCCTTGAGCAGCAGGTTCACTTCGAGCAGGTCGCTGACCGACTGCGCCATCGACACGATGTAGTTGGTGATACACGCGGGACCATACGCTGCGTGCGCGTCGGCGGCGGCCTGGACGATCGCGAGTTCGCCGGCGGTTTCCTGCGAATATTCGGCGAAGCGCGAGGTGAGCGGGCGGGCGTTTGCGAGTTCGCGGCGGAGCAGCGCGACGCGGGCTTCTTCGTCGAGCGCGAGGTACTCGTCCTCGACGCCGGCGACTTTCAGCAGTTCGGCGACGACGCGTTCGTGGACGGCGCTGTTCTGGCGCAGGTCCAAGGTGGCGAGGTGGAAGCCGAACGTCTCGACGCCGCGGATCAGCCGGCCGAGCGCGCCGCCGGTCTTCAGCGCGATGCCGAGCCCGTGCGCGAGCGTGACGAGGTCGGCGCGGAAGTCGGCGGGGTTCGCATAGGGCTCGCCGACGAGGCGGCCGGGGCGGGGGGCGTGCTTGCCAGTCAGCGCGTCGTGCGTCGCGGACAGCCGGGCGTAGATGCCGGAGAGCGCGCGGCGATACGGCTCGTCGCTGCGGCTCGCGGCATCGTCGCCGCTGGCGTCGGCCAGCGCCTGCACGGCGGCTTCGGCGGGGGCGTGCTCGGTCGAGATCGAGAGTTCGGCGCCGAGCGCGTGCACTGCGTCGCAGTAGTAGCCGAGCACGGCTTCGCTCGCCTTCGACAGCGCGGTCTTGAGCGAGTCCGCGGTGACGTACGGGTTGCCGTCGCGGTCGCCGCCGATCCAGCTGCCGGGGCGCAGGAAACTAGGCGTGCGTTCGCCGAGGGCGCGGTCCCAGCGCTGGTAAAGCGCGGGGAGCGCGGGGAGGAACACGTCGCGGAGGTAGCTGAGCGCGGTGTCGACCTCGTCGGTGACGTAGAGGCGGTCGCGGCGGAGGACGCGGGTTTGCCAGAGGAGCGCGATCTGGCGGAGGATCGCGTCGTCGACGCTGTCGCCATCCGGCGTGGTGTCGCGGCCGAGATCGCGCAACGCCATCAGCTCGGCGATGCGGTTGCGGTGGTCGATCATGCTTTTGCGGCGGACTTCGGTCGGGTGCGCGGTGAGCACGGGGGCGATCAGCGCGTGGTCGAGCAGCGTGCGGATCTGGGCGCGGTCGATGCCTTCGGATTCGAGCTGGGCGATTGCGGAGGCGAGGTCGGCGCCGTCTTCCGCGGCGATGCCCTGGCGGTCCTCGGCGAGGTTGGCGAGCATCGAGAACAGCATGAAGCCGCGGACGAAATCGAGCGTCTCGTCGAGGCTCAGTTTTTCGAGGCTGAGATCGACCGCGCGATCGTCGCCGGGCTTGCCTTCGGAGGCGTCGCGGTGGCGCTCGACCGACGCCTTGCGGATCGTCTCGGTTGCCGCGAACAGCCGCTCGCCGCCATAGGCGCGGATGACGTCGCCGAGCAGTTTGCCGAGGAAGCGGATGTCGGAATTGTTCGCGATTGCGGGGAGGCTTGCCATGATTCCCTGCTGCGCTGCGGCAGGGATCAGGTCAACCGTGAACGCTAGGCGACACGCTTAAATAGTCGCTTCGACGGACCTCCGAGCGACAGATTGTTGCACCGATCAGCGCTTCCGCGACTCCGCGCGCTCTTCCGACGTCACCGTGCCGTCGTGGTTCAGGTCCATCCTGTCGAACCAGGCGAGCGTGCCTTCGCTCCACTCGATCGCGGTGATGACGCCGTCCTTGTTGCGGTCGAACGCCTTGATGCGCGCGTTGGGCGAGGGGAGTTCGTCCTTGGTAACCCGATCGTCGCCGTTGCGGTCGAGCGTGCGGAAGCGGCGCTCCATGCTGGCGCCGAAATCGAGCCGCGACGTCACCGAAGGCGGCACGAAGCCGACCGCGTTGGCGTCGGCCTGCGCGCGCTGGGCGTCCTTGTCGCCGCACGCGGACACCAGAATTCCCGTCGCGGCGAGCGCCGTTACCAGTTTCACCTGCATAGAATCTCCCGTCGTATCGATGCCGTCAGGCTTCGAGTTCGATGTCCCAATAGAGCCAGTCGTGCCACGTGTCGTGCAGGTAGTTGGGCGGGAAGCTGCGGCCGTGTTCCTGGAGATGCCAGTTGGTCGGGCGGATCGCCTCGATATGGAGCGGCATCGCCGCCTGTTTTGGCGTGCGCCCGCCCTTTTTGAGGTTGCAGGGCGAGCAGGCGGTGACGACGTTCTCCCACGTGGTACGACCGCCTTGCGCGCGGGGGACGACATGGTCGAAGGTGAGATCGCGCAGCTTGCCGCAATATTGGCAGGTAAACTTGTCGCGCAGGAACAGGTTGAAACGGGTGAAGGCGGGAAATTGCGACGGTCGGACGAACTGCTTGAGCGCGATCACCGAGGGCAGCTTCAGCGCGAAATTGGCGCTGCGCACTTCGCGTTCATAGGTGGCGACGATGTCGACGCGGTCGAGGAAGACAGCCTTGACCGCGGTTTGCCACGGCCAGACGCTGAGCGGATAGTAGGAAAGCGGCGTGTAGTCGGCATTGAGCACAAGCGCCGGACAACCATCCGGATGACGCATCAGATCGGGGTGAAACACGGCTCCTCCCACTCAGGCTTCGCAGAGCGCCCTATGGACGACAGCGATGACATCGCCATGACAGCACGCCGCGTGGCGGTCGGTCAAGCATGCTGAGCGACGGACCGGTCGTAACGCGGTTCGCGCCGAGCCCGACGGGGCGGCTGCATCTGGGCCACGCGGTGTCCGCGATCCGCGCGCACGACTATGCGCGGGAGCGGGGCGGGCGGTTCCTGCTGCGGATCGAGGATATCGATGGGACGCGGAGTCGGCCTGAATTCGTGGCGGGGATTTTGGAGGATCTGACGTGGCTTGGGTTGCGGTGGGACTCGCTGGTGTTTCAGTCGGAGCGGCTGGCGACGTATGATGTTGCGCTGGAGGCATTGAAGGCGCGCGGGCTGGTTTACCCCTGTTTCTGTACGCGGGCGGAGATCGCGGCGAGTGCCTCTGCGCCGCAGGGGGATGTCGGGCCGGTCTATCCGGGGATTTGTCGGGGTCTGAGTGCGGACGAGGTCGCGGCGCGGGCGCATCTGGCGCATTGCTGGCGGCTTGATATGGCGAAGGCTGTGGCGGTTACCGGCGTGCTTGCGTGGCATGACGCGATTGCTGGGACGGTTGTTGCCGATCCGTTGGCGCAGGGGGATGTCGTGCTGGCGCGGAAGGATGCGCCGGCTAGCTATCATCTGGCGGTGACTCTGGATGATGCGGCGCAGGGTGTGACGGACGTGGTGCGTGGAGTAGACCTGTTCACGGTGACGGATGTGCACCGGGTGTTGCAGGCTTTGCTAGGGTTGCCGGTACCGGCGTATCATCATCATCCGCTGGTGGTAGATGCGGCGGGGCGGCGGCTGGCCAAGCGGGATGGGGCTTTGTCGCTGGCTGAGATGCGTGATGGTGGTGAGGATGGGGTGGCGTTGGCGGCTCGGGTACGGAGCGGGTGATGGCGATTGGCTTGCGCTGCTGATCGTGAGCGTGTTGATCAAGCAAGGTGTGGCGGGAAACGGATCGTAACCCGTGCCTCCTTGTTCTCCCGCGAAGGCGGGAGCCCAGCCTGGATCCCCGCCTTCGCGGGGAAACATTAGAGTAGCAGGGTACGACGCCTGTAACGTGCCACCACCCCGGCGAAGGCCGGGGCCCAGTTGGGGGACGGTGATGATGAGGCTTATCGCTTCGTTACCTCGGCCTTCCCAATTGGGCCCCGGCCTTCGCCGGGGTGGTGCTCTTGCTTGGAGTGGGTGCGCTAAAGCTCGATCCCCAGCCTTGGCGCGGCCCACGTCATCGCCGCATACAGCGCGATCGTCAGCACGCACCCCGCCACCAGCGATACCCAGAACGGCGCGCCGTGGCGGAGCAGTGCCGGGATCAGCAGGAACATCGGCAGGGATGGCAGGACGTACCAGAAGGTCGCGCCGGCGTGCGCGGCCATCGTCCGTGGATCAGGTTTGTCGCGCCAGAGCCAGATCATGCCTAGCACCGACACCAATGGCAGCGAGGCGACCAGCGCGCCAAAGCCGGGATAGCGCTTGGCGATCTCCGAGGCGGCGGCGATAAGAATGCCGGAAATCAAGGCTTTCAGCGTCAAGTATAACATGCAGCATTTGCGCGCATCACGAAGGGTTCCGCAACACTGCTACGGCCATTGCTAGCAGCATCCGGTGCGCTTACATTCCCTTCATGAACACATTCCTCGTCATCCTCCTGATCGCGGCGATGATCGCGACCGTCGTGGCCCTGGTGCGGGGCGTCGTGTCGTTCCTGCAGGAGGGCACGGCGCAGGTCCGCGATGGCAACGGCCCGAGCGCGGCGTCGCTCAAATCGAACCGGATGATGCAGCAGCGGATCTTCTTCCAGGCGCTGGCGATCCTGATCGTCGTCGTGATCCTGTTCGCGGCGGGACGGAACTAGAGTCTAACGCACTTTCCTAATGACCGTCATTCCAACGCAAGCTGGGATCTCGATGTCAGGTGGATGTCGCGAGCGACGAGGGATACTCCAGCTTTCGCTAGGGTGACGGACTTGTGGCACTGCATGGTCGGACAGAAGGAATCGACCGATGGTCAAGCTCAACAAGATCTACACGCGAACGGGTGACGACGGCACGACGGGGCTGGTCGACGGCTCGCGCATGTCGAAGGCCAGCGCGCTGATGCAGGCGATCGGCGATGTCGACGAGGCGAACTCCGCGATCGGAGTGGCGGTGGTGGCGCTTGGCGATGATCCGCTCGCCGCTGCGCTGGAGCGGATCCAGAACGACCTGTTCGATCTTGGTGCCGACCTTGCGACGCCTGCAACCGACGACGGATTTGCACCGTCGGAGATGGTGCTGCGGATCGTGCCGGCGCAGGTCGAGCGACTCGAGCGCGAGATCGATGCGATGAACGCGCACCTCGCGCCGTTGCGCAGTTTCATCCTGCCGGGCGGATCGCCGCAGGCCGCCGCGCTGCATCTGGCGCGGGCGATTTCGCGTCGCGCGGAGCGATCCGCAGTCGCGGCGACGCACGATATGCCGTTGAATCCCGAGGCATTAGCGTATGTTAACCGGCTATCCGATTTCCTGTTCGTGGCGTCGCGCGTAGTGAACCAAAACGGGGCCGGCGACGTTCTATGGCGACCGGGGGCTACGCGCGCGCAGGCGTGATCGGCGTTCGCGCGTTGCGGTACTGGGCGACGCATTGAAGGATAACCGATGCCGCAGCCTATTCGTCCCGATCTCACCCCCGCTCCTTCGTCGGATCTGAGCGAGCGTTTCTCCGCCGTACGCGCGCTGTCGCTGGCGCTTGCCGCGCCGCTGTCGGATGCGGACGCGACGGTGCAATCGATGGACGATGCGTCGCCGACCAAGTGGCATCTGGCGCATACGACTTGGTTCTTTGAGACGTTCGTATTGCGCGATCATGTCGCCGGTTACGCGCTCCACGACGAGCGTTTTCCGTTTCTGTTCAACAGCTATTACGAGGCCGAGGGGCGACGCCACGCGCGCGATCGACGCGGGATGGTGACGCGGCCGTCGCTTGACGAAGTGCGGGCGTACCGCGCGCATGTCGATGCGGCGCTGCTCGATGCGCTGTCTGAGTTATCGGCGGATGCGCAGGCGCTGGTGGCGCTTGGGTGTCATCACGAGGAGCAGCACCAGGAGCTGCTGGTGACCGACATCCTCCACATGTTTTCCGAGAACCCGCTGGAGCCGGCGATGTGGCCGGCGCCGCGGAAAGTGCCGGTCGAGATGCCGGGGCCGATCGGGTGGATCGCGCGCGAGAGCGGGATCGTCGAGGTCGGGCATGACGGCGATGGGTTCGCATTCGATTGCGAGGGACCGCGTCACGCCGCCCTGCTGGTACCGCATGCGATCGCGGACCGTACCGTGACGAACGGCGAGTGGGCGGCGTTCATTGCCGATGGCGGCTACACCGAAGCGCGGCATTGGCTGGCGGATGGCTGGGCGTGGGTGAAGGCCGAGGGCATCGTCGCGCCGCTGTATTGGGAGCAGGGCGAGGCGGGCTGGACGCGGTTCGGGCTCGACGGCCGACGCGCGATCGATCCTGCCGCGCCAGTGACGCATGTGAGCTTCTTCGAGGCGGATGCGTATGCGAGCTGGGCTGGCGCAAGGTTGCCGACCGAGTTCGAATGGGAGGCCGCGGCCGCTACGCACGACGCGAACGGCGGCAACCAGATGGACGTGGCGGGTCCGGTCGAGCCTCGGCCTGCGACGAATGGCCCGGCGTTCTTCGGCGACGTATGGGAGTGGACCGGCAGCGCGTACCGTCCGTATCCCGGTTTCGTGACCGCGGCCGGTGCCGTTGGCGAATACAACGGCAAGTTCATGAGTTCACAGTTCATCCTGCGCGGTGGCAGCTGTGCGACGCCACGCGGCCATGCACGCGCGAGCTACCGCAATTTCTTCTATCCGCACCAACGGTGGCAGTTCACCGGTGTGCGTCTCGCGAAAGATATGTGATGTTGAAGCCTGAGATCGAGGACGGCCAGCAGATGCTTGCCGACCCGCAATTCCGTGCGGACGTGCTGGACGGCCTTGCGCGGCGGCCGCGGGCAATCCCGGCGCGGTGGTTCTACGACCGGCGCGGCTCGGAGCTGTTCGAGAAGATCACCGATCTGCCGGAATATTATCCGACGCGGACCGAGCGCTCGATTCTTGAGACCGCGTGCCCTGAAGTCGCGACGCTTGCAGGCGGAGGGCGTGCGGTCGTCGAGTTCGGCTCGGGATCGTCGACCAAGACGCCGATCCTTCTCGATGCCGTAGCGCCGTCGGTATACGTGCCGATCGACATCTCGGGGGATTTCCTGCGCGAGTCGTCGAAGGTGCTGGGCGATCAGTTCCCCGACCTACTGGTGCTGCCGTTCGAGGCGGACTTCATGCGGCCCCTGAGCTTGCCGAAGACGATCGCGGATACGCCCAAGCTCGGGTTCTTTCCGGGATCGACGATCGGCAACATGATCCCGTTGATGGCGGTCGACCTGCTGCGCGCGATGCGGTCTTCGCTTGGCGTGGGCGCGATGCTGCTGATCGGGATGGACCGGATCAAAAGCGAGGACGTGCTAGTGCCCGCGTATGACGATGCGCAGGGCGTGACGGCGGCGTTTAACTTGAACCTGCTAGAGCGGATCAACCGCGAACTGGACGGCGACATCCCGGTCGACGCGTTCCGGCACAAGGCTGTGTGGAACGATGATCGCGCTCGGATCGAAATGCATCTGGAGGCGGTGCGCGACGTCGCGTTCACCATTGACGGGCGATCGTTCGAGATGACCGTGGGTGAGACGATTCACACCGAGAACAGCCACAAATATGGCGCACGGGATGCGCGGATCCTCCTGCGGTCGGGCGGATGGACGCCGGTGGCGGCATGGACCGATACCGAAGGTTTGTTCGGCGTGTATCTGGCCGAAGCTCAGGTGGAGCGGCCAGCGCCCTGAGGCTGGGCCTGTTCCGGACGAGTTGCCCGCCGCCTAGACTCAGCCGGGAATGCCCCAGTTCGCCTCATCGTCAGCCGATGCGGCGGTGCGAACAAGATGCTCGACATAATGCTGGAAAATCGGAACCGTGAAGGTGACCAGCGTCGGCTCGCCCCCCGGTTCCTTGAATGTCAGCACGACGAAGCGCTGGCCGTCTTCGTCGAGAATCAGGCCGGCTTCCATCGCGCCGGGGCCGCTCGGGGTAATTACGGTCGTTGCCATGATCGTCTTTCGCTATCG
>Ga0265780_10004646_pt1 | contig 17613 bp, 13 predicted proteins | sample P1T30metagenome_FD_192432 | JGI IMG/M metagenome (GOLD analysis project Ga0265780, IMG submission 192432) | Plant litter microbial communities from East Loma Ridge, Irvine, California - P1 T30 | ecosystem: Environmental > Terrestrial > Plant litter > Unclassified | place: USA: California...
GTTTCGAGCGCTAACGCATCAAGCATGCGTCTCACTGCGCGATGGAATTGGATTCCGGCCAAGGGGGACGCCTAGTCCCGGAAGTCGTAGGCGCCAGTGGCGCGTACGACGGAGCATAGGACTGGTAAAACGATACTGCGATAGCTTTCTACGTTACCCCCAAGACCGTCGCATCGGCGGAGGCCGGTGCCTAATTTGACGTGGACTCTGACTTACCTATCTGTGCAGTTGTTCACCCAGCCTGACACACTCACCCGCTTGAACTGTTCAGTTTCGGAACAGCCCTAGTACCCACTGCCCCTGCCTCATCCATGGCACACCCCTTGCTGTTATAGATTTGATCAGTGTTCAGACAAGGGACAGGCCATGTGGCGTCGTGCATTCACCCGGCAAGCTTCGAGCTCTCGTTTTCACGCATCTTCCCAAGGCCGCGCCTGCTGCCTGGTGACGGCAGCGGTGTTGTCGCCTTGCGCCGCGGCCGATCCGGAACGCGAACACAAGCCGGCAGTTGTCATCCCCGTCGTCGAAGTCGTCGGCCTCGCCCCGCTACCAGGCCTCGGCATCGAACGCGATCTGCTTCCTTATCCAGTACAACTCGCCACCGAAAAAACCTTCCGGAAAGCCGGCGGCGAAAACCTGTCCGAATTCATGTCACGCAACCTGACCGGCGTGAACGTCAACGAAACTTCCGGCAGCCCCTTCCAGAACGACCTGACCTTCCGCGGCTTTCGCGCCTCGCCGGTGCTGGGCAGTTCGCAGGGCATTTCGGTCTACCTGGACGGCGTGCGCGTCAACGAAGCTTTCGGCGACGTCGTCAACTGGGACATGCTGCCCGAAGCGGCAATCGGCAGCCTGCTGCTGGTCCCCGGCGCCAATCCTTTATATGGCCTGAATACCCTGGGCGGCGCGCTCGCCTTCAGCACCAAGTCGGGCCTGACTCATCCGGGTGGCGAAGTGGAAGTGTCGGTCACCGATCAGGGCCGGCGCCGAGCCGACCTGGCCTATGGCTGGCGCGGCAAGAATGGCTGGCACAGCTTTGTCGGCGCCACCTGGTTCGATGACGAGGGCTGGCGCGACCACTCTTCCGGTCACCTGGGCAATGTGTTGGTGAAAATCGGGCGTTCGCTCGGCGCCACCGACTGGTCCGCCACGCTGCTGGGCGGACGCAGCCGTCTGCTCGGCAATGGTCTGCTGCCGGATCCGCTGTATGGCGATGACCGGCGCGCCGTCTACACCCATCCGGATACCACCCGCAACCGCCTGCTGCAGGGAACACTCAACCTCACGCACCGCTTCAGCCCCGACAGCGAACTGAACGCGACTGCTTACGCACGCAATAGCCGCCGCGACACGGTTAATGGCGACGTCAGCGAGGAGTACGACGACTACGTCGAAGATTGCGAGGAAGGTTTCGACGGCAGTGGCGCGCCGCGCGAACCGGACGAGTGCGGGTTCACCCAGGCCGAGGGCGCTGCCCTGCATCCCGGCGTGCTGAACACCACCAGCACACGTCAGGAAAGCCGCGGCCTCAGCGCCGCCTTCAGCACGCGGCGCGGCGCCTGGCGTCTGGATGCCGGCGCCACTTTCGACCATAGCGACGCCGAATACGCCCAGTTCGAACAGGTAGCCTTCATTACGGACGCACGCGAAGTGATCGGCGATCCCGACGAAGAGCGTGAACCGTCCTCGTCCGTCGTCGGCACATCGCGCGCCTGGAGCGTCTACGCCGCCGGAAGCTGGGCAATGCAAGCCGGCACCCAACTGACCGCAAGCGCGCGTTTCAACCGTGCCCGGGTGGAAAATACCCTGACCAATGAACGCGGTGTCCAACCGCATGAGCGCTTCACTTACACCCGTCTGAATCCTTCGCTTGGCTTCACCCACCAGTTGGGCGCTGGCGCGACCGTGTTCGCGAATGTCGCGCAGGGCAACCGCGTTCCCACGGTCATCGAGCTCGGCTGCGCGGACCCGGAAAATCCCTGCCGCCTGCCGGTCGGCCTGCAAGCCGACCCCTATCTGAAGCAAGTGATTGCACGCACGATCGAACTTGGCGTGCGCGGACGCCTGCAGGACACGAACTATTCCCTGTCGCTGCACCGTACGGTCAACCGCGACGATATCCTCTTCCTCAGTTCGCCTTCGCGCCAGGGTTATTTCGCCAACTTCGAGCGCACCTTGCACCAGGGACTGGACCTCACCGCCGCGCGCGCCTTCGGTCCCCTTGCGCTGCGTCTGGGCTACAGCTATTTGGCGGCCGAGTACGACGCCGATGGCGAACTGTTCACCGGCGCGCGCAACGTCGAGGTAAGGCGCGGGATGCGCCTGGCGGGCTTGCCGCGGCACAGCGGCAAGCTGGCCCTCGACTGGACGGCGAGTCCGCAACTGACGTTTGGCGCCGAATTGCAGGCGGCAAGCAGCCTGATCACGCAAGGCAATGAAGATGGCCTGACCGAAGACCTCGAAGAAGGCGAGGACCCGGAGCGCGCCGACTGGCGGGTACGCGGCTATGGCCTGGTGAGCCTGCGCGCCAGTTACCGTCCCATGCCGAAGTGGGAACTGTTCGCGCGCATCAGCAACCTGTTCGACCGCCGCTATGAAACCTTCGGCGCCGTTGCCCCCGACCTGTTTCCGAATGGCCGGCAACTCAAGCCGCACGAGGATGAAGTGGAGCCCGCGCATGCGCGCTTCGTTGCGCCGGGCACGCCACGCACCTTCATTGCGGGTGCCCGCTACACCTTTTGAACGGCGACCTTGGGAGAGGAAAAACTGCACGCGTCGAACATGAATGGCACGGCGCTTGCATAGCCTTGACTCCATACAGGCCCGGCGCCGCCCGCCGGGGCAACACCGGCCTGCATGGCATCACACCTGTATCAGATCAGGACAAGCGGTGCGCCATTGTTTTAGTTCTGGACGATACAGCTCGCACCAATCGGGGACCGCACAACAACAGAAAGAGGACGACATGAATCTCGCGGACATCAGCAAACTCGGCGTCAGCAACCCCTTCAAGCAGCGTTACGACAACTACATTGGCGGCAAGTTCGTGGCGCCGATGAAGGGCGAATACTTTCCCAACCTGACGCCGATCACCGGCCAACCCTTCTGTGAGGTCGCACGCTCGGGTGCGGAAGACATCGAGCTCGCGCTGGATGCCGCACACGCTGCGAAAGATGCATGGGGCAAGACCTCGCCAGCCGAACGCGCCGGCATCCTGAACCGCATCGCCGACCGCATGGAGCAGAATGTGGCCATGCTGGCCGCCGCCGAAACCATCGACAACGGCAAGCCGATCCGCGAATCCACGGCGGCCGACATCCCGCTGGCAATCGACCATTTCCGCTATTTCGCCGGCTGCATCCGCGCCCAGGAAGGCTCGATCGCGCAGATCGACCATGAGACCTACGCCTACCATTTCCATGAACCATTGGGCGTGGTCGGCCAGATCATCCCCTGGAACATCCCGATCCTGATGGCGGTCTGGAAGCTGGCGCCGGCTCTGGCCGCCGGCAACTGCGTCGTGCTCAAACCCGCCGAGCAGACCCCGGCATCGATCATGGTGCTGGTCGAACTGATCGCCGACCTGCTGCCGCCCGGCGTGCTGAACGTGGTCAATGGCTTCGGCCTGGAAGCCGGCAAGCCGCTGGCCGCCAACAAGCGCATCGCCAAGATCGCCTTCACCGGCGAAACCACCACCGGCCGCCTGATCATGCAATACGCGGCGCACAACCTGATTCCGGTCACGCTCGAGCTGGGCGGCAAATCGCCGAACATCTTTTTTGAGGACGTGATGGATGCCGACGACGATTTCTTCGACAAATGCCTGGAAGGCTTCGCCATGTTCGCGCTGAACCAGGGTGAAGTCTGCACCTGTCCCTCGCGCGTGCTGATCCAGGAATCGATCTACGAGCGCTTCATCGAACGCGCATTGGCGCGGGTGGCGGCCATCCGGCAAGGCAATCCGCTCGATGCCTCGACCATGCTCGGCGCCCAGGCCTCGCAAGAGCAGCTGGAGAAAATCCTGTCTTACCTCGACATCGGCCGGCAGGAGGGCGCCGAAGTGCTCGCCGGCGGCGCGCGCAATGCGCTCGAGGGCGACCTAAAGGAAGGCTACTTTGTGCAGCCCACCGTGTTCAAGGGCCACAACAAGATGCGCATCTTCCAGGAGGAGATTTTTGGGCCGGTGGTGGCGGTGACCACGTTCCGCGATGAAGCCGAGGCACTGGCGATCGCCAACGACACCCTGTACGGCCTGGGCGCCGGCTTGTGGACCCGCGACGGCAGTCGCGCCTTCCGGGTCGGGCGCGCAATCCAGGCGGGCCGGGTCTGGACCAATTGCTACCACCTGTATCCGGCACACGCGGCCTTCGGCGGCTACAAGCAGTCGGGCATCGGCCGCGAGAACCACAAGATGATGCTTGACCATTACCAGCAAACGAAGAACCTGCTGGTCAGCTATAGTCAGAAGCCTCTGGGCTTCTTCTGAGCGGAGCATCGCGATGAACGGCGTGCCCGAGCGCGTGCTGGCCACTCCCGCCGCACTGGCCCTGATCGCCAGTTTGCGCGCGCGCCATGGTCCCCTGATGTTCTTCCAGTCCGGCGGCTGTTGCGACGGCAGCGCGCCGATGTGCTATCCGGCCGGCGAGTTCCAGCTCGGCGACGGCGACGTCCTGCTTGGCAGCCTGGACGGCATGCCCTTCTACATGGGCGCCGATCAGTTCGCCTATTGGGAACACACCGAGCTGATCATCGACGTGGTCGCCGGCAATGGCGGCATGTTTTCGCTCGATAACGGCAGCGGGCAACGGTTCCTCACCCGCTCGCGCCTGTTCAGCGATGCCGAGTTGCAGCAATTGCCGGCCTCCACAACCGGAGCGCATGCCATGGCGCCCCACACGACAGGGAAGACACCATGAAAACCAAAGCCGCCATTGCCTGGAAGGCCGGGGAGCCGCTGGCCATCGCTGAAGTCGACCTGGAAGGCCCGCGCGCCGGCGAAGTGCTGGTCGAAATCAAGGCGACCGGCATCTGCCATACCGATTACTACACCCTGTCCGGCGCCGATCCGGAAGGCATCTTCCCGGCCATTCTCGGCCACGAGGGCGCCGGCATCGTGCTGGAAACCGGCGCCGGCGTCGGCTCGGTCAAGGCGGGCGACCACGTGATACCCCTATACACGCCGGAATGCCGGCAGTGCAAATTTTGCCTGTCACGCAAGACCAACCTGTGCCAGGCGATCCGCGCCACCCAGGGACGCGGCCTGATGCCGGATGCCACCTCGCGCTTTTCGATCGACGGCCAGAAATTGTTTCACTACATGGGCACCTCGACCTTTTCGAACTACATCGTGGTGCCGGAAATCGCGCTGGCGAAGATCCGCGAGGACGCGCCCTTCGACAAGGCCTGCTACATCGGCTGCGGCGTCACCACCGGCGTCGGTGCCGTGGCGTTCTCGGCGAAGGTCGAGGCCGGCGCCAACGTGGTGGTGTTCGGCCTGGGCGGCATCGGCCTGAACGTGATCCAGGGCGCGCGCATGGTCGGCGCCAATCGGATCATCGGGGTCGACATCAACCCCGGCCGGGTCGACATCGCGCGCAAGTTCGGCATGACCGATTTCGTCGATCCGAACGCGGTCGGGAACGTCGTCGACCACATCGTGCAGCTCACCGACGGTGGCGCCGATTTCAGTTTCGAGTGCATCGGCAACACAACGGTGATGCGCCAGGCCCTCGAGTGCACGCACAAGGGCTGGGGCCAGTCCTTCATCATTGGCGTCGCCGCCGCCGGACAGGAGATTTCCACGCGCCCCTTCCAGCTGGTTACCGGGCGCGAGTGGAAAGGCTCGGCCTTCGGCGGCGCGCGCGGCCGCACCGACGTGCCCAGGATCGTCGACTGGTACATGGACGGCAAGATCAATATCGACGACCTGATCACCCATACCTTGCCGCTCGAGCGCATCAACGACGGCTTCGAGCTGATGAAGAGCGGGCAGTCGATCCGCTCGGTGGTGCTGTACTGAAGCAAACCCAACGCAATGGAGAGACAACCATGGACGATGCAGTCATCAACGGAACGGTCAAGATCCATCCCGCCGTCGACCAGGGCATGCCGGCGGCGACGCCCGGATTTGCCGGCGGAACCTTGACCTGCCTGTGCAGCAGCAATCCGGTTACGGTCGACGTGAGCAGCCAGGTCGCGCACAACCACGTGTGCGGCTGTACCAAGTGCTGGAAGCCGGATGGCTCCCTGTTTTCGCAGGTGGCCGTGGTTGGACGCGATCACGTGAAGGTCACGGCGAACGAAGACAAGCTGGACGTGGTCGACCAGAGCGCCACCATCCAGCGCCACGCCTGCCGCGATTGTGGCGTGCACATGTACGGCCGCATCGAGAACACCGGCCACGCCTTCTACGGGCTCGACTTCGTGCACACCGAGCTGTCGAAGGAAAAGGGCTGGGCGCCGCCGGAATTCGCCGCCTTCGTGTCCTCGATCATCGAGTCGGGCGCGCGGCCGGAAAACATGGGCGCGGTGCGTGCGCGCCTGAACCAGCTCGGTCTGCCGCCCTACGACGCCCTGTCGCCGCCGCTGATGGATGCGATCTCGGCTCATGTGGCCAGGGCGCGGGGTGTGCTCAAGGAGGCATAGGACTGCAGACGACAAGACGAGTCAGCGAACCAGTAAGCTCGGCAAGCAGGCGAGCAGGCAAGCAGGCAAGCAGACCGCAGGCAAGCGGGCAAGTAAGCAAGCGCGGCAAGCAATCAAGCGCCGGCAAGCAAAAGCAATCAAGCGCAGGCGAGCAAGCAGGCGCAGGCAAGCAATCGGGCGCTGGCAGGCAAGGCTGTACGCCTATATGCCCGTACGCCAGCGCTGGCGCGGGGCACCGGCACTTGCGCTGGCGCGCATAGGCGGATTCACACGGAGACAAGCATGAAGCGATCCTTCCTGCCGCTGCTGGCGGCGCTACTAGCAATTTCTTTGCCGGCACACGCCCACGACTATCCCACCAGCGGCCGCGTCGAGTACGTATTGGAATGCATGCAAAAGCACGAGGGCAAATACGAGTATCTCTACAAATGCTCTTGCGTCATTGACCACATCGCCAAGCAGATGTCCTACGACGATTACGTGGCGATGTCGACGGCCTCGCGCAACCAGACCATGGCTGGTGAGCGCGGTGCACTGTTCCGCGATCCGGAGCCGGTAAAAGAAATGGCCCGCAAGTACAAGACGCTGCAGGCTAGCGCCGATAAAGCCTGTTATGTGAATGTAGCGCAGCGTTGATCCCGGCCACCTTGATGGCCGCTTGTGTCGGGGATGGCACAGCGAGGGCGCCCACTGTCACGAATCTGAACAAGGTAGCGCCTTTCGACAGGCGAAAGATGGGGCGTCGGGGCTGGCACATTCCATGCTGAGAAGAAGGTGGGGCATCCCTATCAAGTCGCACCTTGCAAGGCCAGGTCAATCGGCCGCCGATAAAAACCACAGGAGACTTACCATGTCACTTCCGATACGACTCATCCGCTGGTTTCCCTGTCTGGTGCTGCTTGCCGGGCCGGCACTGGCTGCTCCCTCCGATGTGGAGCAATTGACCAAGGACCCGAAGAACTGGGCAATGCAGTCCGGTAATTTCGCCAACCACCGATACAGCGAACTCAAGCAGATCAACAGCCAGAACGCCAAGGATCTGCAGGTGGCCTGGACCTTCTCCACCGGCGTACTGCGCGGCCACGAAGGCGGTCCGCTCGTCATCGGCGACACGATGTACATCCACAGTCCCTTCCCGAACAAGGTGTTCGCGATCGCGCTCGAAGACCAGGCGATCCGCTGGAAGTACGAGCCCAAGCAGGACCCGACCGTGATCCCGGTGATGTGCTGCGACACTGTCAACCGCGGCGTGGCCTATGCCAACGGCAAGATCTTCCTGCAGCAGGCCGACACCACCCTGGTGGCGCTGGACGCCAAGACCGGCGCCGAGCTGTGGAAAGTAAAGGTCGGCGACCCGAAGAGCGGCGAAACCACCACCAATACGCCGCACGTATTCAAGGACAAGGTCCTGACCGGTATCAGCGGCGGCGAATTCGGCGTGCGCGGGCGCATCACGGCGCACGACCTGAACACCGGCAAGGTACTGTGGAAAGCCTATAGCACCGGGCCCGACAAGGAACTGATCGTCGACCCCGCCAAGACCATGACCTGGACGAACGGCAAGATGGCGCCGATCGGGCCGGATTCCTCGCTGAAAAGCTGGCAGGGCGACCAATGGAAACTGGGCGGCGGCACCACCTGGGGCTGGTACAGCTACGATCCGGCGCTGAACCTGGTGTACTACGGCACCGGCAACCCGAGCACCTGGAATCCGCGCCAGCGCCCGGGCGACAATAAATGGTCGATGACCATCTTCGCACGCGACCTCGATACCGGGATGGCGAAGTGGGTCTACCAGATGACGCCGCACGACGAGTGGGATTATGACGGCGTCAACGAAATGATTCTGGTCGACATGAAGGTCAAGGGCCAGGCGCGCAAGGCGCTGGTGCACTTCGACCGCAACGGCTTCGCCTATACGCTGGACCGCGTGAGCGGCGAATTGCTGGTGGCCGAGAAATTCGATCCGGTGGTGAACTGGGCGACGCACATCGACATGAAGAGCGGCCGTCCCCAGGTGGTGGCCAAGTACAGCACCGACAAGAACGGTCCCGACGTCAATTCCAAGGGCATCTGCCCCTCGGCGCTCGGCACCAAGGACCAGCAGCCGGCAACGTATTCGCGCAAGACCGGCCTGTTCTACGTGCCGACCAACCATGTCTGCATGGACTATGAGCCCTTCCAGATCGAGTACACGGCCGGCCAGCCCTATGTCGGCTCGACCCTGTCGATGTATGCGGCGCCGAACAGCCACGGCGGCCTGGGCAACTTCATCGCTTTCGATGCCAGCACCGGCAAGATCGTGTGGTCCAAGCCCGAAAAATTCTCGGTCTGGAGCGGAGCCTTGTCGACCGCCGGCGACGTGGTGTTCTACGGCACTCTGGAGGGCCATATCAAGGCGGTCGACCACAATGGCAAGGAGCTGTGGAAGTTCAAGACCCCCTCGGGCATCATCGGCAACGTCCACACCTGGGAATACAAGGGCAAGCAATACATCGGGGTGTTGTCGGGCATCGGCGGCTGGGCCGGCATTGGGCTCGCGGCCGGGCTGACCAAGGGCACCGAGGGCCTGGGCGCTGTGGGCGGCTACCGGGACCTGGCCAAGTACACCGAGCTGGGCGGCGTGCTGACGGTGTTTGCCCTGCCGAACCGCTGAACCGCTGAACCGCTGAACCGCTGAACCGCTGAACCGTTGAACCGCGCTGCGTCCTGCGGCGGCCTGCGTGCCGCCGCGTCGACGAGTAGCGGCCACGATTGCCGGCTGCGGCTGCGGCAGTTGTTGACGCATTCTCGAGAATATCGTCAGGAAGCCGAGATGAAGACATTGACGAAGCGCGCGTGGCTGATCGCGCTGTGCTGGTCCCTGGGCGCCTCTGCGGGCGCGCAGTCCGGCGTGGCGCAGGCTGCCGACAAAGCACCGTACAAAGTTGCCGACGGCAACAAAGTCGACCCCCAGACCCTGAGCGGGTGGAAGACCTGGCGCGCCATGGCCTGCGAGCGCTGCCATGGCGCGGCCCAGGAGGGCATGGTCGGTCCCTCGCTGGTGGACAGCATGAAGGTGTTGAGCAAGGACCAGTTCAAGCTGGCCGTTCTAAAAGGACGGGTCGAGAAGGGCATGCCGAATTTCGACGGCAGCAAGATGGTGACCGAGAACATCGACAGCCTCTATGCTTATCTGAAAGGGCGCTCCGATGGCGCGATCGAACCGGGCCGTTTGCAGGAGATCGGCAAATGAGACGCCGATCTGCGCTCGCTTCGCCTGGCTGGCTCCAAGGGTTCTCATGGCAGGCAGCCCTGGCCTCGGTCCTGATCCTGAGCCCGGTTCCGGCCGCGGCGCAGACGGCCGGCGCCGAGGCGCCGGGCGCCGACAAGGTATTGCGGGTGTGCCAGGATCCGAACAACCTGCCTTTGTCGAACCGCGCGCAGCAGGGATTCGAAAACAAGATCGCTGCGCTGTTCGCCCAGCAGCTGGGCTGGAAGCTGGAGCACATCTGGTACCCGCAGCGCATGGGCTTCATTCGCAATACCTTGCGCGCCAAAGTAGAGCATACCGAGCGCTACAAGTGCGACCTGGTGACCGGCGTGGCCAAGGGTTACGAGATGGCGGCCACCACCCATGCCTATTACCGCTCCAGCTATGCGATGGCCTATGTCAAAGGCAAGGGCCTGGATCGGGTCCGCACGCTGGACGATTTGCTGGCGCTCGATCCGGGACAACGCAAGAAGCTGCGTTTCGGTGTCTTCGCCGGCTCGCCGGTCACCGAATGGCTGCTGCAGCATGGTTTGATGGAACAGGTGGACTGGTACCAGAGTCAGACTGGCGACGCCGAGCAATATCCAGGTGAGATAGTCGAAAAAGATCTTGCGAACGGAAAAATCGACGTCGCCTTTGCCTGGGGGCCGATTGCGGGCTACTTCGCCAGGCAGTCGCGCGGCGCGGCGATCGTCGCCATCCCACTCCAGTCACGTCCCGGCATGCAGCTCGATTTCGAGATCGCCATGGGCGTGCGCCATGCCGACAAGGACTTCCGCCAGCTGATCGACCGGCTGATCGACGCCAACCACGACAAGATCGATGCGATCCTCGAACAATACGGCGTGCCGCTTGTCGCGCTGTCTTCCGCGTCTGCCCCGCCGAAGTCCGCCCCACCGTGAGGACGCCATGATTCCTATCCCACAACAGCGCGGCGGGCACGCGCGCCGAGGGCATGGCGTGGCGGGTTGGGCCGTGTGTCTGGCGCTTGTCCTGCATGCGGTACTGGGCAGCGGCACGGCCCGGGCCCAGCCGGTGTCGCCGGCTGAGGTGCTGCTGTTCGAGACCGACCACCTGGCGCGCACCAAAGCGCCGGCCACCCTGGTCTACACTTTTCGCAAGGTCAGCAACGTCGATCCCGGCTTTTCCGATACGGTGGAGCTCGACCTGAGCCGCGAGAAAGAGCAAATGCATGCGCGCCTGTACTTTCTTTCCGGAGAACGCCAGCGCGAGCTGCCGGAGATCGACGATGCCCACGGCAATCCGGTTCTGCTCGGCTTCCTCGAACACGACATCGCCGAGATGAAGCGCCTGACGGGCGGCTCCACGACCTACTTCCGCAAGCGCATCCGGATGGCGCTGGCCAGCGCGGCCCAGCTGGGCAAGCAAGCCTTCGCCTTCCAGGGCACGACCCATGAAGGACAGGTGGTGCGCATCCAGCCCTACCTGGACGACCCACTGCATGCGCGCTTCGAGGCGTATGTGCGCAAGACCTATACCTTCATCCTCAGCGATGCGGTGCCGGGCGGGGTGTACCAGATAGCTACCTCGCTGGGAGCGATTGGCGGCGGGCGGCCGGTCAATGCGGTCGCGGCCGGTCAGGCTGCGGCACGCCCTGCCGCGGCGAATGCGGCACCGCAGGCGCCCAGACCCGGCGCCGGTACCGTTCCGCAAATCGAAGAAACACTCACCTTGCTCAAGGTCGCCGATCCAAAGCGCTGAGCCTGGCGCGCAAGGACACCCGGATAAGTCTTTACCGGAGAACGCCATGGCACGCCTGAAAGTGCTCGCATTCGATTACGCCATCGCCGGTGGGCCGGATCTCCGCCCGGTGCCGTGTGCGCTGGCGCAGCAGGACGGCATTCTGCTGCAGGCCCTGCTGGCCGACCTGGGCGCGGTGCCTGGAATCGAATTGCGCACGCTGCCGGCTGTCGGTGACACGGTTGGACCGGCCGACAGGGTGCCTGGGCACCGGAGCTCCGGCGACTGGCTTGCCGAAAGCGTGCAGGCCGCCGACGCCGTCTGGCCGCTGGCGCGCGAAAGCGGTGGTCTGCTCGAAGGCCTGTCGCGCGAGATCCTGCGCGGCGGCCGGACGTTGCTGGGCAGCGCGCCGGGCGCCATATGTGTCGCGGGAAGCAAGCGCGCGGTGGCGCGCGCGCTGCGCGATGGCGGCGTTCCGGCAGTGCCCACCTACAGTCCGCACGCGAGCCTGCCGGAAGGGCAGGGCGCTTGGGTGGTCAAGCCGGACGATGGCGCCGGCTGCCTCGACACCCGCCTGTTCGGCGACCGTGCGGCGGCGCTGGCCCACGTGCGCGCCCACGCTGGCATGGACTACGTGCTGCAGCCTTTCCTTGCCGGCGACATCGGCAGCCTGTCGCTGCTCTGCTGCGATGGCCAGGCCTGGGTCTTGTCCTGCAATCGCGAGCGCTTCGCCATGCGCGACAACCGTTTCCACTTCATCGGCAGCACCGTGAACGGACTCGACGATGTGGACGGCGCGCTTGCCGGCCTGGCCCGGCAGGTGGCTGCGGCCCTGCCTACGCTATGGGGCTACGTCGGCGTGGATTTCATTCGCACTGCATCGGGCGCGGTGGTGCTCGACGTCAACCCGCGCCTGACGGCCGCCTACGCGGGGCTGCATGCCGCGACCGGCTGCAATCCGGCCGGCCTCGTCATCGACTTGATGAAGGGGCCAGCGGCACTGCCGTCGGCAACGATCCCCGCCACCCGGCGCCGCGTGGTCAGCGTCGACGTCGACAGCTTCGATCAGCCCTGGCCTGCCAGTTGAGCGATGAGCGGCTGGCCCCGTTGAAACCGTCGACCAGCAACCCATTAATCAATTGACCGACTGCCTAACTGCCCAACTGCCCAACTGCCCAACTGCCCAACTGCCCAACTGCCCAACTGCCCAACTGCCCAACTGCCCAACTGCCCAACTGCCCCGTTGATCTATTGACCCACTGCCCAGGCTGACCAGCAAATTTCTATGATCCATCACTCCTGGCAATGCCTTGCGCTCATCCTTACTTGATCACCACCCCCCACGGCAGCTTGCCGACCGCAATATCGCGCAGCTTGCTGCGGCTGGCCGTGTCGATCACCGACACATTGTTGCTGCGTCCATTGGCGACATACAGCTTCTTGCCATCGGGCGTGAGCGCCATGTTCCAGGGGCGCTGGCCGACCGGAACCGTGGCCACGACCTGGTTGCTCGCGGTGTCGATCACGGACACATTGGCGTCGCCGCCGTTCGACACGTAGACCTGGCCGCCGCCCGGGTGCACGGCGATGCCGTTGGCGCGCAGCCCAGCCTTGATGCGGGCGACGATGGCGTAGCTGGCGGTGTCGATGACGAAGACTTCGTTGGCGTTTTCGGCGGCGACGTAGGCGCGGCTGCCGTCGGGCAGGAAGCCGATGCCGCGCGGGCGCGCGCCGACCGGCACCTGGGCCACCTGCTTGCGGCTGGCGAAATCGACGATGTCGACGGCGTCGCCATCCTCGGCGCTGACGAACAGCAGGCGCCCGTTGGGACTGAACACCGCGTGCTCGGGATTCTTGCCGCGCACGGGAATGGCGAACGCCAGCTTGCGGGTGCGGGTGTCGGTCACCGCGATCTCGTTCTTGCCTTCGATGGCCGCGACCACCCAGCGTCCGTCGGGCGAGATCGACACGCCTTCGGGCGACTCGCCCAGGGCCACCGCCGGGCCGAGCTTGCGGGTCGCCAGGTCGAGCACTTGCAGGCGGTTGTTCGGCTGGTCGCTGACGTACAGCCAGCGGCCATCGGCGCCGACCGCCAGGCCGCGCGGCTTGGTCCCGCACGGCATCTCGTGGACCACCCGGTCGCTGGCGGTGTCGATCACGGAAATCGTGCCGCTGCCTTCGTTCGGCACGTAGGCGAAGGGTGCGGCGAACCCAGTGCCCGGCACGGCGGCGGCAATGGCGAACAGCGCCGCTGCAAGGAGGCTGCTGTGGCGGATGAGGCGCAGGAAAGACATGATCATGCATTCTCCGTTAGTGGCTTACTCGAAAGGCAGCATCGGAGCCGGCAACCGGGTTACAGGGCCGGCGCCCGATAAGACACTCAATGAAACAGCGCCTTGTCGGGATGTTGAATGTCCAGGCGCCCCAGCTTCCGATACAAGGTATTGCGGCTGATACTGAGCTCGCGTGCAACGCCGCTCATGTTCCACCCGTGGCGCTCCAGCGTCCGCAGCAGCACCTCGCGCTCCGCGCTCTCCAGCGCCGTCAGGGCAGGGCCTGGACCAGGTGCATCGCCCGGTACGGTAGCGCAAACGGAAGCACAAGCAGAAGCGGCTGCACAAGCAGGCGCAGCCCCCGGCGTTGCGGTCAGCCCGGACGCGCCGCCATGAAGGCCGCGCTTGCTTTCAAGTTCGCGCCGGTATTCTGCCGGCAAGTCCTGCAGGCCAAGGCAGTCCGACTCGCGCAGCGCGATCATGCTGCGCAGCAGGTGCCGCAGCTGGCGCACATTGCCGGGCCAGCGCAGCCGCTCGAACGCCGAGAGCAGGGCGTTGTCGAGTTCGATCACGCTGCCGTCCTCGCTTTCCTCGGCAGCCAGGTGGGCGGCCAGGGCGCGGCGGTCGGCGCGCTCGCGCAGCGGGGGCAGGTGCAGCGTCACGCCCTGCAGCCGGTAATACAGGTCTTCGCGGAATTCGCCGGCGGCAATCTTCTGGTCCAGGTCGCAGTGGGTCGCGCTGACCAGGCGGATGTCGAGCTTGACCGGGGCGTCGCCGCCGAGCGGCACGACTTCGCGTTCCTCGAGCACGCGCAGCAGCCGCGCCTGCAGCGTAAACGGCATGTCGCCGATTTCGTCGAGGAAGAGGGTGCCGCCGTTAGCCTGCAACAGCTTGCCGCGCTGGCCGTCCTTGCTGGCGCCGGTGAAGGCGCCGGAGCGGTAGCCGAACAGTTCGCTTTCGATCAGGGATTCGGGAATCGACGCGCAATTGATGGCCACGAAAGGACGGGCTGCGCGCGGCCCGGACAGGTGCATGGCGCGCGCGAACACTTCCTTGCCGGTGCCGGTTTCGCCCAGCAGCACGGTGGCGACGTTGCGCCCGGCAATGCGCCTGGCGGTGGCGACGTGGGCGGCCATCACGGGGTCGCCGAACTGCACGGTGTCGAGCGCGCAAGCGGATGCCTGTCCCGTTACCTGGCCCGCCGCCTGGCCGGAGCCGGGCCCAGGCAGGCTGCGCGCAGTGCGCCGCACGCCATTCGTCGCCACCGGCTGGTAGATTACGGCGAACAGGCGCGCGCCATTGCGCATTTCGAAGATCGGCACCGGGTGGAAGGCGCGCCGCACGCTGCTGTCGACCAGGCCGGGGAAGGTCACGTTGAAGAGTTCGCCGATGTCGCGGCCGACGATTTCGCCCGGCGCGGTGAAACCGAGCTGGGACAGGGCATTGCGGCTGGCCGCCAGTACCCTGCCTTCGGTACTGAGGGCGATCGCGCCTTCGTGCAGCGTGCCGACGAATTCGGGCCGGTTGTGGAAGCGCAGGATGTGATCGTGGCGGAACTGCTGCAGGAACACGCGGTTCTCGATCATCTGCACCGACATGCAGACCAGGGCCAGCGTATGCTGCTGGGCCAGGCGCGATTCGCCGGAGGCGTCGAGCACGCCGACCAGGGCGCCGTCGTGGTCGAAGATCGGGGCGGCGGCGCAGCTCAGGCCGATGTTGCGTGACAAATAGTGTTCGTCGCGGTGCACGGTGATCGGACGTCGTTCGACCAGGCAGGTGCCCATGCCGTTGGTGCCTTGCACCCGTTCGCTCCAGACCGCGCCCTGGGCCAGGCCGGTGCGGGACGCGGCGTGGGTGAAGGCGGGGTCGCCGAAGTAATTCAGCAGCACGCCTTCGCGGTCGGTGAGCATGATGGCGTAGCCGGAGCCGGCCAGCTGCTGGTACAGGTTCGCCATCTCGACCTTGGCGACCGCCTGCACGTCGGCGAGGCGGGCTTGCCGTTCCTGCAGTTCGACGTGCGCGACCACCTCGGGCTCGGCGCACGTGCCCGGGTCGAGCTGATAATCGTTGAGGCAGCGGATCCAGGAGCGGGTGATGCGGTCGCCCGTGCCCGGCGGATCGCCCGCGCCCCAGTCCTGGACGACCGAACGGACGTGCTTGACGTGTTCAACGGCAAACCTCGACATGGTGTCTCCTGTCCCGTAACTGGCGCCGCGTGCGCGCCGTTACCTTATGGACTGTTCTTGTACGCGACATACCCTTGGACTGCCCCCATCGACGACAGCATACTCCTTGCCGCCGCATCGCGCCCCGCTGTGCCATGCCTGTAATGGCCTTCGTCAGATAAAGTCCGATCTGCGGGAACTTGGAAGCATAACGACGGTCACCCCAGCACAACAGCTATGCACATTGTCAGCTTGACCCGTTTCCAGGGATGCGCTCCAGAACAGGATGCATTCCCGCAGGAGTATGCGATGTAAATAATGGCCGTCCAAAATGCACTTCGTCCGCGCTTTTCGGCATTTCGTCGCATACCGACATTCGCCAGGCGAGCGCTGGACTAGCATGATCCGCTCGATAACCAGAAAGGGATGGCCATGGACACACCCGCAGCAGCGCCGTTGACGCCGGTGGCGAACAACGAACGCATCCAGTCGCTCGACGTCATCCGTGGGGTCGCCCTGATCGGCATCCTGTTGATGAACGTCGAGTTCTTCAACCGCGCCACGGCGGACATCGGCACCGGCATGCAGCCGGGCGTGAGCGGCGCCAATTTCTGGGTCAGCTATTTCGTCCAGTACTTCGTGACCGGCAAATTCTGGACCATCTTCTCGCTGCTGTTCGGCATGGGCTTCGCCGTCATGCTGACCCGCGCCGAACGCGCCGGGCGCAGCTTCCTGGTGCCCTACATGCGCCGCATCGCGGCCCTGGCCGTGTTCGGGGCGCTGCACCACATCTTCCTGTTTGCTGGCGACATCCTGTTCAGCTATGCGGTCGCCGCCACCGCGCTGCTTATCGTCCTGTACGGCCGCACCAAATGGATCCTGCTGGCCATGGCCCTGTGTGTCGGCATCGGCTTCGTCCCCGGTCTGAACTGGCTGTTCGGCATCGCCGGCGGCCTGGCCTTCTTCGGCCTGGCGGCCTGGTGGCTGCGCGGCGAGCAGCGCATGAAGCGCTTCGGGCAGCCGCCGGTGTTCGGCTTCATCCTGATGGTGGTCGGCCTGATCGCCCTGCTCGGCGGCGTCGCCAGCTGGTTCGCGCCCGAGGTGCCGCGCGAAGGCCGCTTCGGCCTGCCGGCGATCGGCTTCGCCCTGTTCGTGCTCGGTTACCTGACCAAGCGCACCCATGCCGACAAGGCCGGGCGTCCATGGCGTCTCGGTGTCGGTATCTATTGCTTCTCCTTCTTCATGATGGCGGCGGCCGGCGCGGGCACCTACTTCCTGCCGGAGAAGCCGGCGGTGGCGCTCAGCAAGGAAGCGGCCAAGAAGCAGAGCGAGCAGGCGGCGGAGCGCGCCAAGATGTCCAGGGAACGCAAGGAGCGCATCCAGAAGGAGACGGAAGTCCTCAGCAAGGGCAGCTATGCCGATGTGGTTGCACTGCGCGCCAGGCATTTCTTGGAGCGTGCGCCGGGCGAGGTCGGTTTCGCGACGGTCCTGATCGGTATGTTCCTGATCGGTAGCTGGTTCGTCCGTGCCGGCATCATGGAGCGCGCCCAGGACCACCTGCCGCTGTTTCGCAAGC
>Ga0265780_10004647_pt1 | contig 17608 bp, 16 predicted proteins | sample P1T30metagenome_FD_192432 | JGI IMG/M metagenome (GOLD analysis project Ga0265780, IMG submission 192432) | Plant litter microbial communities from East Loma Ridge, Irvine, California - P1 T30 | ecosystem: Environmental > Terrestrial > Plant litter > Unclassified | place: USA: California...
CCTTTTCTGTTGATCTTATGGGCAATGCCTTTTTCATTCAGGATTTTCCCGATTTCAAAATCCAGGGTTTCTGTTGTTTTTGCCAGTCTGCTGAAGAATCCGGGATCATTTTTAATAAGCTGCAACGTTTTTAAACCGGCCCTCATCGCCAAAGGGTTTCCGCTAAGCGTTCCGGCCTGGTAAACGGCGCCTTTCGGAGCCAGGTAATCCATAATTTCGTTTCTTCCTGCAAAAGCACCTACCGGAAGCCCACCTCCAATTACTTTTCCATAGGTTACCAGATCTGCTTTTACGTTGTAAAGCTCCTGGGCACCACCGAAAGCCAGCCTGAAACCCGTCATTACCTCATCGAATACCAGTAAAGCCCCGTTTTCATCACAGATCTTTCTCAGTTTCTGAAGGAATTCATTCTCGGGAAGCACGCAGCCCATATTTCCGGCAACAGGCTCGATAATCACTGCGGCAATTTCGCCCTGATTATGCCTGAACAGGTCTTCAACCTGCTCGAAATCGTTGTATCTGGCCAGTAAAGTATCTTTTGCCGTTCCCTGGGTCACGCCCGGAGAGTTTGGATTTCCAAAAGTTGCGGCACCACTTCCCGCTTTAATCAGAAATGAATCTGAATGCCCGTGATAACAGCCTTCAAATTTTACAATTTTATCTCTTCCCGTAAAGCCTCTGGCCAGTCTGATGGCACTCATACAGGCTTCGGTACCTGAAGAAACCATTCTGATCTGATCAATATTCGGAACATTTTCCACAATAAATTTTGCGATCTCCGTTTCCAGCTCAGTCGGTGCTCCGAAAGAAAATCCTTTCTCTGCCTGTATTTTCAGTTCTTCCAACACTTCAGGATGGGTATGGCCTAAAATGGCAGGGCCCCAGGAATTGATGTAATCGATATAGGTATTGTCATCAGCATCGGTAAGATAGGCTCCTTTTGCAGATTTCATAAAAACCGGCACCCCTCCTACGGATTTGAATGCGCGGACAGGAGAATTAACCCCTCCCGGAATGTATTTGTACGCTTCATCAAATAAAGCTGAACTTCTTTGGTACTTCATATGTAATTATTGGTTGACCTTCTATGACTGATAAAGGTATGATCAACAAAGATTAATTTCTTGGTTTTTTATCAATTAAATAAATCAGCTGGCCGGCAGCAGGCTTCTGCCCTTCGTCCATTCTGTTTTTTGCGTATAATTTATTTAATTTGATTCCGAATTTCTGGGCGATATCATGCATATCTTCACCGGATTCGGCTTTATAGGTCGGTGTATTTCCGTCAGAATTTTTAGACTCCAGGAAAACGATGTCATTTTTCTGCAGCATATCGTTTTCAAGCTCGTTCCATTTGATCAGTTTGCTTTCGCTGATTTTAAATTTCTTCGCAATGTACTGAATATTGGTATCTTCCGGAATGATGATGTATTTTAACCCGTCATTCGGATGGCTTTTAATCAGGATGGTATTGAGGATTTCCGCTTTGCTTTTAATTCTCTCCACTCTTTTCTGCTGCTGGGCATAGGAAGTCTGCTTGTAGGGAACTTCAACAGTTACCGGAGTTTTTACTTTTTTAGTGTATTTTTCAGGTTCCAGCTGTGCCATAAAAGCCCTGTCATCCTTAAGACCGGGATACATTTTCAACACGGCATACATCACCTCGCGGGAACTTGTATTGTCGAATTCATACAACTTATACTTCTCAATTTTACCGATCAGGATGGAAGCATAACGGGGATTGGTAGCATAGCCTGCTTTTTTAAGTCCGTTTGCCCATGCCCTGTAATCTTTCATATCCAGATTGAAAAGGTTGGCGTAATACTTTCTTGTCGAAAGAAATATAGAGTGGTCTTGGTAAGACTGCCGTGGATCATCGTATACGCGGAAACATTCATTGGGCGCATCATCGGTGTGTTTCATGGTTTTCCCGGTCCAGTCTTCCTTGCATTTGATGCCGAAATGATTTTTGCCCTCCAGTGCCAGACGGCTTTGTCCGCCTCCGGTTTCCAGAAGACCCTGAGCAAGGGTTATAGAAGCCGGAATCTTATATTTTTCCATCTCTTCTACAGCATACCTGGCAAATTTCTGGATGTACTGGTCCTCAGTAGCCCAATTCTGAGCAGAGAATTTTGATAAAACTAAAAGGCTTAATAATGTGAAAAGTCTTTTCATGTTTTTCAATTTTTACTTATATAATTAAATTTCTGTTTTGTTTTTCCAACAGCAGGTTGGCTCCTTCAATCCCCTGTAATCCGCCGGTATGAAAACACAGCACTTTACTGTTTTCAGGAAAATAACCGTCTTCTATCAGTTCAAAAACCTTCTGCATCATCTTTCCTGTATATATCGGTTCCAGCGGGATTCCGTAGTGCTTTTTAAAATCATTGATAAAACGGATGTTTTCATCTTTTATTTTACCGTAACCTCCGAAAGCTGAATCTATTAAACTGACATTCTTATTTGGAGTCAATTCAGATATCCTGTTATCCAGCGCATCATCCTTAACTGCTTTAAAGCCTATAATTTTCTGGCTTTCTCCGCAATATTTTGAGATTCCGGCCACCGTTCCTCCTGTCCCGACTGCGGTGCAAAGATAATCAAAATCTTTTGTATGGTCATCCAGCATCATTTTTATACCTGCTACGGCGTCTTCATTGGTTCCGCCTTCAGGAACAATCAAAGCTTCAGGAAATTCCTGCTGCAGAAAAGCGGTTAATTTTTCTTTGTGCCGGTATTCTGTGCGGGTAACGAATTTTAAATTCATCCCGTTTCTTATCGCAAAAACCAACGTTGGGTTCTCACGCCATTTTTCCTGCAGCTCCTCTCCTCTTATAATACCCAACGTTGGAATCCCGGCTAAACTGCCGACGGTAGAAACTGCAGCAATATGATTTGAAAATGCACCGCCGAACGTAATGATGTACGGCTTTGCAGGACTTGAAGCTATATAATGATTGACATTAAAAAACAGTTTCCAGTATTTGTTCCCTGAGATCTGAGGATGGATAAGGTCTTCCCTTTTAATGAAAAGCTGAATATTTTTCTGAATGGGAATTTCCTGGATAGGGATTTTTTCTGTCGGAAGTCGTAATAGCATGTTTTTAACGCGGTATTCGCAAAGTTTAAGTTAACAAAAATACTGTTTTTTACGTTCGCAAAGGCGCTTCAATCAGCAATGGAATATGCACAGATTTTATCATTGAGAATGACGCAAAGCAAAGTTAAGAATCCGAGGTATTAAATATAACTCCCCTTCTTCGAAATGACACAAAGGTTTTATCAACAATCAAATTCCTAATTCCTATAAATATTTACTGAAACTCCATAATTTTCTTTTTTTCAGATAATCAAGGTCATGCTCATTGGAATAAGCTTCTCTTTCAAAAGAAATCCTTTGGTAAGCCTTATAGCTATCTTTCAGTTTGAAAACCCAGTAGTAATACTCCACCACATAAAAAATATAAAAGAAAATAATGAGCATTTCAAGCTGCTGCCTTAAATGTATTTTTTCATGATTGATCAATACCTTATTTTTCTTATCTTCGGGGTTGCAGATCAGGATAAAAGGAAAAAGGGCAATGCCGTTGATTTTTAACCTTTTCAGCGACTTTTGGCATACAATTATCATATTAACAAATATAAAGTTTTTTTGACTTAGCGATTTAACTTATGGCACTTTTTGACATCAAAGAAGGGGAAGACTTTTACTACAATGAGCAGGGATATAAGGTTTTTACGGAAAAGTTTCACCTAAAAAGAGGCCATTGCTGTAAAAGCGGCTGTAAACACTGTCCTTACGGATACGATAAAAAGACGGATACATTCATTAAAAACGATAAAAAAAATTAAATAAAATGAAAAAATATATTTTTCTTCTGTTAGCGTCGGCTACCCTGACCCTTAGTTCATGCAGCCCTTTCAATGTACGCTCCGATTATGCAGAGACAGCAAATTTTAATGCATACAAAACGTATAAATTAAGAATTGACGATCTTAAGCTGAATGATATTGACAAAGACCGGGTATTAAATGAACTGTCCAGACAGCTTCAGACCAAAGGACTTCAGTCGGGAGAAAATCCGGATCTGATTGCCAATGTAAAAGCAAACCATAAGAAAGTAACCGATATCAATTCCACTTCCCCTTACGGAATGTGGGGATGGGGCGGACCTTTCGGATGGGGAATCGGCATGAACAGAACATGGACGAGCAATTATAACGAAGGTGCTATTATTGTTGACCTGGTAGATGCAAGAACCAATAAACTGGTATGGCAGGGAATCGGAAGCGGAATTTCCGTAGATTCTCCGAAAGCCAAACAGAGACAGATCCCTGAGATTGTAGCGGAAATTATGAAAAACTACCCTCCTCAGAGAAAATAAGATTAATTCAATTAATCAGATATATGAAAACCAATGCAACGTTGCATTGGTTTTTTTGTTTAATATAAGCCGGCTATATCATCAACAGCCTTTCAGTAAAGTTTAATTTAGTTCTTTACAGCTTTAAATGATTTTTCAGTTCCGTTTTTAAAATGTAGAATCACAAAATAAATTCCTTTCTCCAGATTATTTACGCTCAGCGTGGCCGCAGGTTTTTCAACAGTCTGCACCACCCTTCCGACGGCATCATTAATGATAATCTTTTTTACATCTTTTATATCCGTAATGTTCAATATATCACTGAAAGGATTCGGGTACACCCTGATTCCGGCAGAAATATCATTTTCATGTGTCCCCAGGTTCGGGATCTGTTCCCAAACCGCATCATCCCAATAATGCCCGGCAAAGGAAGTTCCCGGATTACGGATTGCCAGCCTCATGCCGTCCGGAACAGTAATGGGAACTGTAAAAATCCTTTCTGATGTACTGTCATAAGACATGTTGGTAATGGTAATGGGCTGAAGCGTTACAAAAGTATCCGGTAGGGTATCTTTTATATATCCGAATTCCAGATAGCCCGCCCCGTTTGCTTTCATTTTCACTTTTAAATGATGGGTTCCCGCGCTGATATTGGTAAGCGGCGGCATCACGACAATAGAAATTTTTCCAGCTCCATAACCGGTCTGGTAGATCTGGCTTGTTCCGGAAGCCGGTTGTGTACCTGAAATAATCTGGCTGGCTCCATTCAGGATGATCCTGTCCCAGCAGGTTGGCACAATACTGTTTGGGGAACTGTATGTGTCAAAATTTTCCGAGAAACTGTTCACCGGAGCACATTGGGCATTAATGGCAGAAATGCCGCCCACTATTCCTAATAAGGAAACATAAAGCTTAAGGTAGAAATTTTTATTCATTCTAAATAAATATAATATCACGAAAATACTTCTTTTCAGTATTATTTCAAATTCAGAATTTTATGATTTTTATCAATTTTATAAAATTAATCTAATTTAAATCTAATTAATATAACCATAACTTAATATTTACCGGAATATATTAAAAGGAAATAAAATTTCCCATAGCCTGTTAAAATTTAATAATTCCGTAATTTCTTATTCATAAATTTATACTAATCTTACCACACATAAATATTGACATGAAAAAACCATTACTCATCTTGACATTTGTTTCAATGTTAGCAAATGCGCAGGCTCCGGCAGGATATTACAATGCGGCGAACGGATTATCGGGAGCTTCTTTAAAAACTACCTTAAGCAACATCATTACCAATGGCCATCTCGACAAAGGCTACAGTGGACTGTGGACAGCTTATAAAACCACGGATATTGATAAAAATTACGAAAATGACGGTTCTGTTTTAGATATCTATTCTGAAAAACCAACGGGAACAGATCCTTATAAATTTACGCTGGTAAACAACCAATGCGGAACGTATTCTGTAGAAGGCAACTGCTACAACCGTGAACATATTGTACCACAGAGCCTTTTTAATCAATCCTCTCCTATGGTTTCTGATATTCATTTTATCAGAGCCACTGACGGAAAAGTGAACGGAATGAGATCCAATTATCCTTTCGGAAAAGTAGGCACAGCTACATTTACGTCCAAGAACGGATCAAGATTAGGAAACTCGGCTTCTTCGGGATACGCGGGAACGGTTTTTGAGCCTATTGATGAGTTTAAAGGCGATGTAGCCAGGATGATTTTTTATTTTGTGACGCGGTACCAAAGTAAACTGTCCGGTTTTTCTTCCGGAAATATGCTGGGAGGCTCTGCATTTCCGGGATTGCAGACCTGGGAGCTGAATGTCCTGCTGTCCTGGCACAATCAGGATCCGGTTTCACAGGCAGAAGTTAACCGGAACAACGCTTCATATACCTATCAGAAAAACAGGAATCCTTTTATCGATAACCCGAATTACGTCAATTTAATTTGGGGATCCGGCTCTTCTACAGGCGGCGGAACAACCACACCTCCTCCTCCGGCTTCAAGTTCGTGTACCAACGAGAATTTTGAAACCATTCCTACCACAAGCCCGGCATCTTATACAACAAGAACCTGGACGAATAATTCGGTTTCATGGACGGCAACAGATGCCAGAACGGATCAGACAATTTCGGGGAAAGCTGTTACGGTGAGAGCAGGTTCTCTTACATCAGGAAATTCAGCCAATGGTATCGGATCATTAACGGTAACCACACAGCTTAAGTTTTCCGGAAGCAACGGCACTTTTAATGTTAAAGTAAACGGCACTGTGGTAGGAACTGTTCCTTATTCTGCAAATGCGGTAACCACAACCATCAACAACATCAATATTACCGGAAATATATCGGTAACCCTGGAAAACACTTCAACAGGCAACAGAGTGGCCATCGATAATCTGAGCTGGACCTGTTATCCGGGAACTTCAAAAATGAATCAGCGGGCTGTTAACGGATTAAGCATTATTCAGAAAGACCTACAGATTTATCCGAATCCGGTTTCCAATCAGGAAATTTTCATAAAAGGTGATGTTCAATATATTAAAAAGGCTGAGATTTATGATCTTCAGGGAAAGGTTATCCAAACCATTGACCAGCCTTTTAAAAACACCAGGAATGTGATTAAAACCAACAACCTTGGGCAGGGAGTTTATATTTTAAAACTGGATGATCAGGCTTTGAAATTTATCGTTAAGTAAATCATCAGTTACTGAACTGCAATAAAAATCCTTCTTTCATATCGAAAGAAGGATTTTTTAACTGTAAGCAAATGACAGATGTTACTGTCCCTGCATTTCTCTTAATCTCTCCTGAAGCAGTTCCGGATTTAAAAGTGCATCTGTACCAATGGCGGAAATAATGTATATGTAATAAATAACCGACAGGATATTCAGCACGATGCCTATAATACACAGGATTCTTCCTGTTTTCAGGTTCCCGTAATTATCATACTGTCCGGGATTCTTGTTATAGGTAGCCATATCTTTATTGGCAAGAACCAAACCGATGATTGCTGCAATAAGACCTACAATCCCATAACAGCAGCATGTGACAAGAGAGACAATTCCTAAAATTAAAACGCCTGTTGCGTTAGGTAACTTTTGATTCATAGTTTAATATTTTAATGTTATGTTGTGTTGAGTTATATCAGAGGATGTTTATAAAAGTAAGAAACGACCATGATTACAGCATTGATCCCGGCAAGAATAACCAGTACATTTCCGTAATTCCTTTTCGTATCCACAAAATTCAATACCACAGCGGCAAAAAAAAGCAACAGGGTATAAATGGCGGGAAACATGTGAAAAGCCTCACCAAACCGGCCTTCAAATACCATGACAAGCGCCCTTTGGGTACCGCAGCCGAAGCATTCAATTCCTAAGAATTTTTTACTCGGACAGGTGAGCATGAAATCTTCTATTTTCATTATAACGTTTTCCTTTCCAAATATAATAAATTAAGAGGAAATTTTTGCTCTTAAATACTGATGCGGAAAAAAGCAGTCTTCTTTCATTTCAAATGATCCCTGAACCGCCATATAAGGATTCCGTAAGATTTCCCTTGCGATAAAAATCAGATCGGCCTCGCCTTTCTGAAGGATTTCTTCTGCCTGTTCTGTTTTTGTGATCAATCCGACAGCACCTGTTTTTACCTGTGCTTCATTTTTCACCTGTGCAGAAAACGGAACCTGGTATCCTTCGTATACAGGAATTTTTGCTCCGTGGATATTCCCTCCGCTGGAAACGTCCACCAGGTCAACCGCATGGTCTTTTAATATTTTTGCCAGTTCCACGCTGTCCTTGATGTCCCAGCCGTTTTCGGCATATTCAGTTCCGGAAATCCTTACGAACAATGCTGTATTTTCATTGAGTTCTTCATTGACGGCGTCCACAATCTCTGTAAGAAACCGGATTCTGTTTTCAAAGCTTCCGCCGTATTCATCTGTCCTGATATTGGACAACGGTGACAGAAACTGATGGATCAGGTAACCGTGTGCGGCATGGATTTCAATGACATCAAACCCTGCTTTTACTGCCCTTGCCGCTGCTTCCTTAAAATACTGAACCTGCTCCCTGATTTCCCCGGCTGTTAAAACATGCGGAATCCTTTCTTCCGGATGGTATGGAACCGGGCTTGGTGCAACGGTTTCCCAGCCTTCTTCCACTGAAATCTGAACATTATTCCAGGTAGACCCTTTCCTTCCGGCGTGGGAAAGCTGGATCCCTATTTTACTTTCAGAATTTTTATGCACGAACTGCACAATGCGCTGCAGCTGTTGTGCCTGCTCATCATTCCAGATTCCCATGCAGTGGTTGGTAATTCTTCCGCGCGGCTCTACACCGGAAGCTTCTACAATCAGCAAACCCGTCCCGCCCTGGGACCTGCTGCCGTAATGTACCAAATGGAAATCATCGGGAAGCCCGTTTTCACAGGAATACATACACATCGGGGACATCACCCAACGGTTCTTCAGTTCAACGTTTCTGAACTTAATCGGAGTATATAACATTGTAAATTGATATTTTAAAATTGGAATTTTCAAAGATGGGGCCATATTGCCCATCTCATCAAAAAGAAGTAAATTTATCCCCCTTTTTTATTCTACAATATATGAAAAAAGAAACTCAGATCAGTTACGAATATTTTAAGAACAGCAGTGAACTGAACGATATAGAAAAAGAATTATTCACAAAAGCGAAAGAGGCACGCCAAAATGCATACGCTCCCTATTCAAACTTTTTGGTAGGCTGTGCCGTGCTGCTGGAGAATAATGAAATCTATTCCGGAAACAACCAGGAAAATGCAGCTTATCCTTCCGGCCTCTGTGCGGAGCGGACTGCCCTGTTCTGGATAGCAGCTAATTTCCCGGACATGAAAATCAAAAAGATTTTTGTAGTCGGAGGTCCGAAGGAGCCTCACGGGAACAATCCTCCCATTCCTCCCTGCGGAGCCTGCAGGCAGAGCTTAATGGAATATGAAACGAAACAGAACGAGAACATTGACCTTTATTTTTCCAGTATGAATGAGGAAGTGGTTAAGGTTCATGCCATCAAGGATCTGCTTCCGTTTTATTTTGATGCTACGTTTCTGTAGAAATTAAAATCTTTTACTTTTATATTAAAAATCTCAAGACCCATTCCGGGCCCTTTCTGAATTTTGTTTATGCTGATTTCCGGTTTCAGCATGCCCCATGCGAATGAAAATCATGCAGCGGAGACCAGGCATATTTTCCGCCTTTTTTAACTATCTGTAAAAAAAGCACCTGAAAATTATATATTTCCCATTGTCCAGTCCTAATTAAAACCTTAAATTTGCAGCTGTTCAACAATGGGAATTTGGTGAAAATCCAAAACAGACCCGCTACTGTAAATAATTCAGGTAAAAGAATTTATAAGTCAGATACCATGTTGAATCTACATATTGATGAAGCTTTCGTGGAGTGAAGCACAGTCGGTAACAAACCTCTTTGTAAATCAACAAAGCCAGGGGATTTCCTTCTATGTATCATTCAGTAAGCTTTTTTATGGCTGAGTAAAATTGAATGAGAAAATATCTACCTTTTTTTACGGTTTTCCTGATCAGTGCACCTGCATCCGTTTTTTCACAGAAACGGGAAAAGGACAGCATCGGTACGCGGATGATTCAGGACATCATCATCAACAGGAAGCGTCAGGAAACCGGGGTCATTTCTTCCCAGAAACTTTCCGGAACAGAGCTTGAAAAGCTGAACAGTACTTCCGTGGCAGATGCCGTACGGTATTTCTCGGGAGTGCAGATCAAGGATTACGGCGGGATCGGCGGGATGAAGACCGTGAACATCCGTGCTATGGGAACCCAGCATGTAGGCGTATTCTATGATGGGATCCCTATTGGCAATTCCCAGAACGGAACCGTGGACCTGGGAAGGTTTTCACTTGACAACCTGGAAGCAATTTCACTGTACAACGGACAGAAAAGCGAGATTTTCCAGTCGGCACGGGATTTCGGTTCTTCCGGATCCATTTATCTACAGAGCCGGGCACCGGTTTTCACCGGTACGAAAAAGACCAATGTAAACTTCAATTACCGTTCAGGATCTTTCGGGGTTATCAATCCGTCCATCCTGGTTGAGCAGAAAATCAGCAATGCCATAAGTCTTTCTTTAAATACGGAATACCTTACCGGAAACGGAGCATATAAATACCGCCAGAAGGTAGCACTGCCGGACGGTTCGCTGGGCTGGGAAAGCTATGGCACCAGAAAAGGCGGAGATATCGAAGCCCTGCGTGCGGAGGCCGGAATTTCCGGGAAAATAAATAACGGATCCTGGAAACTGAAAACTTATTATTACGATTCGGAAAGGGGAATTCCCGGAGCTGTTGTAAAGAACAGGAACATCGAATCCAGCAGGCAGTGGGATAAAAACTTTTTCGTCCAGGGAAGTTTTCAGAAAGAAATTTCCCTGAAATACCAGTTTCTGGTGAATGCTAAATTTGCTGATGATTATACACACTATTTTAACGACAATCCGGAAGGCACGCCTATTTTCATAGACAATACCTACAAACAGCAGGAAGTGTACGTTTCTACGGCGCACCAGTATTCGCCTTACAAATTCTGGAAGATCAACCTTTCGGCAGATTACCAGTACAATACGCTGGATGCGAACTTAAGGCAGTTTGCTTATCCACAGCGGAATACGGAGCTTATTGCACTGGCTACCCAGCTCGATCTTAAAAAATTTAAGCTGCAGGGAAGCATCCTCGGGACTTTTGTGCAGGAAAAGATTGAAAACACAACATTTTCGGCACCTCAGAACCGTTCTGAATTTACGCCTACGGTATTTGCCTCTTACCAGCCTTTTGCATCGGACTTTAAAATCCACGGATTTTATAAGCGGATTTTCAGGATGCCCACCTTCAATGATCTTTACTACACGGAACTCGGAAGTTCGCAGCTGAGACCTGAGTTTACCAATCAGTATGACCTGGGCTTTACTTTTAATAAAGATTTTAATTCAGGGATTTTAAAAAATATCAGCCTGATTGCGGATGCCTATTATAATAAGGTCCATGATAAGATTGTCGCCTATCCGAAAGGACAGCAATTCCGATGGACAATGGAAAACTTAGGCGATGTGGAAATAAAAGGTGCTGATGTATCCGTACAGGCTATCTGGCTGATTTCGGAAAACTTTTTGCTGAGCAGCCGCTTTACGTATACTTATACGCAGGCACTGAATGTTACGCAGGCGAACGGCATTACTTCCTATTACAGGAACCAGATTCCCTACACGGCAAAAAACAGCGGCAGCATGCTGCTGGGGCTTACCTATAAAGAATGGCAGCTGAATTACAGCTTTATCTATGTAGGCGAACGGTACAACATGTCTGAAAATGTTCCGAAGAATTACGAACAGCCCTGGTACACCAGCGATATTTCCGGAACCCGGGAATTTAACCTGAAAACATGGAAATTCAGGCTGGGCTTAGAAGTGAACAACCTCCTGAACCAGCATTACAGCGTGATCCAGAATTATCCCATGCCGGGAAGGAATTACCGGATGAGCCTGAGAATAATGCTTTAACCACAAGATTAAAAAATGAAGAAGTTCTATCTGTTTCTGGTTTTTTCTCTGATTCTTACCGTTCAGTCGTGTAGGGAAGATTATGATTATATCAATTACGATGCTACCAATACCGGTGTGCAGGAGCCGGAAGATATTGATATCAAAGGTCTTTACGTACTAAATGAAGGAAATATGGGCAGCAACAAAGCCTCCATTGACTTTTTTAACTATTCCACCGGCGTATTTACCGAAAACTATTACAACGCACAGAATCCTAACGTGGCCGGAAGTCTCGGCGACGTGGGAAATGACATCAATACCTACCGCGATAAGCTGTATGCCGTGATCAACCTTTCCAATTACGTGGAAGTGATGGATGCCAAAACGGCAAAACACATCGGTGAGATCAGCGTACAGAACTGCCGGTACATCAATTTCCATAAAGATTATGCCTACATCACTTCGTACGGAGGGGCGGTAGGAAGTTCACAGCCTGGATATGTAGTGAAAGTTGACGTCAACACCCTTCAGACTGTCGGGAAAGTGTTTGTAGGGAAACAGCCTAACCAGATGGAAGTTGTCGGCGACAGGCTGTATGTGGCCAATTCCGGAGCTTACAGTGCCCCTGATTATGATAATACGGTTTCGGTTATCGACCTGAATACCTTTACTGAGATAAAGAAGATTCCGGTAGCCGTTAATCTCAGCAAAATCAAAAAAGACGATACCGGGAAACTCTGGATTACCTCCGGCGGGAATTATGGCAGCATCCCTCCCAAAACCTATGTACTGGATCCTGCCACGGACCAGGTGATCAAAGAGATCAATATGGCACTGAGTGATTTTGACATGGTGGAAAACAGGCTGTACTATTTCAGCTATGTCTGGACTTCCGCAGGAACTGCTACCAGCTACGGAATCATTGATACGGACAATTACCAGGTAATTAGCAACAGTTTTATTACAGACGGTACGCAATCCGGAATCGTTATTCCTTACAGCATTGCGGTGAATCCTGTAAACAGCGATATTTTCATCGGTGATGCCAAAGATTACACTTCTTCCGGCGAGCTGTTCTGTTACAATAAATTCGGGAAACTGAAATGGAAAGTAAAAACCGGGGACATTCCGGGGCACCTTACTTTTTTACGTAAATAAAATCAATACAAATAAATTTAAATATATGAAACAGTTTTATTCCAACATGTTAAAGGCAACTTTTGTTGCTGCAGGCTTTGTACTGACCTCTGCCCAGTACTCCAACGGATATATTGTGTCCAACGAAGGGAATTACGGAAGTCCGACTTCTGAAATCTCTTACATCGATGCCAACAATAACATTACCAACAATGTTTACAGCCTGGCTAATAGCGGCGAGGCGCTGGGGGATATTTTACAATCCATTTACTTCAACGGAGACAAATCTTATCTTGTTTTAAACAACTCCAACAAAGTTGTGGTAACCAACAGATCAAGCTTTGTAAAATCGGCTGTCATTACCAGCAATGTGTCCCAGCCAAGATATACCACGATAGCAAACGGAAAAATATATACCAGCAACTGGGGAACATCTTCCACACCATATGTTTCGGTACATAATGCCGCTACATTGGCTTATGTAACCAGTATCCCTCTGAGTGCAGATCCCGAGGAAATTATTACGGTAAACGGAAAAGTGTATGTAAACAAATCATCTTACCGTGCCGGAAACAGCATAGAAGTGATTGATCCTGCTACTGATGCCATTACCAAAACCATTACTTTAACTGACGGACTTCAATCTTTAACGGTAATCGGGAATGATATTTTCGCTTTATGTACCGGAAGTACAGGATCTACCGTTTATAAAATAAGTACCTCTACCGATGCGGTAACTGCAAGTGTATCAAATGCTTCGGTAGTCCCTCCATCTGCTTATGATGCCCTTAAGTTTACATCAGACGGAAATCAGCTTTTTATTGCCGGATCTACCAGCGTATATGCTTTAAATACAGATTTGGCTTCTTTCAGCAGCACTCCGGTTTTTACAACACCTGCAGGTTCACCTTATGGCAATTTCTACGGTTTTGCCGCTATCGACGGGAAAATTTTTCAGGCTAATTCCGATTTTGTTGCCAATTCTACCTTAAATGTTTATAGTCAGACCGGAACGCTTCTGAACAGTTTCACGACAACAATCGGCGCAAACAATGTATACAAAAACGTTTATTCTTCTGGAGTTCTTGCTGTAGCTGAAAACAAGCAGAGCAAAGCTGTTTCGATTTACCCTAACCCGGTATCCGATATTCTTTATGTTAAAAATGCTGATGCATCGCAGTATAAAATTTCAGATATTTCCGGAAGGATTTTAAAATCCGGAGTTTACCAGAATGGCATTGTAGTGTCTGATCTTCAGAAAGGGACTTACCTGATCCAGATTTCGGATAAAAACAATCAGAAAACTGAAAAATTTATCATTAAATAAGTACTGACAGAAAATCAACTGAATTTATTATGAAAAAATTATCAATAGCTGCTTTTTGCCTGTCCGCCTGTTTTTCCATAGCCCAAAGCTATGCACCGCAGGCAGGAACAGCCGGTACTACTGCCATTTCCAAGGACAGTCCGCTTTTTAAATCGTGGGCTAACGGCTGTACTGTGGTACGCGGGCTTCAGCAGATCAACGGAACTACCGGAGCATATGCCAATGCCGGAACCGATACAAACGGAACAGGAATTGCGAACGGATCTGTGGTAAGCCTCGGAGACGGAGGTACGGCAACCATTACGTTCTCCAAAGCCATTGCCAACGGCAACGGTTTCGATTTTGCGATCTTCGAGAACGGTTTTGCTTCCGGAGCTTCAGGCAAAGCCTATCTGGAACTGGCTTTCGTAGAGGTAAGTTCAGACGGAGTGAATTTTTTCCGTTTCCCTTCCCACAATGAATATCCTTCCAATTACATCCAGAATTCTACAGATGCCGGAGGCCCGGGATTTGCCACGATGGATGCAAGGTACCTGAATAATTTTGCCGGAAAGTATATCGCGAGTTTCGGAACCCCTTTTGACCTGAGCGACCTTCCTGACAATCCGCTTTTGAATAAGTCGAACATTACCCACGTAAAACTTATTGATGTGGTGGGAACCAATGCTGACGGCTATAAAACCTTTGACAGCTTCGGAAACGTTGCGGTAGATCCTTTCCCTACTGCTTTTGGTTCATCCGGGTTTGACCTTGATGCCGTGGGCGTGATTAACGAAGCTGCGGTATTATCAGCTGCTGAATCTACAGTTGCAGACCGGAAAATCAGCATCTACCCTAACCCGGCTTCCGATTTTATCGTGATCAGTACCAAAAAGGATGTTGCCGTAAAAATTTACAGCATCAGCGGTGCACTGGTAAAGCAGGGTAAAACGGTGAATCAGAGAATGAACATTTCGGATCTGCAGAACGGAAACTATATCGTACAGATCGGGTCTGATGGTGAACAGCAGAACCTGAATCTGATCATAGCAAAATAAATTGATGTATGGTCTGCGGGATTATTTCCGAGATCTTACAGTCACCCTTTACCTAATTTTTTTCATCATTTGTGTTTTTTTCCGGGCGGTTTCTTCGAAACCGCCCGGATTTATTCCAGCAAAAAAGCAACAGATAAATCCATTGCTTCATTATTTTATTTCAACCTGTAATTTTTAGGCTAAAGTCAATCCTAACTTTTCAGCTTCTGCAATTACAAAATATCTGGCTTTTTCACGGTCGTTTTCTATTTCGCCTTCTAAAATAGCTTCTTTTACTTTTTCCTTTAGAATCCCGATTTCACGTCCGGGCTTAAGGTTAAACATGGCCATAATTTCCTCTCCGGAAATTGGCGGCTGAAAATTCCTTACCTGGTCTTTTTCTTCAACTTCCTTAATTTTAACGGCTACATATTCAAAATTCTTCTTGAATTTTTCCTGTTTCCTCGAGTTTTTCGTGGTAATATCAGCCTTACAAAGGGTGAACAGGTCTTCCAGGTTTTCACCCGCGTCAAACAGCAGCCTTCTCAATGCGGAATCCGAAGCATCATCGGTCACCAAAGCAATAGGTCTTGAAGACAGCTTCACCATTTTCTGGACATATTTCATATCCGGACCTAAAGGAAGTTTCAGTCTCTGGAAAAGGGTTTTCACCATTTTTGAACCTAAAAACTCATGGCCGTGGAACGTCCAGCCCGTGCCTTCAACAAATTTTTTCGTCGGGGCCTTACCAATGTCATGCAGCAGCGCCGACCAGCGCAGCCACAGATGGTCTGTGTGTTCAGAAATATTATCCACCACTTCTAATGTGTGATAAAAATTATCTTTATGGGTCTGCCCTTCTACTTCTTCCACTCCTTTCAGGTCAATAAGTTCGGGAATAATTAATTTCATCAGACCGGTCTGCTCCATCAACCTTAATCCGACTGAAGGTTTCTCCGAAAGCATGATTTTATTAAACTCGACCATCACCCGTTCCATCGAAACAATTTTGATCCTTTCCGCTTCCTGTTTGATGGCTTCGAGTGAATTTTCCTCAATTTCAAACTGTAATGTAGAAGCGAAACGTACGGCCCTCATCATTCTCAGCGGATCATCAGAATAGGTCTGGGCCGGTTCCAGAGGGGTCTTTAAAATTCCTTTTTTTAAATCATCAATGCCGTTAAAAGGGTCAATCAGTTCTCCGAAATTATCCTGGTTCAAAGAAATAGCCATTGCATTGATGGTGAAGTCCCTTCTTTTCTGATCGTCTTCAATAGTTCCGCCCTCCACTTCAGGCTTCCTGCTGTTTTCGGTGTAGCTTTCCTTCCGGGCCCCTACAAATTCCAGCTCAAGGTCTTTGTACCTGATCATGGCTGTTCCGTAGGTTTTGAAAACGGAAACCTTCATGCCGGGATCAATTTCTTTTCCCACATGCTGGGCAAGCTCAATCCCGCTCTGTTCCGTAACAAAATCAATATCAGTGGACGCTTTTCTCTTCATCAACAGATCCCGGACGTATCCGCCGACAATGTATACAGACTGATTGTTTCTGCCTGCCACTTCAGAAATAAGTTTGAAAAGTTTAAGATTTTTATTCTGATTAAGATTAATGAACATTTTTCTGTAGATGTTAGATATTAATGTCAGATATGAGATTAACAATTATTTGACGACTGCTAATCTTAATCTAATGCAAAACCACTAAGAAATGAGATGTTCAGCCTAAACTGATGCGTCCGATTTCTTAATGGTCAATTGATCTGCAAAGATAATTAAAATCTTTTTCTTTATTCCCGGAGAACTTTTATTCTGTTATCGCTCCAGATTTTTATGACGGAAGACCCGGAATACTCAGAAACTTTCTCACGGTCTTCTTCCACGGCGTAATCTACCAAACTGATAATTTCAGGGGAAATATCTGAGAACTTTAACGGGCTTTTATTGCCGCTGAAATTGGCAGATGTGGAAACCAAGGGCTTGTTGAGCTTGGTAATTAACTTTTTACAGAAATCATTTTTCACCAGGCGGATCCCGATGCTTCCGTCTTCTGCCAGTAATTCTTTAGGAAGACCTCTTGGGTTTTCATAAACAATGGTTACCGGTTTTTCGCTCAGATCAATAATTTCCCAGGCCATTTCCGGAACATCTACCAGATCCTGCAGCCGCTTTTCAGTTTCCACCAGGATGATCAT
>Ga0265780_10004648_pt1 | contig 17608 bp, 14 predicted proteins | sample P1T30metagenome_FD_192432 | JGI IMG/M metagenome (GOLD analysis project Ga0265780, IMG submission 192432) | Plant litter microbial communities from East Loma Ridge, Irvine, California - P1 T30 | ecosystem: Environmental > Terrestrial > Plant litter > Unclassified | place: USA: California...
GACGGCATGTTCACCGACGCCAAGGCCCTGCTCAAGCGCGGCATGGAGCTCGTCGTCTCGGCCTGGAAGGAAGCGGCCCGCGACTGGAACTGGCAGCGCATGGACCGCTACATCATGCACCAGGTCAGCGACGTGCACACCGGCGCCTTCGTCAAGGCCGCGGGCATCGACCGCAAGCGCGTCCCCCTCACCTACCCGACCCTCGGCAACGTCGGCCCGGCGTCGATCCCGATCACCCTCGTCGAGGAGTCCCGCACCCTCGCGAAGGGTGACCGCGTGCTGCTCATGGGCGTCGGCTCGGGCATCAACACCGCCATGATGGAGCTCGCCTGGTGAGTCGGCTCCCCTCGGCCGCGCGGGCGACGTCGCCCGCGACGCTCCCCCCGGCCGGGCTCGACGGCCTCGACCCGTCCTGGTCGCGGCTGGTCACCGTGCCCGCAGGAGGCGCGGAGCGCGTCGACCGGACCTGGCACCTGCTCGACACCGGTCCCGCCCTCGAGGCCCTCGGCGTCGAGCCCGTCGGCACGATCCTCTGCGTGCACGGCAATCCCACCTGGTCGTACCTCTGGCGGCGCCTCCTCACGCAGGCGACCCGGGCGGCCGGTGCCGGCGGTCCCGCCTGGCGGGTCGTCGCCGTCGACCAGCTCGACATGGGCTTCTCCGAGCGCACGGGGGTCGAGCGCGGCCTGCCGCAGCGGATCGCCGACCTGTCCGCCCTCACCACCGAGCTCGGCCTGGACGGCCCCGTCGTCACGCTCGGGCACGACTGGGGAGGCGTCGTCTCGATGGGCTGGGCCGTCGACCACCCCGGGCAACTCGCCGCGGTCACGATGCTCAACACCGCGATCCACCAGCCCGCCGACGAGCCGATCCCCGCGCCGCTGCGACTGACGCTCGCCCGCGGCGTGCTGGGCCGGGCCACGGTCGCCACCCCGGGCTTCATCGACGTGACGCTCGCGCTCGCGCACCCGTCGCTGGCGGACACCGTCCGGGCCGGTTACCGCGCCCCGTACCTCGCGGCCGACCGTCGCGGCGGCGTCGGCGGCTTCGTCGCGGACATCCCCGTCGACCAGCTCCACCCGAGCCGCCCCGAGCTCGACCGCGTCGCCGGCGCCCTCCGCGAGCTGACCGTGCCGAGCCTCATGCTCTGGGGCCCGCGCGACCCGATCTTCGGCGACCGCTACCTCGACGACCTCGTCGACCGGCTCCCGCACGCCGACGTGCACCGCTTCGAGGGCGCCGGGCACATGATCGCCGAGGACGTCGACTACCCGGCCGCGGTGCTCACCTGGCTGGGCGACCGGTTCCCCGAGGGGCCGCGCCGCGCCTCCTCGACGGGCGCCGTGACCGAGGAGGCGCCGCCCACCGCGCAGGACCGTCCACTCTGGTCGCACCTCGACTCCCTCGCCGACAGCCCCGACGCCGCCCTGATCGAGATGGTGCCGCACGGGGCTGCCCGCGGAGCCGGTCCTCGTCGGGTCAGCTGGCGCCTCCTCAGCCGGCGGGTGCGCGAGATCGCGCTCGGCCTGCGCAAGCACGGGGTCCGACCGGGCGACCGCGTCTCGCTGCTCGTGCAGCCGGGGGCCGACCTCACCGCCGTGCTCTACGCCTGCGTGCGCATCGGCGCCGTGGTGGTCGTCGCCGACGCCGGGCTCGGCGTCCGCGGGCTCACGCGCGCCGTGCGCGGGGCCTGGCCCGACCACGTCATCGGGCAGCTGCCCGGTCTCACGGCCGCGCGCGCGCTCGGCTGGCCCGGCCGCGTCGTGTCGACGCAGCGGCTGTCGCCCGTGCTCGCCCGCTCCCTGGGGGTCGAGACGTCGCTGCCCGAGATCGCCGCCCTCGGCCGGCGCGCCCACGCCGCCCTGGCCGAGCTCCCTGAGGCACCGCCGGCCGAGGCGCCCGCGGCGATCCTCTTCACCTCGGGCTCGACGGGGCCCGCCAAGGGCGTCGTCTACCGGCACGGCCAGCTCACGGCGCTGCGCGACGCCCTCGCCCACCAGTACGGGGTCGGCCCCGGCACCGGCCTCGTGGCCGGCTTCGCGCCCTTCGCCCTGCTCGGCCCGGCCCTCGGCGCCACGAGCGTCACGCCCGACATGGACGTCACGTCGCCGCGCACCCTCACCGCCCGCGCGGTCGCGTCCGCGGCGGAGGCCGTCGACGCCACGGTCGTGTTCCTCTCCCCCGCGGCCCTCACGAACGTCGTCGCGACCTCGGGCGAGCTCGACGACGCGGGGCGTCGCGCCCTCGCCGGCGTCGAGACGTTCCTCTCGGCGGGCGCGCCCGTCTCGGCCGCGCTGCTCGCCGCCGCCGGCGACCTCATGCCCCGGGCCGTGCCGCACACCCCCTACGGCATGACCGAGGGGCTGCTCATGACCGACGTCACGCTGGAGGGGGTCCGCGAGGCCGCTGCCGACCCGTCCGCGAACGGGGTCTGCGTCGGACGTCCGGCGCCGACCGTGCAGGTGCGCGTCGCTCCCCTCGACGAGACGGGGCGCGCCTCCGACGCGTTCTCGGACGCCGCCGGCGTCACGGGCGAGATCGTCGTCTCCGCACCGCACCTCAAGCACGGGTACGACCGGCTCTGGCTGACGGACCGGGCGAGCGTGCGCGGGGTGGGCACACGACCCGACGGCCGCTGGCACCGCACCGGCGACGTCGGCCACCTCGACGACCAGGGCAGGCTCTGGGTGGAGGGGCGCCTGCCGCACGTCGTGACCACCGCCTCCGGCGCCCTGACCCCGGTCGCTGCCGAGCAGGCGACGGAGTCGCTGCCCGCGGTCGCGCGGGCTGCCGTCGTGGGCGTCGGGCCCGCCGGCACGCAGCAGGTGGTCGTCGTCGCCGAGGGCTCGCCCGCCGTGCGGCGTCCCGGCCTCGCGTCGGCCGAGCTGGCCGCGGAGGTGCGCCGGGTCGTCCACGACGCCGTCGGCCACCGCGTCGCCGCCGTGCTCGTCGTGCCGCAGCTGCCGACCGACGTGCGCCACAACAGCAAGATCGACCGCGCACGCCTCGCCATGTGGGCGGGCTCGGTGCTCTCCGGCGGACGGATGCGCCGACCGTGAAGGTGCTCGTCACGGGGGCGAGCGGGCTGCTCGGCGGCGCCGTGGCCCGCGCCGTCGCGGCCGCGGGGCACGAGGTGACGACGTTCCAGCGGCGCCCGTCGGGCGTGGCCGGGGTGCGCGACGTGACCGGCTCGATGACCGACCCGGCCGCCGTCGCGTCGGCCGTCGCCGGGCAGGAGGCGGTGGTCCACCTGGCCGCGAAAGTCTCGCTGGCCGGCGACCCCGCCGAGTTCGAGGCCGTCAACGTCGGGGGCACGCGCTCCCTGCTCGTGGCGATGCGCGCCTCCGGCGTCCCTCGTCTCGTCTTCGTCTCGTCGCCGTCCGTGGCGCACGGAGGCGCGTCGATCGTCGGCGAGGACGCCGAGCCCGCCTCGCCCGGACGAGCCCGCGGCGACTACGCGCGGACGAAGGCGGCGGCCGAGGTCCTGGCCCTCGCGGCAGCCAACGACGACCTGCGCGTCGTCGCCGTGCGGCCGCACCTCGTCTGGGGCCCGGGTGACACGCAGCTCGTCGAGCGGATCGTCGAGCGGGCCCGGCACGGGCGTCTGCCGCTGCTCGACGACGGAGCCGCGCTGATCGACTCCACCTACGTCGACAACGCCGCGTCGGGCATCGCGGCCGCCCTCGAGCGGGTCGACGCCGTCTCAGGCGAGGCGTACGTGATCACGAACGGCGAGCCGCGCACGGTGGCCGACCTCATGGGCGGCATCTGCGCGGCGGGCGGGGCGCCGGCGCCGCGCCTGCGCGTGCCGGCCGGGGTCGCGAAGGCCGCGGGGTCGCTCGTCGAGCGGGTCTGGGCCGTGCGCCCGGGCGCGGACGAGCCGCCGATGACGAGGTTCCTGGCGGAGCAGCTCTCGACCGCGCACTGGTTCGACCAGCGCCGCACGCAGCACGACCTGCACTGGACCCCCGAGGTCTCGGTCGACGAGGGCCTCCGCCGCCTCGCGGCCTGGTACGAGTCAGGCCAGCCCGCGCTCTGACGCGCGCGGGCTGTTCGAGTTGCCCCGAATGGCAGCCCGGGCCCGCGCCGAGCAGCCATCTCGGGCACCTCGATCGAGCGCACGAGGGCGGGCCACTCGCACCTCACGGCGAACTCGACGAGTTGCCCGGAACGGCTGCCCACGCCCGAGTTGAGCAGCCATCTGAGGCAACTCGCTCGAGCGCACAGGCGAGGGTCGCTCGCACGAACCCGACGAGATGCCCGGAACGGCTGCTCGGGCCCGCGCCGAGCAGCCATCTGAGGCAACTCGATCTCGGGCTCGCGCACGCGAGGGCGAGGGCGAGGGCGCGCGCGCCCTAGATGACCGCGTCGCTCCAGGCGTCGGGGTTGCCGAACCGGTGCGCCGTGATCGACACGGCCTGCTCGCGCAGGAACGGCAGCAGCTCGAGCCGCCCCGTCGGCGTCACCGGCGCGGCGAAGACCGCGACGGCCGGGTCGCCGCCGAGCGCGTCGGCGAGGGCCGAGGAGGCGGCGCCTCCGTCGTGCGCGCCGGTCACGAGGCGCACGCGCTCCGTCCGCAGCCCGCCCGAGCGCACCCGCTCGTGCCACGCGTCGTCGCTCTCGACCCGGATCGCGCCGACGCCGAGGCCGAGCGACGAGACGAACGCCTCGGGCAGGGCCGTGGCGACGGACGCCGTCACCGGCGACCCCGAGCGCAGGCCGGCGAGCAGCACGCGCACGACGTCGGCGAGGGAGGCGCCCTCGGCGGCCCGCACCGTGACGGCGAGCGGGCGGTACCGCAGCAGGTCGCGCTCGAGGCCGAGCTGGCTGACGTCGCGGGCCACGCCGAACTCGGCCGCCCAGAAACGCTCGTCGGTGGCGACCGCCGCGGCCACCAGGTCGGCCTCGGCGCCGAGCGCCGGGGTCGCGGCGCGCAGGGCGGTCGCGACGGCAGTGCCGGGGCGCACCTCCGTCGCCGCCGCGCCCGCGAGGGCCGTCGGCCGCCACGAGCCGAGGTGCACGAGGTAGTTCGGGCCGCCGGCCTTCGCGCCGGCGCCGACCGACGACTTCTTCCAGCCGCCGAACGGCTGGCGACGCACGACGGCGCCGGTGATGCCGCGGTTGACGTAGAGGTTGCCGGCCTCGACGCCCTCGAGCCAGGTCGAGAGCTCGGCGGGGTCGAGGGTGTGCAGCCCGGCGGTGAGACCGTAGTCCGTGGCGTTCTGCAGGGCGATCGCCTCGTCGAGGGTGGCGGCCGTCATGACGCCGAGCACCGGGCCGAAGTACTCGGTGAGGTGGAACTCGCTGCCCGCGGCGACCCCGGCGCGCACGCCGGGCGACCACAGGCGGCCGCTGTCGTCGAGCGGGCGCGGCTCGACGAGCCACGACTCCCCCGCGCCCAGCGTCGTGAGCGCGCGCTCGAGCTTGCCCGAGGCCGGCTCGATGATCGGGCCCATCTGGGTCGTCGGCTCGGACGGCCAGCCGACCCGCATCGTCGACGCGGCGTCGACGATCTGACGACGGAACCGCTCGGAGGTGCCGACCGAGCCGACGAGGATCACGAGGCTCGCCGCCGAGCACTTCTGCCCCGCGTGGCCGAAGGCCGACTTGACCACGTCGGCGGCGGCCAGGTCGAGGTCGGCGCTCGGCGTCACGATGATCGCGTTCTTGCCGCTCGTCTCGGCGAGCAGCGGCAGGTCGGTGCGCCAGCTCGTGAAGAGCGCGGCCGTCTCGAACGCCCCCGTGAGGATGACGCGGTCGACCGAGGGGTGCGACACGAGGTGGCGCCCGAGGTCTCCCTCGTCGACGTCGACGAGCCGCAGCACGTCGCGGGGCACGCCGGCCTCCCAGAGCGCCTCGACCATGACGGCGCCGCAGCGCTTCGCCTGGCCGGCGGGCTTGACGACGACGCTGCTGCCCGCGGCGAGCGCCGCCAGCGTGGAGCCGGCCGGGATCGCGACGGGGAAGTTCCACGGCGGCGTGACGAGCGTGAGGCGCTCGGGCACGAAGTCGGCGCCGTCGACGACGTCGAGCTCCTCGGCGAGGTGGGCGTACCAGTTGGCGAAGTCGATCGCCTCGCTCACCTCGACGTCGCCCTCGGCGACGGTCTTGCCGGTCTCGCTCGCGGCGACCTCCATCAGGTCGGCCCGTCGGGCGGCCAGCGTGACGGCGGCGGCGCGGAGGACGGCAGCCCGGCCCGCGCCTCCTCGTGCCGCCCAGGCGGGCTGGGCGGCGACCGCGCCGGCGACGATCTCGTCGAGCACGGAGGCGTCCGTCACCCGCGCCTGCTCGATCAGGTCGACCCCGAGCGCGGAGTCGGCCGAGCGACGCTGGATCTCACGGCCCCACGCCCGGTTGTCGGCCTTGGCGGGGTCGGTGTCGGGCTCGTTGTCGAAGCCGCTGCCGGCCTCCCGCGGGGGGAGAGCCTGCGCGTCGTCGAGACGGCTCTGCACCCGGTGCGGGGCGGGCGCCTCGACGTCGACGTCCGCGAGCGACGCGAGGAACCGGCCCTTCTCGCGCTCGAACATGGCCTCGTTCGAGGCGAGCTCGAAGACGGCCGACATGAAGTTCTCGCTCGAGGCGTTCTCTTCGAGACGACGGATCAGGTAGCTGATCGCGACGTCGAACTCGCGGGGGTGCACGACGGGCGTGTAGAGCAGGAGCCCTCCGACGTCGGCCTTGACGAGCTCGGCCTGCCCCTCGGCCATGCCGAGCAGCATCTCGAACTCGACGCGGTCGCCGACCCCGCGCGCCTCGGCGAGCAGGTGCGCGAAGGCGATGTCGAACAGGTTGTGGCCCGCGACGCCGATCTTCACCGCGCGGGTGCGCTCGGGCGTGAGCGCCCAGGCGAGCACGCGCTTGTAGTTCGTGTCGCTGGCCTGCTTGGTGTCGTAGGTGGCGAGCGGCCACTCGTGCACGACGGCGTCGACGGTCTCCATGGCGAGGTTCGCGCCCTTGACGACGCGGACCTTGACGGAGGCGCCGCCCGCGTCGACGCGTCGGGTCGCCCACTCGGTCAGGCCCTGCAGGGCGCCGAGGGCGTCGGGCAGGTAGGTCTGCAGCACGATGCCGGCCTCGAGGCCGCGCAGCTGGGGCTGGTCGAGGAGGCGCGTGAAGACCGCGATCGTCAGGTCGAGGTCGCGGTACTCCTCCATGTCGAGGTTGATGAACTTCGGCTCGCGAGAGCGGGCGGCGAGCTCGTAGAGCGGGGTGAGCTTCTCGACGACGCGCTCGACGGTCTCGTCGAAGGCCCACATCGACAGCTGGCTGACGATCGACGACACCTTGATCGACACGTAGTCGACGTCGTCGCGCTCGAGCAGCGCGCGGGTGCCCGCGAGGCGGTGCTCGGCCTCGGCGTCGCCGAGGACGGCCTCGCCGAGCAGGTTGAGGTTGAGGCGCGTGCCCTCCTCCTTGATGCTGCTGATCGCGGCGCCCAGCTTCGCGGGGCGGGCGTCGGCGATGAGGTGGCCGACCATGCCGCGCAGCACGCGACGGGCGACGGGCACGACGACGCCCGGCAGCACGGGCGCGACGACGCCGCCGACGCGCACGGCGCCGCGCATGTACCAGGGCAGGAACGCGGGCACCTGCGCCGCGAGGCGCGAGAGGTTGCGAGCGGCCACGCGGAGGTCCTCCGGCCGCACCACGCGGTCGACGAACCCGATGGTGAAGGCCAGGCCCGACTCGTCCTTGAGCACCTGCGCGAGCAGGTGGGCCGAGTCGGTGCTCGGCGCCGACGAGGCCTCGTGCGCCCAGCGACGGGCCAGGGCGACGGCGTCGTCGCCGATCGACTCGGGGAGGGCGGCTGCCGGCCTGGCCGGCTGGTCGATGGTGGTCATGCGGTCACGATAAGACGAGAACTTGCCAGGTGGCAAGGTTTGACACATGACCGTAACGTGACGGTCGTGGGTGCGTCCCGGCGAGGCGGCCGGCGCCTCCTCGGCCCGTCGTCGCGACCGACCCGTCCTCTGGTGCGGGCGACGCGCTGCTGGTACCTTCCCCACATCACCGCACCACGCGGTTCGGTGCCCACGACGCCGGAGGCGCGCGCATGGCGATGATCGAGGCCTCGGGCCTGACGAAGACCTACCGCTCGGGGTCGGGACCGGTCCACGCCCTCACGGGCTTCGACCTCGTCGTGCCCGAGGGCACGGTCAAGGCGCTGCTCGGGCCGAACGGCGCGGGCAAGACGACGGTCGTCAAGATGCTCACCACGCTCGAGGTCCCCGACGCGGGCACTGCGACGATCAACGGGATCGACGTGGTCGCCGATCCGCAGGCCACCCGCCGCACCATCGGCGTCTCTGGCCAGTACGCCGCCGTCGACGAGAACCTCACCGGCTTCGAGAACCTCGACATGATCGGCCGGCTCTACCACCTGGGCGCGAAGGTCTCGCGAGAGCGGGCCCGCGAGCTGATCGACGTCTTCGACCTGTCGGCCGCCGGCGACCGCCCGGTCAAGGGCTTCTCGGGCGGCATGCGTCGTCGCATCGACCTCGCGGGCGCGCTCGTGACGAACCCGCGCGTGCTGTTCCTCGACGAGCCGACCACCGGGCTCGACCCTCGCAGCCGCCTCGCCCTCTGGGACATCATCACCTCGCTCGTCGCGGGCGGCACGACCGTGCTGCTGACGACCCAGTACCTCGAGGAGGCCGACCGCCTCGCCGACGACATCGCCGTCATCGACGGGGGCCGCGTCATCGCCGAGGGGACGGCCGACCACCTCAAGGCGCAGGTCGGCGGGCACCGACTCGTCGTCGCGCTCGTCGACGAGGCGCGCGCTGCTCAGGCGCTCGAGGTGCTGAGGCGCCACGGCGACGCCGAGCCCGCCCTCGGCAGCGACGGCCGGCAGGTCGAGGTCGCCGTGACCGACGGCCCCACCGCGCTGCAGCGCACCCTGGCCGACCTGGGCGCGGCCGGCATCGAGCTGCACGACGCGGGCATGCGCCGCCCCACCCTCGACGACGTGTTCCTGCAGCTGACCGGGCGCAAGGCGGTCGCGGACGACGACGACCCCGACACGGGCTCCGTCGCGACCGGCACGAAGAAGAAGAAAGAGGCGCGGCGATGACCGCGACGACGGGCGCGCTCGCGCAGACCCTCACGCCCCTGGGCCCCGCTGGTCTCGGCACCTGGGCCTCCGACGGCTGGACGGTGACGAAGCGCAACCTGATCAAGGTGAAGCGCTCGCCCGACATGCTGATCTTCGCGGTGCTGCAGCCGATCATGTTCGTGCTGCTGTTCAGCCAGGTCTACGGCGGCGCGATCGCGGTTCAGGGCACCGACTACACGCAGTTCCTCATGGCGGGCATCTTCGCGCAGACGGTCGTGTTCGGCTCGACCTTCTCGGGCGCCGCCATGGCGCAGGACCTCAAGGAGGGCATCATCGACAGGTTCCGCACCCTGCCGATGAGCCCCTCGGCGGTGCTGATCGGGCGCACGAACAGCGACCTCGTGCTCAACTCGATCTCGATGGTGATCATGATGCTCACCGGGCTCGCGGTCGGCTGGCGGGTGACCACGTCGCCGTTGATGTTCCTCGGCGGCGTCGCTCTGCTGCTGCTCTTCAGCTACTCGTTCAGCTGGGTGATGGCTCTGCTGGGGATGAGCGTCAAGACGCCCGAGACGATCAACAACGCGTCGTTCATGATCCTGTTCCCGCTCACGTTCATCTCGAACGCCTTCGTCCCGAGCGACACGCTGCCCACGGTGCTGCGCGTCTTCGCCGAGTGGAACCCCGTCTCGTCGCTGGTCCAGGCGGCCCGCACCTCGTTCGGCAACCTCGGCGCCACCTCGGTGCCCGACATCTGGACGCTCCAGCACCCGTACGTCACGGTGCTCGTGGGCATCGCGGCGATGCTCCTCGTCTTCGTGCCGCTGAGCATCCGGAAGTTCCAGCGCATCAGCGCCAAGTAGGCACGGCCCGGCGCACCCGCGCGACGGAGGCACGGCCCGACGCACCCGCGCACCAGCGCGACGTGGGGATCAGCGCGCGGCGGCCACCTGCTCGCGCACCGCGGCGTCGAGCTGCTCGGTGGGCACGGTGACGACGGCGCCGATCACGAGCCGCAGGAGCTCGGCGACCTGCACCTCGTCGCGCCGGTAGAGCCACTGCAGCTGCAGGCCGTCCTGCACGGCGAGCACGACGCGGGCCGCCGACTCGGCCGTGAAGCCGTCCCGCAGCCAGCCCCGCGCCTCGGCGACGGCGAGGTAGGCAGAGGTCGAGGCGATGATGCGGTCGTAGTGGTCGGCGTAGTAGTCGTGCGCCGGGTGGTCGCTCGACGTCGCCTCGGCCGACGCGGTGATGAACAGCGAGATGACGGCGGGCACGTCGACGTTGTACTCGGCGAGCGCCACGAGCTCGGCGAGGCGCATGCCGCCCTCGTCGTCGAAGTGCTGCCGGAGGCGCTCGTCGCGTCGTCGGAGGACGGCCATGAGCAGCTCGTCCTTGGTCGGGAAGTAGTGCATCAGCGACTGGTGCGAGACGCCGCAGCTGCGCGCGATCTCGCGGAGCGAGGCGCCGTGGAACCCGACCTTGCCGAAGACGGGCAGAGCGGCCTCGAGGATGGCCTCGCGCTTGGCGACGCCCTTGCGGTAGCGGCCGGGCGGGGCGGCGGGCTCGTCGAGTGCGGACATCGCGGCCAGCCTAGGGCGGGCTGCGGGCGATCGCACCGCCTCGGGTGCCCCCATGAGCCGAGCGTAGGCTCGCCGCGTGAGGTGGTCGCTGCTGCGCGTGCCGGCGTTCCGGGCCCTGTGGGTCGGACGTCTGCTGTCGTGGGTGGTCGGCGGGCTCGCGCCCCTCGCCCTCGTGTTCGCGGCCGTCGACCTCGGCGCCGACGCGGTCGAGCTGGGCCTCGTCGTCGCGGCCCGGGCGGTGCCGAACGTCGTGCTCGTGCTCGTGGGCGGGGCCCTCGCGGACCGGCTGCCGCGTCGCCTGGTGGCCACCGCCTCCTCGGTGCTCTCGGCGGCGTCGCTCGCCGCCGCCGGCGTGCTGCTGCTGTCGGGGCGCGAGACGCTCGTGACGCTCGCCGTGGCGGCGGCGTCGACGGGTGCGGCGGCGGCGTTCTTCGGCCCGGCCTCGTCGGCGATGCTCCGGGACGTGCTCGTCGAGCCGTTGATCCGCGACGGCACCGTGCTCGCCCGCATCAGCATGAACGTCGGGCTCATCGTCGGGACCGCCCTCGGCGGGGCCCTCGTCGGCGTCGCGGGCACGGGCAGCGCGCTGCTCGTCGGGGCCGGCCTGTCGGTGGCCGCCGCCATGGCGTTCGCGCGGGTCCCCCGGTCGGTGACGGGCGCCTCCGGCACGGGCTCCCTGATGCGCGACCTCGGCTCGGGCGTCGCCTTCGTGGCGCGGTCGCCGTGGCTCAGGGCGACTCTGGCGCTCGCCTTCGTGCACCAGCTGAGCTTCGCCGGAGGGGTGCAGGTGATCGGCCCGCTCGTCGCCGACGAGTCGTTCGGCCGCGTGCTCTGGGGGTTCGCCGGGGCCGTGCAGACGCTCGGCCTCGTCGTGGGGGCCGTGTGGGCGGGCCGCCTGCGCGGGCGCCTGCGGCTCGCCGTGGCGTGCCTCGCGACGGCGGCGCTCGTGCTGCCGCTCGTGCTGCTGGCGGGCGCGCACGTCGACCAGCCGGAGGTGCTCGACCCGCCGTTCGTCGACCCGCTGCACTGGGCCTTCTGGCTGTGCCTCGGCCTCTTCGTGTCGAGCGTGGGGCTCGAGCTGTTCACGGTGCCGCTCGACGTGGCGATCCAGACCCTGGTGCCCCGCGCCTACCTCGGTCGGGTGTTCGCCGCGCTGACGCTCGCGACCCTGGCGGGCATCCCGGTCGGTGAACTAGCGGTCGGCCCCGTCGCCGAGAGGTTCGGGACGCCGGCGGCCCTGCTGGCGCTCGCCGGCCTGGTCGCCCTCGTCGCGGTGGTGGTCGCCGTCAGCCCGCGGGTGCGCCGGATCGACGCCCCCGCGAGGCTGTCCGAGGACGAACGGGCCGGCCAGGGCCCCTTCGCTCAGCGGTAGTCGCCGCGTGCGATGGCCTCGGCGTACTTGCGCACGTCCGGGCCGGGCTCGTAGTCGATGAAGCGGCCCTTGAGGCGCTCGTTGAGGGCCGCGAAGGCGGGCTCCCAGTCGTCGCCCTCGTGCTCGGCCGCGACCTCGCGGACGGCGTCCTGCAGCACGCGGTCGGCGTCGGTGAGGATCTTGTCGCGGGCTTCCTGGTTCCAGACGACGTCGGTCAGATCTGCCATGGTGCGTTCCCCTACTTCTTCTTCGAGAGGGCCGACTCCTTGTGAGCCGCCTCCGCGTCGGTCTTGTCGCTCTTCACGATGAAGTACGGCTCGTCGCCCGAGGCCTTGAAGGTCTGGCCGTCGAACTGGAACTCCTTCACGCGCTTGCCCACCACGGTGCCGTGGGTCTCGCCCTGCGGCGTGTTCCACGTCACGTGGTCGCCCTTGCTGAACGTCATCGTGCCTCCTCAGGCTGTCGGATGCGCTGGACGGTACCCGCGCCTCCTCGGCCGTTCCCGGGTGGGGCACAGGAGGCGCGGGCGAGCGGGCGCAGGAGGCGCGGCTGGGCTCGTGCAGGAGGTGCGGCCGGGTGGAGGAGGCGCGGCTCAGACCGAGAAGCCGCCGTCGGTCGTGATCAGCTGGCCGGTGACCCAGCGGCCCTCGGCCGACATGAGGAACCGCACGGTGCGCGCGACGTCCTCGGGGGTGCCGAGGCGGCCGGTCGGCTGCATCGCGGTCAGGGTGCGACGGGTCTCGTCGTCCATCCAGCCGGTGTCGACCGGGCCGGGGTTGACCGCGTTCGACGAGACGCCGAGGTGGGCGAGCTCGCGGGCGGCGGCGACGACGATCCGGTCGAGGGCGCCCTTGCTCGCGCCGTAGGGCAGGTTGTGCACGGTGTGGTCGCTCGTGAGGGCGACGACGCGGGCCCCGTCGGGCAGCTCGTCGAGGGGAGGCAGCTGCTCGGCCACCGCCTTGATGCTCAGCCAGGCCGCACGGGTGTTGACGGCGAAGTGCCGGTCGAAGGCCTCGACGGAGGTGTCGAGGATGGACGAGTCGACGCTCTGCGAGTGCGACAGCACGAGGCCGGTGACCGGGCCGAGATCCGCCCGCACCTCGGCGACGAGGCGGGCCGGGGTCGCGGCGTCGGAGAGGTCGGCCTGGTACACGCGGGCCCGGCGGCCGAGGCCCTCGATCTCGGCGACGAGCTCGGAGAGGTCGCCGGGCCGGGCGCCCCAACTCATGGAGTCGTCGTACGGGTCCCAGGTGGCGAGGGCGAGGTCCCAGCCGTCGGCGGCGAGGTCGCGGGCGATCGCACGCCCGATGCTCTCGCGCCGCCCGGCGCCGGTCAGCAGGCAGGTCTTCATCGACATGCGGCCAGCGTAGGTCAGGTGCGATGCCCTGGTGGCGCCTCCTCGTCATTCAGGAACGCGAGGCGCGGCGATCCTGATCCGTGCACGGTTCAGGACGCTTCGTCCCCCCGACGCGCGATGCAGGACTCAACATCCTGAATGAAGAGAGAGAGGGAGCGCGCTCAGCGGCCTCGGCGGGGGCGGCTGCGGCCCGTGCCGCGCTGCGGCCCGCCGCGACCGCCGGGCGGCGTCTTCTTCTGGCCGGGACCCGAACCGCGACCGCCGGCCGCGCCCTTGCCGGCACCGCCCTTGCCGGGGCCCTTCGCCCCCGCGGCAGGTGCCTCCTGCGCGTCGTCGTCGCGCCTCCTCGACCTGCTGCTGTTGCGGGTGCGCCCGCGGACGACGCCGATGAAGTCGTCGATGTCGTCGTCGAGCTCGCCGATCGGCCAGACGAGAGCGATGGTCGTCGGCGCCACGTCGGACAGGAACCGGTGCGTCACGCCCGAGCGACCGTGCAGCCGGGCGAGCGACTGCGGCATCACCGCGACGCCGGAGCCGGTCGCCACCACCTCGATCGCCTGCGCCTCGTCGAGGGCGGGGTCGAGGTCGTGCCGCACCTCGCCGGCCAGGTCGTCGAGCGACAGCTCGTCGTCCTTGCCCGCCGCGGCGAGCGGGTGCTCCTTGCCGAAGCAGACGACCGCGCGCTCCTCGTAGAGCGCGATCGACGAGAAGTCGTCGCCGAGCGCCAGCGGCAGCCGGGCGAGCACCATGTCGACGCGGTCGTCGCCGCGCAGCACCTCGAGGGCGTCGCCGCTCACCTCGACGACGTCGAGGGGCAGGTCGTCGCGCCGTTCCTCCCACAGCCGCGACCACTTCGAGAGGGTCACGCCGGGCACGAAGCCGATGCGGAAGGAGGCGCGGCTCGGCTCTGTCGTCATCGCGCCAGGCTACCGGGCGGCCTGCGTCCCCCGGCGCGGGGTCCGTGTCTCCTCGCAGGACGCGCGCCCCGCGCCGCCTCCCCCGGCGCGAGCCCGTCACTCCTCCCCGGGCCAGCACCCGCTCGCGCTGCCCACAGGGGCCGGCGGCGGCCTCGGCCGGGCCCGCCACGGGCGGTACCCTTGCGGGATGACCTCGGAGACCCCCAGCGGCAAGACCCCGCAGACCCTCAAGCCCTTCACGGCCGCGAAGAAGCTCGGGGTGCACCTGCCGGCGACCCCCGAGTCGTTCCAGTCGAGCCCCGTCACCCGCGAGGAGTTCGCCGAGCTCACGGCGAACCCGCCCGAGTGGCTCGCCGAGCTCCGCCGCACCGGCCCGCACCCGCGGCCCGTCGTCGCCCAGAAGCTGGGCGTGACGATCTCCGGCCTCGCCCGCGCCGGCGTCGACGACGCCCTCACCACCGACCAGATCCACGCGCTCCTCGAAGAGATGCCGCAGTGGCTCGTCACCGAGCGCGCCAACATGGCCGAGGTGCGCGACGAAGAGCTCCGCGTCAAGGAGCGCGACGCCGGTCGCGCCGTCCTCCGGGCCGAGCGCGAGGCCGCCGAGCGTGCCGAGCAGGAGCGCCGCGGGCTCTAGCGGGTCTCCGCGGGCCCCGGCCGGTCTCCGGGCCTCGGCCCGCCCGTCCCGCTCCGGGCCCCGGCCCCGCCCGTCCCGCTCCGGCCCCCGGCCCCGCGGGGGCAGTACCGTCTCAGCCATGTCCTTCCACGACGACACCCGCATCGACAGCAGCAAGGTCAAGCGAGCGGGCCGCGGCCGCACCACCGGCATCGCCGCCGGCGGCGTCGGCGTCGTCGGCGTCATCGTCGTCGCGCTCATCAGCCAGTTCACCGGGGTCGACCTCTCCGGTCTCGTCGGCGGCGGGCAGGTCGGCCAGGGGCAGCAGGTCGAGGGCGAGGCGCTGGAGGGCTGCACGACGGGCGCCGACGCGAACGCGAGCATCGACTGCCGCATGGCGGGCGCCGCCGACTCTCTCGACACCTACTGGGCCTCGGCCGCGCCCCAGGTCGGCGTCGCGGGCTACGCCAGCCCCGAGTTCTTCCTCTTCACCGCCTCCGTCGACACCGGCTGCGGAGCCGCGACCAGCGCGACCGGCCCCTTCTACTGCCCGCCCGACCGCGCGCTCTACGTCGACACCGACTTCTTCGACCAGCTGCGCGAGCAGTTCGGCGCCTCCGCCGGTCCGCTCGCCCAGATGTACGTCGTCGGGCACGAGTGGGGCCACCACATCCAGCAGCTGAGCGGCGCGTTCGACAGCGCCGACCGCAGCCAGACGGGCCCGGGCTCCGACACGATCCGCCTCGAGGTGCAGGCCGACTGCTACGCCGGTGCCTGGGTGGGCTCGGCCACGACGATCCAGAACGAGTACGGCGAGACGTTCCTCGAGCCGGTGACCCGCGAGCAGGTCGCGGACGCGCTCGACGCGGCCGCCGCGGTCGGCGACGACCGGATCCAGGAGGCGTCGGGCGGCCGGGTCGACCCCGACACCTGGACCCACGGCTCGGCCGACCAGCGCACGAGGTGGTTCGAGGCAGGTCGCTCCGGCGGGCCCGCGGCCTGCGACACGTTCAGCGTGCCCACGAACGAGCTGTAGCCGCCGCCGGCCGCCCGGCCCCGCCGGCCGCCCGGCCCCGGAACACGCTCGAAGGGACGAGGCACAGCCGGGCCCGGCCGTGTCTCGTCCCTTCGGCCGTGTCTCACCGACCGCGTCCGACCCCGGCAGCGCCGAGCAGCCGCCCGCGGAACTCCCAGCCCGTTCCCGACCGTCGGACCCGTGGCAGGAGCAGACTCTGCTCACGTCGCGAGGAGGCACGTCATGGTCAAGACAGGCAGAGCAGTGGAGTACGACCGGTACGGGGAGATCGACGAGCTGCACTTCGTCCCCCAGCAGCTCCCGGTCCCGGCTGACGACGAGGTCGTCGTCGAGGTCGTGTGCGCGGGGCTGAACCACATCGAGAACTTCACGCGCAAGGGCGACTTCGAGGACCGGCTCCCGCAGACGTTCCCGGCACGGCAGGGCTCGTGCTTCGCGGGGATCGTGAAGAAACGCGGCTCGGCGGTGCGCGACATCGCGGTCGGCGCCGAGGTGATCGGACACGCCGTCGGCGGAGGTGCCCACGCCACGTGGATCACCGTCCCGGCGAGCGCCGTCGTCCGCAAGCCGAGCAGCGTCCCGTGGGAGGTCGCGGGCGTCCTCTACCTCGCCGGCGCGACGGCCTACGACATCGTCCGTTCCCTGCACCTGGGCGAGGGCGACATCGTCGTCATCACCGCGGCGGCGGGCGGCGTCGGGCACATCGAGTGCCAGCTGGCCCTCGCGGCCGGCGCCGCGGTCATCGGCACGTGCAGCCCGGGCAACCACGACTACCTGCGCCAGATCGGGGTGACCCCGGTGGACTACGGCGAGGGCCTGCAGGAGCGCATCGAGAAGGCCGCGGGCCGTCCGGTCACGGCGTTCATCGACAACTTCGGCGGCGACAACCCGGCCCTGAGCACCGCGCTCGGCGTGCCCGACTCGCGCTTCAGCTCCAGCGAGGACAGGCTCGACGTCGAGATGCGCTTCATCACCGCCGAGCGCGACGACACCGAGCCGTCGATGATCCTCGCCGCCCTCGCGAAGCTCATCGCCGACAACAAGGTGCGCGTGCTCATCTCGGGCTTCTACCCGTTCGACAACATCGCGCAGGCCTTCGAGGACCTCGCCGAGCACCACTCGCGCGGCAAGGTCGTCGTCGGGATGCAACCGGTCGAGACGGGGGCCCGCTCGCACTGGTACCTGTCGGCGAAGGCGCGGACCTTGGCCGAGCAGCGGGGCTAGGGCCGACGCAGGAGGGCACCGGGTGCGCGCACCGTCGCGGCGGCGACCCGCATCGCGTCCGTGAGGGCCGCCTCCCAGTCGACGCTGCCCGGCTCGGCCGTCTGCGCCAGCAGCGACGACACGACGGAGGCGAAGGTCGCGTCGCCCGCGCCCATCGTGTCGACGACGTCGCCGTCGAGTGCGGCGATGCCCTGTCGCAGCGGCTCCCGACCGGCGAGCGTCAGGCTGGCCCCGTCGGAGCCGCGCGTCGCGAGCACTCCCCCGGCACCGGACGCGAGCAGCGCCTCCTGCCAGGCGTCGAGCGTGCCGCCGGCGACCAGCACGGCGTCGTCCTCGCCGATCTTGACCAGCAAGGAGGCGGCGGCCGCGCGCGCGAAGCCGGTCGCGAAGGCCTCGGGGTCGCGCAGGAACCCGGGGCGCGGGTTCGGGTCGACGACGAGCCGCGGCG
>Ga0265780_10004649_pt1 | contig 17606 bp, 17 predicted proteins | sample P1T30metagenome_FD_192432 | JGI IMG/M metagenome (GOLD analysis project Ga0265780, IMG submission 192432) | Plant litter microbial communities from East Loma Ridge, Irvine, California - P1 T30 | ecosystem: Environmental > Terrestrial > Plant litter > Unclassified | place: USA: California...
CGGAACGTTATTCATTATATATTGAACCGATGCAAACGAAACCGAAGTCGCGCCTGAACTGATTTCTGTTTCGTTCTTGATTTTCTTGCTTGCTTGAATCACAGAATTCACCAGACGTTCCATAAAAGCATTGGCTAAATCGTATTTTTTTGCTTCATTAAAGCTGGATTTTATTTGGCCGATTATCTCAAAATCGCCCAAAATCTGGCTGTCCAAACCGCAACCTACTTTAAAAATATGCCTGATTGCTTCGTGATTTTTATGGATGAAGCCCACTTGCTGAAATTCTTCTACGCTTCCCAGACTGTTGTCGCAAAGCAATTTTATAAGATGAAAAGGATGTTCTGCAAAACCATAGATTTCGGTTCTGTTGCATGTGGAAGTCACGATCAGGCTGCCGATTCCTTCTGCTTTTGCTTGCTGCAAAACAATGGATTTGGCTTCATTTCCTAAACTAAATTTTACTCGAGTCGCCGCATCAGCCTTTTTATAACTCAATCCAACCGCATAGAAGGTTTGATGCTTTGACAGGTTATTGTTGTTCATAGTCCTACTTTAAGATCATTGTTCGCACACAAATCCTGAAAAAACGGAATTTGATTTGAACAGGACAAAATTATGCTTATCGCTTTTATAAAAGTAACGCTCAAAGTACTATTTATGTCGCTGTGAGATATTTTGATAATTTTGGCTATTATAAATTAGAAAAGTCCTATTTTTGCAGTCATATCAGCATCTAGCACGTTTTTAGTTTAGAACCATTCTAAATAAAAAGATTTCAAATTTTGAAAATTTCACGAAAAAAAATACCGCTATGAGTTCACCCGAAGAAATCAAAATTGAGGATGATTTTATCATTCTTCGATTTCAAAATGATAGTGATGAAACTTCGCATTTTGAGCGTGAAGTAAATGTAGATCTCATTCAATTTCACTTTGGAATTAAAGGCCGAGCCAAATTTATTTTCAACCAAGGAAGATATGCGCTAGACTTGAAAGAAGACCTTTCTTTGTTCTTATATAATCCGCAGAAAGAGCTTCCCGTTCACTTGGAAATTGCACCTCATTCTTGGGCAATTTCGGTATTGATATCTATCAAAAAATTTCACGGGTTATTTTCTTCGGAAGCCGATTATATTCCGTTTTTGAGCGAAGAAAATAAAGACAAAAAATATTATAAAGACGAGCCGATTAGTCCGTCGATGTCAATTGTTTTGAATCAATTATTCAATTTCAACCTTCATCCTTCGATAAAAAATCTTTATTTTAAAGGAAAAGCTTATGAATTATTGAGCTTGTATTTTAACCGAAGTGAGGATGCCAATGTGGAACAATGTCCGTTTTTGGTTGATGAAGATAATGTTTTGAAAATCAAAAAAGCGAAAGAAATCGTCATCGCAAATATGGCTGAACCACCAGGATTACAAGAATTGGCAGATCAAGTCGGAATCAATCTGAAAAGATTAAAAATGGGTTTCAAGCAGATTTACGGCGACAGCGTTTACAGTTTTTTGTTTGATTATAAAATGGAATTTGCCCGAAAATTATTAGACAGCGGTTCCTATAATGTAAATGAAGTTGGGTTAAAAATCGGTTACAGCACGGCGAGCCATTTTATTGCGGCGTTCAAGAAGAAATTTGGAACAACTCCGAAGAAATATTTGATGTCGATAACTGTGAATGCTTAAATTAAAGCCGCAATTACTCGAATTTTCACGAATTGAAAAGGTTTAAAACTGACAGTTATGAAAAATAGTATCTCGTTTATGTTCTTGCTTTTCTTTGCAAATAACTTTTGTTATCCGCAGAAGATTTCAGATAAATATTTCGAAAATGTAGTTGAAATTACGGATAAAAATGTGGTAACCAACGGAAGTGATTTTCTCTTTGATGTTGCAATTCCGGAGGATTCAAAAACACAGGTTTTATTTGTTTCAGCAAAAGTTCAACAGAAATTGCTTTCAGGAATTTATCCAGAATTTCAAAGAATTATTGTCATTTCTCCAAATTGGAATTATTACGACAAGCTTTCGAAGGAAAAGTTGCCCGAAGGAGTTATTTGTGCTGAACCAATGGCAAGTTCCGTGATTTATGAATTTAAAAGAGACAACGGCAAGACGTCAATTGACAGTCTAGTCTTGATGGGAAGTTTTCCAGAGATGAAAATAGTTCCTCCGCCAAAAATAAAAGCCAATGAAATTGTCGTTTATTATACTGAAAGTTTCGGTTCTTCCTGCTGTCCTAAAGATTTACAGCTGGAAAATGCACCTACTCGACAAGAATTTATTGCAAATTTCGAAAAGGAAAATAAAATTTCGGTAGTAGATACTTATGTCCAAATCACAGGAAAAGAAGGCGAAGCCAATTATTATTATACCTTAAATAAACTCTCTAATGAGTTAAAGTTGCGTTTTATTTTAGAACGGAATTATTATAGGATAATCAACAGGCATTTAAAGGACATCATAAAATATCCCCGAATATTTACTCCATCAATCATGGATGTAAACAGCAGAATGAAAAAAAAATAAAAACACACATACAATGAAAGGCGTATTATTAGTGAATCTTGGTTCTCCAAAAAGTCCTGAACCTAAAGACGTAAAACCGTATTTGGACGAATTTTTAATGGATAAATATGTGATTGACGTTCCGTATTTGTTGAGAGCATTATTGGTTCGCGGGATAATTTTGAGAAAACGTCCCGAAGAATCGGCGCACGCTTATAAAAAAATCTGGTGGGACGAAGGTTCGCCTCTAATCGTTCTTTCTGAAAGAATGCATAAAAAAGTAAAGGCAAAAACAGAAATTCCGGTGGCTTTGGCGATGCGTTATGGCGAAATGACGATTGAAAAAGGGCTTCAAGAACTGCACAATCAAGGCGTGACTGAGGTTTTGCTTTTTCCTTTGTATCCGCAATATGCGATGGCTTCCACGTTGACGATTTTGGTTTTAGCAGAAGAAATCAGAAAGAAAAAATTTCCGCATATGAAATTTACTGATGTTCCTGCGTTTTACAACAAGCCAGATTACATTAAAAATCTATCTGATTTAATGCAAAAACATTTGGAAGGTTATGATTATGACCAATTGGTTTTTTCCTATCACGGAATTCCGGAACGTCATATTCGAAAAACAGACGTGACTAAATCACATTGCAAAATCGACGGTTCTTGCTGTTCGACGCCTTCTGCAGCACACGCTTTTTGCTACCGCCATCAATGTTATGAAACGACGCGTTTGGTTGTGGAACAATTGGGAATTCCAAAAGATAAATATGTTCAGACTTTTCAATCGAGATTGGCCGGTGACAAGTGGCTCGATCCTTACACAGATATTGAAATCGACAAAATGCCGGCAAGAGGAATTAAAAAAATTGCCGTTGTAACGCCCGCTTTTGTAACCGATTGTTTAGAAACTTTGGAAGAAATTGCCATGCGTGCGAAAGAAGATTTTGAATCAAACGGAGGCGAAGAATTCATGACAATACCGTGTTTGAATGATGATGATGCTTGGATCCAAACCGTTACAAATTGGATTGAAGAATGGGCTTTCGCCGAAACTTTAGCAGTATAAAATGGCAGTTTCATCGGAAGAACTAGGAACAAAAGACATCAAAAAATTACTGATTAAACAAGCGATTCCGTCGTCAGTCGGGATTTTGTTTATGTCGGTTAATATTTTGGTAGACACGATTTTTGTGGGACAATGGGTTGGTTCACTGGCCATTGCAGCGGTTTCAGTAGTCTTGCCGATTACGTTTTTAATTTCTTCGTTAGGAATGGCGATTGGCGTTGGTGGCGGATCGGTTTTATCAAGAGCTTTGGGTTCGGGCGATAAAGAAAAAGCCGATCAAGTCTTTGCCAACCAAATTATGATGACCTTCGGATTAGCATCCATTTTCGTCATTCTCGGGTTATTTTTCAGCGATGAAATGCTTCTGTTATTTGGAGCGAATGGGAATATTATGGCTCCAGCCAAAGAATTTTTCTTTCCGGTTTTGCTTGGCGTGCCGTTTTTGGCGCTTTGCATGATGGGAAACAACGTAATTAGAGCTGAAGGAAAACCTTCTTTTGCAATGATTTCGATGATAATTCCCGCGATTGTCAACATAATTTTAGACGTCGTTTTTATCAAAATAATGGATTTGGGAATATTTGGCGCCGCTTTGGCAACGATGATTTCTTACACCTGCTGTTTTCTTTTTGTGCTGTGGTTTTTCATCTATAGAACCGAATTAAAATTGCAATGGCATCATTTCAAATTCCATAAAAAGATTGTCAAAGAAATCACCTCATTGAGCTTTGTGACCTTTTCAAGACAAGGCGTCGTGAGTATTTTGGCGATTATTTTGAACCACACCTTATATACTTACGGAGGCGAACATTCGGTCACGGTTTACGGAATTATCAGCCGAATGTTGATGTTTGCACTGTTTCCTGTTCTTGGAATTACGCAGGCATTTTTGCCGATTGCCGGCTATAATTATGGCGCTGCAAATTACCATCGCGTGAAAGAATCGATTTCAATTTCTATCAAATATTCGGCAGTTTTGGCTACTTTGATTTTTGTCGTAATTTTATTCTTTGCCAAACCGATTGTCGCCGTTTTTACTACGGATGAATTGGTCATAAATGAAACTCCAAATGCGTTGCGCTGGGTTTTTGCCGCTTCGCCGATTATTGCGATTCAGTTGATTGGCGCGGCTTATTTTCAAGCTGCCGGAAAAGCAAAAAAAGCATTATTATTGACGTTGACCAAACAAGGATTTTTCTTGATTCCACTGGTTTTGATTTTGCCAAAATTCTTCGGAATTTTCGGAGTTTGGGTCGCCTTTCCGATTGCTGATGTTTTATCGACGCTGATTACCGCTCTTTATCTGAAGAAAGAAATGAACGAAAATTTAATGGAAACTGTCGATGGAAAATTATTATAACTATATAAAATCACTGCACCTTATATTTGTAATCACTTGGTTTTCAGGATTGTTTTACATTGTGAGATTGTTCGTCTATCAAATTGAAGCGTCACAAAAAGAAAATCCTGAGAAAGAAATTTTACAAAAACAGTATAAGATAATGACCTACCGTTTGTGGTACATTATCACTTGGCCTTCGGCCGTCTTGGCAAGCATTTTTGCCTTCATCCTGCTCTATATAAGTCCGGCCTGGTTACAGCAACCGTGGATGCACGTCAAGCTTGGCTTCGTTTTTGCTTTGTATTTGTACCATCTTAAATGCCATCAGATTTTCAAGCAGTTGCAAAATGACGAAGTGAAACATACTTCAAATTTTATGCGTCTTTGGAACGAAGGTGCCACAATTATTCTTTTTGCAGTGGTTTTTTTGGTAATTTTGAAGAACGCCGTCAACTGGATTTTTGGAGTCATCGGAATCATCCTTTTCTCTGTGCTTATCATGTTGGGCTTTAAATTTTATAAAAGAATTCGGGAAAGAAACCAGAATTAATGCTGCAGCCAATAAAAATAAAACGACTTTCACTTCGCGTCAGAATCTTCCTTTCGATGATTTTCTTGACACTTATTTCGTCCATCTTGATGGCGTCGCTGTCGATTTATCAATTTAAAAGGGAAGCGAAAGAATACCACGAAGAACGTCTCGAACGCCGTGAAACCGCCGTAAAAGAACACATAAATTATATTTTAAATACTACAACTTATCCGCTGACTACTGAAAATCTGCCTTTGATTTTCAAGGATGAAATTTATCGCCTGGCTGATATTCATAGTTTGGCGATCAACATTTATGGCTTAGATGGAAAACTGCTGAAATCCTCAAAAGCTTCGTTTACGGTCGATACTATTTTGCCTCCGATTCCGAATTATATCTTGAAATTAGTGCAGTCTTCGATGGATAAAAGATACGTAGATGTAAAAACAGCTGACGGCATAAAATTTCGTTCTTCGTATGCGCAAATCAAGGATACCAAGTTCAAACCGCTAGGGATTTTGAATCTTCCGTACATTCCAGATGATGGATTTTATGAGAAAGAACTGCGGAATTTCTTGATTCGATTGGGTCAGGTGTATTCGATAATGCTGATTGTGGCATTTATTTTAGCGTATTTTTTATCGAGTTACATTACACAGTTTTTAAAGTCCATTACCGACAAGATTACCGAAACGCGCTTCAACCAAAAAAACGAAAAAATTGAATTGGAAGACAGCAGCAAAGAAATTGCGCTTTTGGTCCACGCCTATAATTCGATGGTGGAAGAATTGGAAGAAAGCGCATCAAAATTAGCGCAAAGCGAACGAGAACAGGCTTGGCGCGAAATGGCGAAACAAGTCGCACACGAAATTAAAAATCCGCTGACGCCGATGCGTTTGACGGTGCAGAGTTTTCAACGAAAATTTGATCCGAATGATCCTGAAGTGAAGCAAAAAATGACCGATTATTCGAACACTTTGATCCAGCAAATCGACACGATGAGCTCAGTAGCTTCGGCGTTTTCAAACTTTGCCTCGATGCCGGCACAGCAAAATGAAACGCTGAATGTGGTGGATGTCGTGCAACTGACGCTGGACATTTTTAACGAAGATTATATCGAATTTAAAAGCGAGTCAAAAGAAATTATCACAATTATGGACAGAACACAATTGATTCGCGTGGTGACGAACCTGGTCAAGAACGCGATTCAGGCGATTCCCGACGAACAGGCTGAAAAGTCAGTGATTGTATCGGTCAAAGAAGATAAAAACCAAGTGCAGATCAGCGTTCAGGACAACGGAACCGGAATTGAAGCGGATAACGGAAGCCATATTTTTGAACCGAAATTTACAACTAAAAATTCCGGAATGGGATTAGGTCTTGGAATCATCAAAAATATTATTGAAAATTATAACGGAACCATTACTTTTGAAACGGCTTCTGGGAAAGGGACGGTTTTCTGTGTTTTTCTTCCTATAATCAGGATGTAGGCTTGCCACGATTGCTCAATTTACACGGATTAATTCCACACAGATTTCAGTATTTGCGCCTATTTATTTTAAAAAAAATCGACGCTCTGAAGTTAAAAACAAACAAAATAAACATACAAATATGAACTACGAAAATATTTTAGCGACTTCTGAAAACGGAATCGCAACGGTTACCATCAACAGGCCGACAAAGTTAAATGCTTTGAATAAAGCAACGATTGCAGAACTTCACACGGCTTTTGAAGCTTTAGAAAAGGATGAAAAAATCCGCGTAATTATTTTGACAGGAAGTGAAAACAAAGCGTTTGTGGCAGGCGCTGATATTTCTGAATTTGCTAATTTCTCCGTTTCTGAAGGTGCTGCATTGGCGGCAAAAGGACAATCTTCTTTGTTTGATTTTGTAGAAAATTTAAAAACTCCGGTGATTGCTGCCGTGAATGGTTTTGCTTTGGGTGGCGGACTGGAACTGGCAATGGCGTGTCATTTCAGAATTGCTTCGGATAATGCAAAAATGGGCTTGCCAGAAGTTTCTTTGGGTGTAATTCCGGGTTATGGTGGCACGCAAAGATTGCCACAACTGGTTGGAAAAGGAAAAGCGATGGAATTAATCATGACTGCCGGAATGCTGACTGCCGAAGAGGCAAAAGCTTCTGGGTTGGTAAATCACGTAGTTCCGCAAGCTGAATTATTGGAATTAGCCAATAGCATCGCTCAAAAAATCATGAAGAATTCTCCTGTGGCAATTGGAAAAGCTATTGAAGCAATCAACGCTAACTTTAAAGATGGAATTGACGGCTACGCTGTTGAAATCAAAAATTTTGGTGAGGCTTTTGGAACCGAAGATTTTAAAGAAGGAACCGGAGCATTTTTAGAAAAAAGAAAGCCTGTTTTTACTGGAAAATAATAAATTTAAAAGGCCAGAATTAATTCTGGCCTTTTTTATCTTTTCCCTTCGCATTCCGCAAAAAACTGCTCTAAGAAATTCTCCATGTAAACATGTCTTTCTGCAGCGATTTTCTTTCCAGATTTGGTATTCATTTTGTCTTTTAGCAACAATAATTTTTCATAAAAATGATTGATTGTCGGCGAAACTGAATTTTTATATTCTTCCTTTGACATATTCCTATTCACAGCAATTTCTGGATTGTACAACGGCCTGTTTTTAAATCCTCCGTAATTGAAACACCTAGCAATTCCGATAGCTCCGATAGCATCGAGACGGTCGGCGTCTTGCACAATATCTAATTCTATCGAAGAAAACTTTTGCTCAAAATTCCCTCCTTTGAAAGAAATATTTTCAATGATATTGATGACATGAATTATGATTTCTTCGGATACATTTTGACTTTCCAGAAATTTTTTGGCAACTTTTGGACCCACGGTTTCGTCTCCGTTATGAAATTTGCTATCGGCGATATCGTGTAATAATGCGCCGAGTGCGACTATGGTTTCATCGCAATTTTCTTCTTTGGAAATATTCAAAGCATTTTTATAAACTCTTTCGATGTGGAACCAATCGTGTCCTCCTTCGGCGTTTTGAAGTTCTTTTTTTACGAAGGAGATGGTGTTTTCTATTAAAGCTGTATTCATAATTACGAAGAAAAAAATCCTTTCGGAAAAGAAAGGATTTTGGTTATTTTATGATCTCAAGGTTGCAGGTTCAACCCATTTAAAAATGTGCGATTCTGCCGGAATGACGATTCTTTCTGAAATTCTTGCCATTCTCGCTGGCAATTTCATCAGATAATCTCGTGCTTTCTCAGCTTCATCAGTCAGTCCGCTGATTTTTGAGATTTCCCATTTGTCGATTAATTTCTGCATGATTTCTACATAATCGTTCGCCGTATAGACGCCAATTCGCTGTGCAGAATCTGAAAATTGTTCAAAAGCAGTGCTTATTTTTTCGCCCGATTCTCTTAAAAAATGAGCCGGCATTACAATTTTCTGCTTCATCATATATTGAAAAGCGAGCATCATCTCACTTGGATCTACTTGAAAAATTCTATTCACAAATTCAGAATAAGCATGGTGGTGGCGCATCTCATCGCCGGCAATCAGCTTGCACATTTTTGACAATTTGTTGTCGCCAAATTTCTTTGCAATCTGCGCTACCCTGTTGTGCGAAACATAAGTTGCCAATTCTTGAAAACTGGTGTAGACGAAGTTTTTATAAGGATCTCTGCCCGTTCCAATGTCAAAGCCGTCGTTGATCAAATGCTGCGTCGTCATTTCGATTTCGCGCATGTTCACACGGCCCGAAAGGTATAAATATTTGTTCAAGACATCGCCATGGCGATTTTCTTCACCCGTCCAGTTTCTGATCCATTTTGACCAGCCATTGCCGATATTGTCAGCTTGATTCACGCCTTCCACATCCATCAACCATGATTCATAGGTTGGCAAAGCTTCTTCTGTAATGGTATCTCCCACCAAAGTTACCCAAAAATCATACGGCAATTCTTTGGCAATTTCTCTTAATTCTTTTACGTCTTCAAAGAAAGTTTCATTTTGAGAATCAGGCAAAAGATCAGTCGGCTGCCAAATTTTTTCCACCGGAATTAAATATTGGTCAACGAACGTGTCAATGTTTTTCTCTAGAAATTGCATGACTTCTAGACGCATGTTTTTTATAGACATATTTTTTAATTTTTTATTCCTTCAACAATCGCTTTTTCAGTGGCGGCCATCAATTCATCAAAAGGAAGTTGTGCCACTGATATAGGGTTGTGGACGGTAAAGGTAAGACGATTTCCCAAACCTGCAGGGAAAAAGCCATATTTAACAATTTTCCAAGAGTTGTTGATGCTCACCGGAACTACCATTGCCGAGGGCGCATTTTTGCATAAAATTTTCAATCCGGTTTGGGCAAACTCTTTGGGTAATCCATTTTTACTGCGGGTGCCTTCTGGGAAAATTACGGCAGCACGTTTGTTTTTTTCAATATACTCGGCCAAACCCTTAATTGTAGGCACCGCTTGTTTTGGATCTTTTCTATCGATTAAAACCGAACCTCCATGTCTTAAATTATAGGATACGCTTGGTATTCCAGAACCTAATTCTTTTTTGCTTACGAATTTTGGATGTGTTTTTCTAAAAAACCAGATAATCGCGACAATGTCATACATGCTCTGGTGGTTAGCCACAAAAATGACCGGCACATTTTCTGGAATCAGCTCTCTTCCTTTTACATCGTAGGTAGTTCCAAGCAGGTGTGTCGTTCTGAGCAAGAAAAAGTTCAGATAATCCACACTTTTTTTGTGCGCCTGATAACCAAAAAGGTTAAAGCAGATCCATTGTATCGGATGAAAAAAGACGAGAAAAAATCCAAAAACCAGATAATATACCGCTGAAATGGGGTATGAAATAAGCTTTTCCATATTCATTAAATTCTTTGCAAAAGTAAGAATTATATTTTGGTTAGTTTTATATGTAAAATACGAATTTTTCTTGGTAAAAAATAGCTGTTGGTAGATGAAAAAAAAGAACTATTTTTACAAAAAATAAGTGCCAATTTATAATGAAAGAAAAAATGAGTTCAGAGAAAGATGCCAAATTAAAAGCGCTTCAGTTAACGCTTGATAAATTAGACAAAACCTACGGAAAAGGCACCGTAATGAAGCTTGGAGATAAAGTTGTGGAAGAAGTTGAATCGATTTCTTCAGGCTCTTTAGGATTAGATTTGGCTCTTGGAGTTAATGGCTATCCAAAGGGTAGGATCATCGAAATTTATGGCCCAGAATCTTCAGGTAAAACAACTCTTACATTGCATGCCATTGCCGAAGCTCAAAAAGCAGGCGGTATCGCTGCTTTTATCGATGCAGAACATGCTTTTGACAGAGGCTATGCTGAAAAATTAAATGTGGATGTGGAGAACTTAATTATTTCACAGCCTGATAATGGTGAACAAGCTTTAGAAATTGCTGAAAACTTGATTCGCTCAGGGGCAATTGACATCGTGGTTATTGACTCGGTTGCGGCATTGACGCCAAAAAGCGAAATCGAAGGTGAAATGGGAGATTCGAAAATGGGTCTTCACGCACGTTTGATGTCGCAAGCCTTAAGAAAATTGACAGGAACGATCAGCAAAACCAATTGTACTGTTTTCTTCATCAACCAGCTGCGTGAAAAAATTGGGGTGATGTTTGGTAATCCAGAGACGACAACAGGTGGTAACGCCTTGAAATTTTATGCTTCTGTTCGTTTGGATATCAGAAGATCGACACAGATTAAAGATGGTGAAAACGTAATTGGGAATAGAACGAAAGTAAAAGTTGTCAAAAACAAAGTAGCACCGCCTTTTAAAACGGCCGAATTTGACATCATGTATGGCGAAGGAGTTTCAAAAACCGGAGAAATTTTAGATTTAGCCGTAGAATTTGAAGTGGTAAAAAAATCAGGATCTTGGTTCAGCTATGGAGAGACTAAATTAGGACAGGGACGAGATGCTGTAAAAGGATTGATCAAAGACAATCCCGAATTGGCCGACGAACTAGAACAAAAAATCAAAGCATTGATAAAAGAGCAAAACGCTTAAAATTTAAACCCGAAACTTTTTCGGGTTTTTTTATATCTTGACGCAACCTTTTTTATTTATTTTCATCTGAAAATAAAGGTTAAAACATATTACAAAATGAAAAAATTAGTTTCCATAGTATTGTTACTTATCGCTTCATTGCTGACATTTTCTTCTTGCACTATAGAAGATGATTCGCCAAATTATCGCTTTGAATTTATTCCGGTTGAGAGCGTTGAGCTTCCAGAGAGCTTTGAAATCGGAAAAAGCTATGAAATAAAAGTACACTACAGATTGCCATCAAACTGCCATTATTATGACGGTTTTTATTATGAAAAAGATTTAAATACGAGAACTTTTGCCTTGCAGACCAAAGTGATTGAAGGAGGCCAATGCACACCTATTGAAGATGGCGAATTAAAAGAAGCAACATTTGATTTTTTTGTCAACAACAACGGATCGTATATTTTTAAATTTTATGCAGGAGAAACTAGTACCGGAGAAAATTCTTTTTTAGAATATGAAATTCCGGTTGGGCCACGATAATTTTTAACTGGGGAAAACTTTGAGTCTAGAACAGCTCATACACGATTGCAGAAACAGTGATACCAAAGCTCAAGAACAATTATATAAGCTGCTTTCGCCTAAATTGTTCAGTGTATGCTTGAAGTATTCGCGCAGCTATGCCGAAGCGCAAGATAATCTTCAAGATGGCTTTTTGATTATTTTTAGCAAAATCGGCCAATTTAATTTTAAAGGTTCTTTTGAAGGCTGGGCAAAACGCGTCATGATCAACAACATCCTCCAGAAATATAGAGGAACGGCCGTTTTTGAAATCGTTAACGACACCATTGCAAGCGAAGAGGAAATTGAACTTGATGACGACAGCATAACGCTGGATTACTTATTGAAAATTATCCAAGAATTGCCAGACAGATACAGGCTGGTTTTTAATTTATATGTGATGGACGGCTATTCGCATAAAGAGATTTCTGACATGCTTGGCATCACCACAGGAACAACTAAATCAAACCTGGCTCGTGCAAAAATGATTTTGAAACAAAAAATAGAATCCCAGTCGGGTACTGGGAATAGCACCGCGGTAAATGAGCGATAAAAAAAACATAGAAAGACTTTTTCAAGAAAAGTTCAAAGATTTTGAAGCTGTCCCGCAGCCAGAAGTCTGGGACCGAATTGAAGCCGAACTTAAAAAGAAGAAAAAACGCCGGGCAATTCCGCTGTGGCTTAAACTTTCAGGAACAGCTGCCATTCTGCTCATCGGATTACTGATCAGCGAAGGCAAATTTAATTCATTTCAAAGTACCAGCCCTGAAAAGGAAGTGGTTAATGGCGACGATACCAATGAAAAAGACAACTCTAAAGGGAGCATTCCTGCAACTGAACAAGTAGTCGTTACTGAAAAATCGTCTGAATCAGATCAGGCCGATAGAGTTACAAAAACACCGACAGTTGGTGCCACTAAAACAGAACTTGCCCGTCAAGAGAACGATGCATCCGAAGAAAAAAATAATGCAGACGTTCTGAATACGAAGAGAAATAAAGCGAAAAATTACAATAAAAACAATCAGTTAGCTGCTTCGGAAAACAAGGGTGCAAAAAATAAGAAAGAAGCTGAAAGATCAGAGCCCTATTTAACCAATAATCCTTCCATAGCTACACAAGAAAATAAGAGTCAAGTTGCCCATATTGAAGATTCAAATTCTAAAATTAATACTTCAGAAAAAAATAGCACCACCATTTTAAAGGATAAAAATGACGTTAATGCTGCTGTAAAAAATAATACCAATTCTCAGATTGCTTTTGACACGGTAGCTTTTGAGAACCAAAAAAAGGATTCGGCAACTATTGCTGCTGCTGAACCGAATGCGCTGGAAGAATTGCTCAAGGAAAAAGAAAAAGAAACGGTCACAGAAGCTAAATTAAAGAGGTGGCAGATCACGTCAAATGTTGCGCCTATTTTTTTTAGCTCTGCTTCCAACGGCTCTCCAATTGACGAGCGCTTTGCAGACAACAGCAAAGACTATGAAAGCAATCTAAGTTATGGAATTGGTGTCAACTATGCTTTGAGTAAAAACTGGAGCGTTAAAGGTGGTGTAAATAAACTGGCTTTGGGCTACAACACGAATGACATAGTTTACTATTCTGGCTTAAACACTAGCGCAAGAGCTGTTGCAACTGGATATGAAGCCAAAGGTTCTTCGATCATCATTGAAGACAATGTCGCGGCAAACATGCTTTCATTTGACAATATTCCCGGAAAAACGCCTGGATATATCAACCAAACCATGGGTTTCATCGAAGTTCCCGTTGAACTTTCTTATAAATTGCTAGATCGGAAATTTGGAATCGAAATCGTGGGTGGCATGAGCACGCTGTTCTTGAACGAAAATAATTTATCTGTAGTTTCAAGCGGCATGAGAGCGACTTTAGGAAAGGCTTCAAACTTGAATGACATTTCGTTCAGTTCTAACGTTGGCTTGGGTTTCAAGTATCGGTTTTGGAAATCTTTTGAGGCGAATGTCGAACCAAAATTCAAATACCAGCTGAATACATTTACGGAGAACACAAACGGCTTCAAGCCTTATTTCATAGGCATTTACTCAGGAATAAATTTTAATTTTTAAGGTCCGAAAATTTTATTTAGTTAAGTTTCGTCATTATTTTACGTTAATGACAAAAAAAGCGCCCTGGTTAGGCGCTTTTTCGTTTCTTAAATTCTAGCAATTGCTTGTATATAATACCTTTAACTTCTTCTCTGACCTCTTTTATTTCTTTTTTGTCGGTTGCATTTTTGCCGGTTGTTTCAATAAAATTATGGATTTTGGCACGCATCAAGCCCGGACTTCCGCTTAAAAAAGTATATGAAAATCTTTTTTTATTATCCGGAAAAGTCATGGGAACAATCGGAATTTGATGTTCTAAGGCAAGGCGAAATGCACCATCTTTAAATTCATCAAGCAGTATATTTTCATTATCCGGAACGCCGCCTTCTGGAAAAATGCAGATGCTCATTCCCTGGTTCAGCCTTTTCTGTGCACGCTCAAAGACCTCCATCCGGCTTTTTGAACTGTTTCTGTCTACTAAAATGCAGGTTCTCTTATAGAAAAATCCAAACAGCGGAATCTTTGAAAGTTCTTTCTTTCCGACAAATACAAATGGATTTCTGACCAGCGCCAGCATCATCATAATGTCGGTCATCGAGGTGTGGTTGGAAACCAGCATGTAGCTTTTTCCCGGAACCAGGTCTTCCTCGCGCTCAACTTTGTAATAAAATCCCATGCCAAAAAGGATCACTTTGGCCCAAATCCTCGCCATTACGAAAAAATAAGGATACCACTTTTCCTTGATTATTGAAACTAATAAAAATGGGAGCATGATGATAATTGGCAGTCCGAGCAAGACATAAAACTAAATCCGCCACAGAACCCAAAAAATAACTTTTAAAATACGCATTGCTTTTTTACTATTTCCTTAGTGAAAATTGTTTTCCAAATGTAAGAATTCAAAGTTTAAGTATGGAAAGAAGTTTTTACGATTTAAATTTTGAAGACTTTTTTAACTCTTGAAAATTTTTCTCCACAAAAAAATCTTCGCGAAACCGTCGGTCCTTCGTTAAAACCATTAGCCTTAGAAAAACCTTCCTTCCAAAATAAAACCAAAAAAACTTTGCAATCAAAATAAACTTTGCAAACTTTGCCAGACGTTGCCTTTAAAAAACACCGCAGAACTTAATTACCGTACAATGTCAAAAATCTTAACAGGAATTCAAAGCACCGGAACACCACACCTTGGAAATCTCCTTGGAGCAATTTTACCAGCGATTGAATTGTCAAACAAGCCCGAAAACCAGTCTTTTCTTTTCATCGCAGATTTGCATTCTATCACGCAGATCAAAGACGGAGAAACACTGCGCCAAAACACCTACAGCACTGCTGCAACTTGGCTTGCCTGCGGACTTGACACAAGCAGAGTAGTTTTTTATCGCCAGTCAGATGTGCCTCAAACAACGGAATTATCTTGGTATTTAAGCTGCTTTTTTCCATTTCAAAGATTGACTTTGGCCCACTCTTTTAAAGACAAAGCTGACAGGCTTTCGGACGTAAACGCCGGGTTGTTTACTTATCCGATGCTGATGGCGGCTGATATTCTTTTGTATGATGCTGAATTTGTTCCGGTTGGAAAAGATCAATTGCAGCATATTGAAATTACGCGCGATGTGGCTTCGAGATTCAACAACCAGATGGGCGAAACCTTTGTGCTGCCCGAATCTTATACCCATGAAGACACCAAATATGTTCCTGGAACAAATGGCGGTAAAATGAGCAAATCAGCCAACAATATCATCAATATTTTTTTAGATGACAAGGCTTTGCGCAAACAGGTCATGTCAATTGAAACCGACAGCACGCCTTTGGAAGATCCAAAAGATACGGAGACTTGCAAAATTTTTGCCATTTATAAATTGCTGGCTAACGAAAATCAGCTGGCAGAAATGACCGAAAAATATAAAAACGCAAACAGAGATTTTGGCTGGGGACACGCTAAACAAGCTCTTTTTGAATTGATTACTGAAAAATTCAAGACTGAAAGAGAGACTTATACTTATTATATGAACAACCTTGAAGAACTTGACAAGGCTTTATTTGAGGGTGCCGAAAAAGCAAAAGTGGTGGCTGATGGAGTCTTGAAACGAGTCAGAGAGAAATTGGGATACTAAACAGAAAAACTTTTTTTAATAAAAGTAATGTAAATCTAATCCCTAAATCGCCTCAAATAATTTTCCGGGTAGTGGCCTGATGACGCCTTTCAATTCCATATTTAATAGAATAGAAGAAATTTTATATGTCGGCAACTGGCAATCTAAAGCAATGATATCCAGCAATTCCTTACCCTGTTTTTGCAGATAATCATAGATTTTTTGCTCTTCTGGTTCAAGTTCTATGAACAGCTGTTTTTGGATCGGTTTGGTTTTCTCGTTATCTAAATCCCAATTGAGCATGTAAATCACGTCTGCTGCCGAAGTAATCAGGTTGGCTTTTTGGCTTTTGATCAAATTATTGCAGCCTTGACTGTATTTGTCAGTAGCCCTTCCGGCAAAGGCAAAAACATCACGATTATAATCTCCGGCCATCGTTGCCGTAATTAAAGAACCGCCTTTTTCAGCGGATTCGATCACGATAGTTGCTTCAGACATTCCGGCGACGATGCGGTTTCGTTTTACAAAATTCTCTTTATCTGGATTGGCAGAACTCCAAAATTCAGATAAAAAACCGCCATTTTCCTCCATCTTGGCGACATACTTTGTATGCACTTTAGGATAAACTTGGTTCAAGCCGTGGGCCACGACGCCAATGGTCTGCAGATCATTTTCCATAGCGGCCTGATGTGCCACGATATCCACTCCATACGCAAATCCGCTGACAATTATTGGATTCAGCGGCGCCAAATCGGCAATCAGTTTCTTACAGCATTCCATTCCATACGAAGTGATTTGGCGGGTTCCTACAATGCTGATGATCTTTCGATTTTTAAAATCGATATTTCCAGAAGAAAAAAGCAGCACTGGTCCGTCAATGCAATGTTTCAGCTTGTCAGGATAATTCTCCTCTTTAAAATAAAGCGTGTGGATGTGGTTTTCCTTGATAAATCGGAGCTCGGCTTCGGCCTTTTGAAAAACGCTCTTGTCTTTCAAATTCCGGATCAAGATACTGCCGATTCCGTCGATGCTCTCAAGTTTTCCAGCCTTCGATTGAAAGACTTCTTTGGCAGAACCGTAGTGCGCGAGTAACTTTTTTGCAACGATATCGCCCACTAATTCTACTTTTTGTAAGGCTAAAACATAAAATAATTCTTCTTCATTCATGGCATATAATTGAAAGTCAAATTAAAGGCTTTTTATTGAAATTGTTAATAAAATTTGTGAATAAAATTTTGATGCCGCTATTGATTAAGTAACTTTGTCATTATGAAGATTGAACATTACATAGCCCAACTTTTGTATCGTTACCAATGTGTTTCCGTTCCCGGATTCGGTGCTTTTTTGACCGAAATCCAGCCAGCACAATTGCTTGAAGATGCATTTTATCCTCCAAAAAAGCAGGTTTCTTTTAATTTTCATTTGAAAAACAACGAC